>SMUX01328766.1_pt1 | contig 16120 bp, 15 predicted proteins | sample 2456431 | NCBI WGS metagenome assembly SMUX01 (sample SAMN11095930, study PRJNA526329) | marine sediment metagenome | biome: Marine sediment; feature: Surficial sediment; material: Deep marine sediment; isolation source: Hadal surficial sediment | place: Pacific Ocean | collected 2014-11 | depth... | reverse complement strand
GGGCGAGGGCCGCAACGCACCCTGGGGGCCGTCGTGCCAATGCACGCTTCGCATGATGAGCCCCACCGCAGGCCGGGTGCTTTTACGTCGTGGCGTCGTTGCCCATCTTCGCCGATGCCCCGCATCGCCGTGCGATGCGCGCCTAGCCACGACGTAAAATCATCCCGGTCAAATGGTTCAATTTGGCCGGATAATGCTCTAGAAGCCGCAAAGGTGGCTTAGCGCCCCTATTCGCCGGAGGACGACAATGAGCTCACGGGACGATTTCGAACAGCGCATGGCCCGGACCATCTGGGAAAACCGCTGGAAAAACCACACCGCCTACGAAACCTTTATCTCCCACCACATGTGCATCGAAGGCGCCAAGGTCTATGCGCTGGAACACGCGGTTTTCGCCAATCACTTTCCGCGCTGGTTCGGCTCCATGGTCGCCAACTGCCCGTCGCTGTCGGCGCGCGCCTACATGATCGAAAACATGTATGTCGAAGAGGTCACCGACCCGGAGGTCGAGAACGGCCATTACGAAAGCCTGGTCGATTTCGGGGTGGCGCTGGGGCTCGAGCGGGACGTCATCTACAACTACCAGGGCCGCATCTACACCAAGCTGGCCCTGGCCTATTGGGAGCGCGCGACGCGGGCCTGGCCCTGGTTGGAAGCCTTCGCCGCGGTCGCCGGGCTCGAGGCGGCGCGCGGCCCCCTGGTGCTCAAGCTCGGCAACTGCCTCCCCAACAACCGCGCCGTTTTCAGGCCGCTTGGCCTGCCCGAGGAAGCGCTCGCCCATTGGTCGGCCGCCGAAGCCGCCGATTATTCGTCGGGCGGGCACGGCGACATGACCTTGAAGATCCTGTCCGAGCACGCCAAGGACGCCCGACACCAGGAGCGGATCCTCGAGGTGCTCGCCGAAACCATGGCTGTCCGGTCCTTCCACCTCGACCACATCGGCCGGGACGCCCTCGCCGCGGCGGGCGTATCCGTCGAGCCCCAGGCGGTGGCCTGAAGGGGCGGGCGCGGCCCCTTTATCCAAATAGTTGCTTATTCAACCAAACGGTTGAATACAGAGTTTTTTCGAAAAATGCCATCCGATCAACTCGGTTTTAGAATTCCTTGCCCAAGGCGCGGTCGACCGACAGCGGGCCGCCGCCGCGGACGGTAATGGTGGCGCACAGCACGGCCCAGAGCAGCGGGTACTCGTAGCCCCGGTTACCCCAGAAGAAACCGTGGGCCAGGTGCACCTCGACGGCCGCGACCAAGAGCAGAATCATGGCCGCCAGGGCGGCGGGCCGGGTCAACAGGCCGATGGCGATGAGGATGCCGCCGAAGAACTCGGTTCCCCCCACCAGCGGTCCCACCAGCCATCCCGGCTCGAAGCCCATCTTGGCGAAACCGGCGGAGGTCGCCTCCAAGCCGCGCCCGCCGAACCAGCCGAACAGCTTCTGCGCGCCGTGGGGGACCAGCCAGGCGCCGGCCGCGAAGCGCAAGGCGCCCCAGGCGAAGCGGTCGAGCGGCCGGTAGATCCGTGCCAGGGCGGGGATCAGGGGGGTGGGTTGGTAAGCCGGGTCGGACATGGTCGGGTTCCCTCCGTATTCATGCGGGCCGAAGGCTTCCGCCGTCGGCCCGCGGCACCTGGTGCGCTAGTTGCCTTCCCGGCGCCAGGCGCCGATCATGGTGGCGAGCGCCAGCGCCAGGGCCAACAGCACCGGCAGCAACGGAGTCTCGTCGACCCCGCGCACCACGTAATCCCCATTGGCCCTGAACCCCAGCCATCCCCGGCCGGCCAGCGCCCGGCCGGGTCCGGGCCGGCGGATATCGGGCAGCCCGTCGACGGCCCAAAATACGCCGCCCTTGGTGGCCTTGGCGAGCGGCGCCAGCACCTTGTCCGAGGTCGTCACGTCGGAGAATTCGAGGGGGTTGAGGGTTCCGGCGGCGGCATAAACAACCCGCTTGCCGCCCGCCTCGGTGATGCGGTAGAGGCCCGGCTCGGTAATCGAGAGCGCGCCGGTGGCCCGGCCGTCGCCGCGGTCGGTGAGCTTCAGCGCGCGGGTCTCCCCCCCCGGCATGCGCAAGGTGACCGGGCTCTCGTCCCGCTTCAGGCTGCGCCGGGTGACGGTCAGGCGCGTGCCCTGGATGACCGCCCTGAGATCGTCTTCCTCGAGGTCCGGTTCCTTCATCAGCCAGTGCGCCGTGCGCCGCAGCAATTCCGCCTGGGGGCCGCCGCCGTCGAAACCCCGGGCCCAGAGCCAGATCTGATCGGTCAGCAGCTGGGCGATACGCCCCTTGCCGACCCGGTCCAGCGCCAGCACCGGCTTGCCGTCCTTGCCCTTCATGACGACGACGCCGCGCCGCGCCTCGGTTTCCACCAGTCGGAACCACCGCCCCCATGTGGGCTTCGAAGCCGTCGGACCCTTGCCCCGGGCGCCCGGCAGGTTGGCGGTCACCGGATGGCGGCGGCCGACCTTAGTGATCTCCGCCCGGAATCCGCCGGTGAGCACGGTGCCGGTCGGCGCCAGGGGCAGGATATCGCGCAACGGCGTGCGGAACAGGCCGAGCGGCGTGGCCAGGGCCGGCCCGCCCGCTTCCAGAATGGCGCCGCCGTCGCGCACGTATTTGACGATGTTGCGGAGATAGATCGCCGGCAGCACCCCCCGGCGGTGGTAGCGGTCGAAGATGATGAGGTCGAAATCCTCGAGCTTTTCCTCGAACAGTTCGCGGGTGGGGAAGGCGATCAGGGACAGCTCGTTGACCGGGGTGCCGTCCTGTTTGTCGGGCGGGCGCAGAATCGTGAAATGGACCAGGTCGACCGACGGGTCGGCCTTCAGAAGGTTGCGCCAGACCCGTTCGCCGGCATGGGGCAGGCCCGACACCAACAGCACCCGGAGCCGGTCGCGGACGCCGTTGACGACCACCGCCGCCCGATTATTGGCCAGGGTCAACTCGCCCGCCGCCGGCGCCACGGCGACCTCGTAGACATTGGGCCCGGCATGGGCCACCGAAAGCTCCAAGGTATGGCTGAAACCAATGCCGAGATCGAGCTCCCGCCGGTCGCTGCCGTCCCGGGTGATGGTGACCCGCGCGCGGCCGCCGCCGCCGCCCGATTCGACGATCTTGAGGGTGAGCAGCGCCTCTTCGCCGACGATGCCGAAGCCGGCCGCCTGCTCCACCACCAGGCGCCGGTCACGCAGGTTGCGGGTGCCCGTCAACAGCCCGTGCAACGGTCCCTGGAAGGGGAGGCCCGAAGCCTCCTTCGGCGCGTCGTGGATCTGCCCGTCGGTGATCAACACGGCGCCGGCGAAGCGCTGGGGCGGGATATCCCCCATGACCCGCGCGAGCGCCTCGAACAGACGCGTGCCGCGGTCGCGGGGCATCTTGGTCTCGGCGCCGGCCGCCGCCTGGGCGATCGGCTTCGGCTTGCCCGCGCGCACCACGCGCAGTTCGATAAACTTGTCATTGGCGAGGCGCGCGCGAATATGGTCGAGCGCGGATTCCGTTTGCATGCGGCGCGACCCGATGCCTTGGCTGGGGCTTTCGTCGACCACCACCACGGCGATGTCGGGGAGCGGTTCGCGGCGCTCCTGCTTGATCGACGGGTTGGCGAGGAGGGCGAGGAGGGTGGCGATGGCCAGCGCCCTGAGCCCGGTTCCCCGGGCGCGGCGCCAAGCGGCGTAAAGGATCGCCAACGCGGCGGCGACGGCGAAACTGCCGATCAGGGCCCAGGACAGGAGCGGCGCGAAAATGATCTGGGTGCTGGCGTCCATCAGCCCCTGCCCTCCGGGCTCCATGCGCCGCCGTGACGGGTCATTGCCCGAGCCTTTCCAGGATCGCCGGCACGTGCACCTGGTCCGACTTGTAATTGCCGGTTAGCGCGTACATTACCAAGTTAACACCGAACCGGTGGGCCATCTCGCGCTGGCGCGAGCCGCCGGGCACCACCGGATACAGGGGCTGGCCGGCGCCGTCCACCGCCCAGGCGGCGGCGAAATCGTTGGAGCCGATGATCACCGACGACACCCCGTCATTGGCGTGGCCGGCCTCTTTCTCGACCCACACTTGGCCGCCGGTCCAGCGGCCCGGGAACGTCTTGAGGAGGTAAAACGCCTTGGTCAGGATGTGCCCCCGGGGCACCGGGATCAGGGCCGGCACCTGCAGGCCCTCGACGATGCGGCGCAGCTTGACCGCCCTGGGAGCCGAAGGGACCAATCCCTCCGGCATGCCGAGGCCCCCGGACCCCTGGTCGCGGGTGTCGAACAGGATCATGCCGCCGGTTCTCAGGTAGCTGGCCAGCTTGTCCCTGGCGGCCCGGCTCGGCAACGGCTGGGCGGCGGTAATCGGCCAGTAGAGGAAGGGGAAGAAGGTCAGCTCGTCGCGCTCCAGGTCGACCGACAGCGGCGCCTTGGGCTCCACCGATGTCCGCGTGCGCAGGGTCTGGGACAGCCCGATGAGCCCGGCCCGGGACACCTCGTCGACCCGGGAATCGCCTGTCCGCACGTAGGCCAACCGCGTATCGAAGGTGGCGTCCATGGCCTGGGCGTCGGTCACCGAGCTTGCCTTTCCTTGGGCCTGGGCGGGTCCGGCGGCGAACACGGCCAAGGCCGCGGCGGCGGCAAACGCCATCATCGCGGCGGCGAGGGCGGCGCGGGCCGACGCGGCATCGCCCTCGCCGGGGGCGCGCAGGAAGGGCCAGAACTCCGGCGCCAATCCCCTGAGGATGAGGCCGATCCAGAGGTCGAGGATCAACAATCCCAAGGCGAACGCCAGGAGAACCGCCTTGAGATCGGTTTCCTTGGGAGCCGCCATCGCCAGCGTCTTGACGCCCGCGGGCAGATCGCCGATGGGGGTCAGTTGCTTGATTCCGGCCGCTAGATTGAGGGCGACGCGGGCGGTGTCGTTGCCGTAGAAACCGGGCGGCCGGGTCGGCCCCACTCTCGGGCGCGCTGGGCCCGCGCCCGGCTTGCCCGGTGCGCCGGTCTCGGCGTCGGCGTCGGCGGCCAGCGGCTGGGCGGCGGGCGGCGGGTCGGTGAACCGTCCGAATCCATCGAGGGAAGTGACCGGCGGCAGGGCCCGGCGGTGGGCGCCCGAGACGCCCTGGCTGAGGCTGACCACCCGGCGCAGGATTTCCACGAAGAGGCCGGAAATGGCCAGGTTGGACCATTCGGTATTGGCGGTGGTGTGGACCAGGATCAGCCGTCCCCGGCCCTTGTCGACGGCCGTCACCAGGGGCGTCCCGTCGGCCAGCCGCGCCCAAGTCCGGTTGGGGAGATCGAGAGTCGGCTGGGCCAGCACCTGACGGAATACCACGACATCCTTGGGCACCGTCAACCCGGCGAAGGGGGAATCGGCGGTAAACGGGGCCAGGCGCGCGGGCTTGGTCCACGACATGGCGCCGCCGAGCGCGCGGTTGCCGGCGCGCAGGGCCACCGGCGTGAGGCTGTCGGTCTTCTGGCCCAGGCGCGGCCCGGCGAAGCGCAGGACGGTGCCGCCCCGCGCCATCCAATCTTCCACCGCTTGGCGGTCGGGCGGGGTGAGGATCGAACCGTCGGCCACTACCAGGACCGCCAGCCGCCGTGCCAGCAAGGTCCGCGCCGGACCCTTGCGCAGTTCCGCATAGGGACCCAGTGCCCGGTCGAGATAGAAAATCTCCGAAAGAAGAGGCCGGGTCTGGGCCTTGTCGGTGGCGGCGGTGACGATGCCGACCGGACGGCGCCGCCAACGTTCGTCCAACAGCGCCACGGTGCCGGCCGAGGCGATGCCCTCCACTTCAAGGCGGGTCAGCCGGTTGCGCAACTCGGAGGGCAAGGGCAGCACGGTCCGGGCGGTGCGCGCCCCGGCGGTAAACTCGATCCTCTGGCGCAACAGCACCCGACCGCGCTCGTCGGTGCCGCGCAGCCAGAAGGCCTCCGCTTTCCCTGCCTTGGGCCGGATAAGCCGACCGGTCAGGCGGCCCGCGGTGATGCCGGGCGGCGGCAGGGCCAGCGCGCCCTTGCCCGGCGCGTCGTCCATCACCGTAACCGGGCCGAGGAAGGTCAGGCTGTTGACGAAGTCCTTGGCGTTGCCGTCCTCGATACCGTCGGTGATCCACATGACGTTGGCGGGGCTGTCGAACTTCAGGTCTTCGAGCGCGGCCAGAGCCTTGTCCCGGGCCACCGGCCACGGCTTGGGCTGGAGGGCCTGGACCAGGGAACGCGCCGCGCCCGCGGTGAGCAGCTTGGATGGCGTCAACGGCCCGCCGGTGGCGGGCGGGGCGGTGGTGACCACGACCACCGGCTTTCCAGCCCGCTGGGCGCGCGCGATCAACGCGTCCATGGCGGCGACCCGCTGCGGCCAGCCCCGTGCCGCGGCCCAGCCGTCATCGACCACCAGCACCAAGGGTCCGGCGGCCGCGAACTGGTCCACCGGATTGAGCACCGGCCGGGCCAGGCCGACGATCACCAATGTGACGATGGCCATGCGCAAAAGGATCAGCCATAGCGGCGTGCGGGCCGGGGTCTGCTCATCCTGGCGCAACCCGAACAACAGACGGATGGCGGGAAAGCGCAGCAGTTTCGGCGCCGGTGGCGTGACCCGCAGCAGCCACCACAAGAGCGGCAGCCCGGCCAGCGCCACCAGGGCCCAGGGGGCGGCAAAGGCGAAGGGGCCGAGGCTCAGCATGATGCGCCGATCCCGAGTCCGTTAGCGCGCCCGCTCACCATTGCACGCGCGGGACCGTCATCGCACCGTAGAGCGCCAGCAGCGCTTCCTGGGGCGGTCGGTCGGTATGGTGGAGGGTGAAGGACCAGCCATGATGATGGGCGAGGGCGATGATCTGCTCGCGCCGGGCCTGGAGCCGGTTGCGGTAGTCCTGGCGGACGTTTTCCGTCCGGTTGATGAGGGTGGATCCCTCCGCCTCCATGCCCTCGAAGCGAATCCGCCCGGCGAAGGGAAGGGATTCCTCGGCCGGGTCGAGGATCTGCACCAGATGGCCGAGGACGCCCCTTGCGGTGGTGGTGCCGACGGTGGCGGCGAGCTCTTCCATGGGGCCGAGAAAGTCGCTGAACAGGACGATATTGGCGTAGCGCGGCAGCGGTTCCATGGGTGGCGTATTGGGGGCATCGGTCGGCAACGACGCCTCGCGGCTCAGCACCGCCGCCATGCGCTCGAGCGCCCCGTGCCCGGCGGCGGGGGGCCGACCCTCGCCGGCCAGCGCCACGTGCTCGCCCGCCTGCAACAGCAATGCCGCCAACGCCAGGGTCAGGAGATCGGCGCGCTCGACCTTCTCGGTGAGCCGGCGGTTGGAGGCATAGGCCATGGACGGTGAGGCATCGCGCCACAGCCACACCGACTGGGCGGCGATCCATTCCTTTTCGCGGATGAAGACCGAGCTCGATTTGGCGCTCTGACGCCAGTCGATGCTGTAGGCGGGGTCGCCGGGTTGGTAATGGCGGAATTGCCAGAAGGTATCCCCCGGCCCGCGCCGTCGCCGGCCGTGGGTGCCGTGCCAAACGGTGTTGGCGACGCGTTGGGCGGCGACCATTAGGGGCGGCAATTGGGCGGCCGCCGTCTCCGCCCTCCGTAGGATGGCGCGGGGGGCTCTGGAAGAAGACTGGGACGCGGGGTACGGCATCGAGGTAAGTCCTCAGGCCAGGGGCGCGCAGAGTTTATCGATCACCTGGTCCATGGTGACGCCGTCGGCCCGTGCCGCGAAGGTCAGCGCCATGCGGTGACGCAGCACCGGAGGGGCCAGCACCATGACGTCGTCGACCGACGGCGCGAACCGGCTTTCCAGCACGGCCCGCGCGCGGCAGGCTAGCATCAGCGCCTGGCTGGCCCGGGGGCCCGGACCCCAGGCGACGGTTTCATCGATTTCCGCGTTGCCTTCGCCGGGCCGTCCCGCCCGCACCAGGGCGAGAATGGCGTCAACCACGGAATCGCCCACCGGCATGCGCCGCACCAGGCGCTGGGCCGCCATCAGCTGCTTGCCGTTGAGCACCTTGCCGGCCTCGCATTCGGTGGCGCCGGTGGTCGCCAGCAGCATGGTGCGTTCGGCCTCGCTGTTGGGATAGCCCACGTCGATCTGCAGCAGGAAGCGGTCGAGCTGGGCTTCGGGCAGGGGGTAGACGCCTTCCTGTTCTAAAGGGTTCTGGGTGGCGAGAACGTGGAACGGCTTGGGCAACGCTTGAGAGACACCGGCGACGGCCACCGAGCGCTCTTGCATCGCTTGGAGCAGCGCCGATTGGGTCCGGGGGCTGGCGCGGTTGATCTCGTCGGCCATCAAGAGCTGGCAGAAGACCGGGCCCCGGATGAAGCGGAAGCTGCGCGTGCCGGCGTCGGATTCCTCGAGCACTTCGGAGCCGAGAATATCAGCCGGCATCAGATCCGGGGTGAACTGGATGCGTTTGTCGTCGAGGCCGAGCACGGTGCCGAGGGTCTGCACCAAGAGCGTCTTGGCAAGCCCCGGAACGCCGATCAGCAGCGCGTGGCCGCCGGCAAGGATGGTGATCAGGGCTTCATCGATGACCTCCTTCTGCCCGAAGATCACTTGGCCGATGGCGGCGCGGACCTCTTGCAGGCGGTTGCCGAGGGATTCGATATCGGCGGCAAGACGGCTGCCGTCTTCCTCGCCCAAGGGTTTGTCTGGTTCGCTGTCGATTGCGGTCACTGTGCTCCTCATGGTCAGTGCAATCGGATGCCCGTCGCCTTCGGGTGGCTTCTGTTAGACCAACGCACGTCTAGACATGATAGGCACATCATGTGCCTATCGTTAGTGTACGACAATATGTACCGGTATTCCTATTTGCTTGGGGAAATGGGCGACAATATGGCCGCGGGACCTGAAATCTGCATCGAAGGCGAATTTCGCATCGACTCCAAGGGGACCTGGTTCCATGAAGGCGCGCCCATCGGCCGCCGGGAAATGGTGAAACTGTTCGCGCGGGTGCTGGTCCGTGACGGCGAAGGTGCCTATTGGCTCGAGACCCCGGTGGAAAAGGTGCCGGTGATGGTCGAAGATGCGCCCTTCCTCGCCGTCGAGCTCAAGGTTCAAGGCCGCGCCGCCGCCCAGGCCCTGCGCTTTAGGACCAATATCGACCGATGGGTGGAGCTGGGCGCCGACCACCCATTGATCGTGCGGGCGGGCCCACGTCCCTATGTCAAGCTGGCGGGCGGCATGGAGGCGCTGGTCGTCCGGCCGGTCTATTATCAGCTGGCCGACCTCGCCGTCGCCGGCCCCGCGGGCACCGAGCATCCGGGCGTCTGGAGCGGCGGCCGGTTTTTCCCCTTGACGCCGGCGGCGCCGGAGGCGCCCAGGTGAGCGGCCTGACGCCGGAGGGGCCCGGGTGAGCGGCCCGACGCCCGACGAGGTGCGGGCGCGGCTCGGCCCCCGGCTGATGGCGCCCGACGCGGCCTTCAACGCGCCCGGGTTCAAGTTCGGAATCGGCGCCGAGGAAAGGTTTCTCAGCGTCGCCGAGCACGGCGCGGCCTTTCGGCCGGCCGCGGTCTTGGTCGCGCTGATCACCCATGAGGACGAGATCACGGTGCTGCTGACCGAACGCAACGCCGATCTGCCCGATCACGGCGGTCAGATCAGCTTTCCCGGCGGGCGGGTGGAAGACGGCGATGGCGGCGCCGTCGACACGGCGCTGCGCGAGGCCGAGGAGGAAGTGGGCCTCGGGGCCGACGGGCTCTGCGTGCTCGGCGCGCTCGAGCCCTTGGGCACCATCTCCAACTACCGGGTGACGCCGATCGTCGCCCTGGCGCCGCCGTTCGAGAGCGTGCCCCAGGCGGCGGAAGTGGCCAATGTTTTCGAGATCCCGTTGTCCTTCATCCTCGACCCCGCCAACCATCGATTCATGGAACGCGGCCGCGACGGCCGGTCCCGGGCGACCTACGCGATCCCCTATGGTGAATGGTTCATCTTCGGCTTCACCGCCCGTATACTGATCAAACTGGCGCTGCTTTGGCGCGGCGAGGATGTCCCCGCCCCACCTTCCAGGCCCTAGGAGCCCAAGGGACCATGTTCCGGCTTTTTTTTACCTACCTGTTGCCGCTTGCCCTTCCGGCCTTGGGGTATCTCGCGTGGAACTGGCTGCAGCTGCGCCGGACCCTAAAGGGAGAGCGTGCCTCCCCGCCCCCCGGCTTCGCCGACATGCCGTGGTTGATCCTGGCCGGCGCCGGTGTTTCCCTTGTCTTGGTTACCTTATTAGCGCTGGTCTTGTTCGACGACGGTTCTTCGCCCGGCGGAACCTATATTCCGCCCCATATGGAGGATGGCAAACTGATTCCCGGGCAGACCCGCTAATGCCTTAAGGGAGGGGCCGTGGCCGCGATCCGCCGCATGGAGCCGAAATCCTGGATGACCGCCGCCGCGACCCGGGCGGTGATGTCGGCGCTGGCCGCCGACGGCGGCGCGGCGCGCTTCGTCGGTGGCTGCGTGCGCGATTCGATCCTCGATCTTCCGGTCGGCGATATCGATATCGCCACCCATGAACCGCCCCAACGGGTCATCGAGCTGCTGACGGCGGCGGGCATCAAGGCGGTCCCCACGGGGATCGAGCACGGCACCATCACGGCGGTGGTGGGGGCTGAGCATTTCGAGATCACCACCCTTCGCCGCGACGTCAAGACCCATGGCCGCAGGGCCGAAATCGCCTTCACCGACGACTGGTCCGAGGACGCGGCCCGCCGCGACCTCACCATCAACGCGCTGTCGATGACCGAGGGCGGCGACATTTACGACCCCTTCGGCGGCCTCGAGGACCTGGCCGCGGGACGGGTGCGCTTCGTGGGCAATGCCGAGACCCGCATCACCGAGGACGTGCTGCGGCTGCTGCGCTTTTTCCGTTTCTTCGCCTATTACGGCCAGCCCCCGGCGGACGCGCACGGGCTCGCCGCGGCGGGCAAGCTCGCCCATCTTCTTCCGACCTTGTCCGGCGAGCGCGTCTGGGCGGAGTTGAGGCGTCTGCTTTGCGCGCCGGATCCCGCCGCCGTGTTCCAGCTGATGGCGGATCACGGGGCGCTGGGTCCGCTCTTGCCGGTCCCGTTATGGATCGCGCGGCTCAAAGCCCTGGCCGAGGTCGAGGCGACCACCGCCGCCGCCGCCCCGGGCGGTCCCGTGCGGCGGTTGGCGGCGCTGATCAAATTGGACCGGAGCACGGCGCGGGAGTTGGCCGAGCGGCTGCGCTTTTCACGCAAGGAGCGGGCGCGGCTTTTGGCCATGGCCGGGGCGGAGGTTTCCCACCCGCCCGACGCGGGCCCGCGGCAATTCCGCGCCGCCATCTACCGGCTGGGGACGGCAACCTTCCGCGACACGGTGATTTTGGCCTGGGCCGAGCAACGGGCCAAAGACCCCGGCACCGCGTCGGAAGCCAATTTCAGCGCCGCCTTGGAGGTCGCCCAGGCGTGGCCGCGGCCGGACCTGCCGATCAGGGGCGAGGACGCGGTCCGGCTCGGCCTTGCCCCGGGGCCCGGCGTCGGCCAGGCGCTGGCACGGGTGGAGGCCTGGTGGATCGATGAGGATTTCACGCCCGATCGCGCCGTTTGTTTGGAGCGGCTCGAAGCGGTGATCGGTGGAATCCCCTAGGGCCAGATCGCCTGGGGCGGCAGGGACATCAGGATCGCTTCGGCGTTGCCGCCGGTCTTGAGTCCGAACTGGGTGCCGCGGTCGTAAAGCAGATTGAATTCAACATAACGGCCCCGGCGGATCAATTGCTGGCGGCGCTCGGCCTCGGTCCAGGCGGCGTTCATGCGCCCCGCCACCAGCGGTGGATAGCAGCCGAGAAAGGCCTCCCCCACCGCTTTGGTGAAGGCGAAGTCGGAATCCCAGTCGCCGCTGTCCAGGTCGTCATAAAAAATCCCGCCGAGCCCCCGGGGCTCATTGCGGTGCGGCAGATAGAAATACTCATCGCACCAGGCCTTGTATTTTTTGTAATAGGCCGGATCGGCCCCGTCGCAGGCGGCTTCGAGGGCCGCGTGAAAGCGCGCCGCGTCGGCCCGCGCTTCGTGGGATTCGGGAAACATCGGGGTGATGTCGGTGCCGCCCCCGAACCAGGATTTGGAGGTGACGATATGGCGCGTGTTCATATGAACCGAGGGCGCCAGCGGCGAATGCAGATGGGCCACCAGCGATATGCCCGAAGCCCAGAATCGGGGATCGGTCTGGGCCCCGGGAACCTGGGCCGCGAATTCTTGGCTGAACCGGCCTTCCACCGTGGACACGTTGACGCCGACCTTCTCGAACACGCGCCCGCGCATCACCGCCATCACGCCGCCGCCGCCGTCGCCGTCGCCGTCCGTGGCATCCCGGGTCCAAGGGGTGCGTTGGAACCGCCCCGCCGGCGCGTCCCCCACCAGCTTAAGCGCCGGGCCCGAGAGGTCGTCCTCCAATTGCTCGAAGGCGGTGCAGATGCGGTCGCGCAGGCTTTGGAACCATTGGCGCGCGGTGTCCTGTCTAAGTGCGGGGTCGGTGGCCAAGGCGCGATTTCTCCCGATCGGTCGTGAACCTGTTCAAACGCGGCGCAAGCCCGGGTCTTCACAGCCTCGGTGCGGGGGTGTCGCCGGGAAAGCCGCTTGTCTGGCGCAGGGCCTCACCCAGCACCATGGCCGCCGCCGTCGCCACATTAAGGCTGCGCATTCCCGCCGCCAAGGGGATAGTGAGCCGCAATTGGGCGGCCGCATGGACGAAATCGGGGACGCCGGCGCTTTCCCGGCCCAGCATCAAGGTATCGTCGGCGCGGTAGGCGGCGGCGCGGTAATCGGTATCCCCGCTGGTGGTCAGGAGCAGAAGACGGGCCTCGGGCGCCAAGGCTTTGGTGAAGGCCGCCCAGCTGTGGTGGGCGGTCAGCGCCGCGTGGGCGGCGTAATCCAGGCCGGCGCGCCGGAGCTTGGCATCGGTGAGCACGAAACCCGCGGGCCCGACGATGTCGACCCCGACGCCGAGGCAGGCGCAAAGCCGCAGGATGGCGCCGGCATTCTGCGGGATATCCGGCTGGAAAAGCGCGACACGCATCACCGGGGCCTTTCGGGGTGAGTTACAGAGCATTACCCGGCCAGATTAGGACTTTGCTTGCCTGGGATAATATATTACACCCACAGCCACCGACGCCACCCATGGGACGGTGGATGGGCCGTCCCGGCCGCCCGGGTGGAACGTTAAAGGGATTTGAGTCATGTCACAAACCACAGAGGGCACCACCCCCCAAGGCCCGGCCGGCGACGATTCCCAGACGCGCAGGGATTTCCTGACCTTGGCCACCGTCACGGTCGGGGTTGCCGGCGCAGGTCTTGCCGTGTGGCCGCTCATCGACACCATGAATCCGGCGGCCGATACCTTGGCGCTGTCGTCCATCGAGCTCGATATCAAGCCCATCCAGCCGGGCCAGCGGGTCACCGTGAAATGGCGCGGCAAGCCCGTCTTCATCGACCGCCGCACGCCCGAACGGATCAAAAAGGCCCGGGCCGACGACGGGGCCAAGATGCCCGACCCCCAGGCCGACAAGGACCGCGTCAAGAAGGCCGAATGGCTGGTCTTGATCGGTATCTGCCCCCATCTCGGCTGCGTGCCGCTAGGCCAGAAATCGGGACAGCCCCGGGGCGAATTTGGCGGCTGGTATTGCCCTTGCCATGGCTCCCATTACGATTTTTCGGGGCGCATCCGCAAAGGCCCCTCACCGAAGAATCTGCAAGTGCCCGAATACAAGTTTCTCAACGAGACCACCCTGCTCATAGGCTAAGGTAAGGACCCGCCATGACCGCGCCCAGCGAGCCGCCCCAGGCATCGTCGACGGACGGCAAACCCGGCATCATCGAACAGGCCAAGGACTGGATCGATTACCGGATACCCATCTTCACCTTCATGGAGCATGAGCTTAATGAATACCCGACGCCGAAGAACCTGAATTACTGGTGGAATTTCGGTTCGCTGGCCGGAATCGTGCTGGTGATCTTGATCGTCACGGGGATCGTGCTCGCCATGAACTACACCCCCCACGTGGACCATGCCTTCGATTCGGTGGAGCGCATCATGCGCGACGTCAATTACGGTTGGCTGATCCGCTACGTGCATATGAACGGCGCCTCGATGTTCTTCCTGGTGGTCTATATCCATATCTTCCGAGGGCTCTATTTCGGCTCCTTCAAGCCGCCCCGGGAATTGCTGTGGTGGCTCGGCATCGTCATCCTGCTGCTGATGATGATGACCGCCTTCATGGGCTACGTGTTGCCTTGGGGTCAGATGAGCTTCTGGGGCGCGACCGTCATCACCAACCTGTTCTCGGCCATTCCCTGGATCGGCGACGCCATCGTCACTTGGCTGTGGGGCGGCTTCGCGGTCGACAATCCGACCCTGCAGCGCTTCTACTCGCTGCATTACCTCCTGCCCTTCGTCATCGTCGGCGTGATCTTCCTGCACCTGTGGGCATTGCATGTCCACGGCTCCAACAACCCGCTCGGCATCGACCGCGAATCGGCAAAGGATTCGATCCCCTTCCACCCCTATTACACGATCAAGGATCTTTTCGGGCTCGGCGTGTTCCTGATCTTCTTCATGGGAATCGTGTTCTTCGCCCCCAATGCCTTGGGCGAGCCCGAGAACTACCTGCCCGCCAACCCGCTGCAGACGCCGGCGGAAATCGTGCCCGAATGGTATCTGCTGCCGTACTACGCGATCCTGCGTTCGGTGCCCGATATCGCCATTCCGTTCACCGGCATCGTCCTGATGAAGGCGAAACTGGCCGGCGTGATCGCCATGTTCGGCTCCATACTTATCCTCTTCGCCCTGCCCTGGCTCGATTTTTCGCCGGTGCGTTCGGCCCGCTTCCGGCCCATCACCAAGCAATTATTCTGGGTATTCGTGGTGGTTTGCATCGTCCTCGGCAAGGTCGGCGCCAATCCACCCAACCTCGCGGTGTTTTCCGGGATAGAGGGGTTCAAATATATCCACCTTGGCCAGATCGCGACCACCTATTATTTCGCCTATTTTCTGGTGCTGATGCCCCTATTGGCCAAATTCGAGCCAACCAGGCCCCTGCCCCAAAGCATCTCCGAACCGGTGCTGAGAGACCGGGACGAGAGTGGGGAATGAACCCATGACGACAATCAATCCCGCCTGCCGCGCCCTTGCCCTTGCCCTCGGGGCCCTGGTCCTCGGGATCGCCTTCGCCGCCGCCGCGTCGGCTTCCGAGGCGCCCAAGCCCAAGGCCCAGGACTGGTCCTTCCAGGGGCTTTTCGGTACTTTCGACCGGGCCGCGCAGCAACGCGGCTTCCAGGTCTATAAGGAGGTCTGTTCGGGCTGCCATTCGCTCAACCAGGTCGCCTACCGAAACCTCGCCGCGCTGGGCTACAACGAAGACCAGATCAAGGCCATTGCCGCGACCGTGGAGATGCAGGGCGGCCCCAACGATGAGGGCGAGATGTTCATCCGCAAGGGTAAGCCCTTTGATAAGTTCAAGAACCCGTTTCCCAACGAGAATGCCGCCCGGGCCGCCAATAACGGTGCCTACCCGCCGGACCTTTCGGTGATCACCAAGGCGAAGCCCCATGGCAGCGACTACCTCTATGCGCTGTTGACGAGCTATCAGGAAAAGCCGCCCAAGGGCATGAAGATGACCGAGGGAATGTTCTACAACGCGATCTTCCCCGGCGCCCAGATCGCCATGGTGCCGCCGCTTGCGCCCGATGCCGTCGCCTACCAGGACGGCACCAAGGCCACGGTCGCGCAGATGGCCAAGGACGTGACCACGTTCCTGGCCTGGGCGGCGGAGCCTGAACTGGAGGAGCGCAAGTCCATGGGGCGCAAAGTGATCCTCTTCCTGCTTGCGCTGACCGCCCTGATGTACGCGCTCAAGCGCAAGATCTGGGCTGATCTTCACTAGAGCACTTCCGGGCCAAATTGAATCAATTTGATGGGTGCTCATCGGTTTCCAGGGCAGACGCGGGCCGTCGTGCGGATGCACGCTTCGCATGACGCGCGATGCTTCGCATCGGGCGAGGGCCGCAACGCACCCTGGGGGCCGTCGTGCGGATGCACGCTTCGCATGACGAGCCCCACCGCGGGCCGGGTGCTTTGACCCCAAGGCGTCGTTGCCCATCTTCGCCGATGCCCCGCATCGCCGGACGACAGGCGCCTAGCCTTGGGGTAAAATCATCCCGGTCAAAT
>SMUX01193174.1_pt1 | contig 16121 bp, 16 predicted proteins | sample 2456431 | NCBI WGS metagenome assembly SMUX01 (sample SAMN11095930, study PRJNA526329) | marine sediment metagenome | biome: Marine sediment; feature: Surficial sediment; material: Deep marine sediment; isolation source: Hadal surficial sediment | place: Pacific Ocean | collected 2014-11 | depth... | reverse complement strand
ATCCTCGAGAGCATACCCTGCTTGGCAAACAAGCAGTCCACCAGGGGTCACTTCGAGCTGCCAATCTTCATCATCCAATTGGAGGGTTAGAGTGTCACCCGGCTCAGATTGGGAAAATCCTAGTTCTTTACCCAATAAATAGGAGCGGACGGTACTCCATGTCTGCGACTCAACGCTAGACTCACTCATTGACTGAAACCTTCCTCCGTTTCATGTGCCTGTCGCTGTTGCCAAGGTGCTCCTGAACGGCTTTGAGCCGAGTCAGGTTCTCTTTCAGCTTGGGCAACCCGTACTTTTGGTCAACCCGAACCACTCGCTCCAGGAGAACAGCCGCTTCTTCCCAGTGACCTTGCTCCTCATGGCATCCAGCCATGAGGTACCACGCACCCCCCATACGCAGTTCGTCACAGTGTCGTTCGGCAATCGCTAGGCTGGTCTGGGCACAGGCCAGAGTTTCAGCATACTGTTTCCTCGCCAGGTACAACCGAGCCAGCATACGGTAGACGTCCGCTTGGCCAGCCTGGTTATTGACCTGCCGCATGAGTACAAGGGACTGCTCGTAATAGCTGAGGGCTTGGTCAAATTTCCCAGTTTCCCGGTCAACTAAGCCTAGATCTGACAGGAGAACCGCCTTGGCTGCGGCATCACCGAATTGCTCCATGAGGTCGAGTGCCTCTAAATAATAGGCTTTTCCTCGCTCCCATTCCCCGGCATCCACCCGCAAATTTCCGAGGTTCACCAAGGTAGTGCTTATGCCACGATCATCACCAAAGATCTTTTGTAGTTCTAATACCTCCTGGTAATAAGCTTGAGCCTGTCCACGGCGCCCGCTGACGGCGCATATGTTTCCAAGATTTCCCAGTGAGGCAACCAAGGCTCGCCCATCGCCGCTCTGGCGGTCCGCTTCTAAGGCTTGGGCGTAGCAGCGATAGGCATCCGTGTAAAAGCCACGGGAAAAGTATTCGTTCCCCTGCTGGTTGAGTTGCTCCGATTGGGAATCACGCATAGAAGGGAGAAAACCTGAGGGATTGGGGTTTTGGGAATCGAGAAAAATCCGGGTTACTGCACGGCCTGTTCCACCACCCCTTTGGCGCCATGCAGAATAGAAGTGCCATCCCCTACCAGTAATGCCTCGAATTTGTATTTAAGCAGGCGCTGCAACCCTTCACGGGCTTTAAGAATGTCCGCATACTTCTGGGCAGGGAGGAGACTTACTGCACCAGGTGGTTTACCAATGAGGGCGTCCCCAACAATAAAGGTCCCCTCCCCTTGCTGGAGAAACAAGGCGCATTCGCCTGGGGACTTTTGGTCGCGTAGATGGACGGCCCAAATACCGCCAGGAAGGAGTTCACCATCCGCATAGGTCTTATCGTGCTGAACCGTCATTTCACCCGCATCTTTTTCCGGGACGAAGATTTGGCACCCGAACTCCTTCTTATACGCCCCCGCTTCACGCTCATGGTCCCGGTTGGTGAGGAGGATATAATCCACCTGGCCACCTTGCCGGATTTGGGCAATTTCATGGGAGGCGAGCGGGGGAGGGTCTACAATGATGCGATGCTCCCCTACCTCCAGGAAATGACCATTAAAATCCAGTTGCTTTTCTTCTGAAAACCATGACCACTGCCAGATCCCGGGGAGGACACGTTTCATAGCCCGGCGATAGCCTTTTTCAGCATCGTGGTGGTTTTGGTGAGGATATCTTCCTCGTTCGGAAGATCGAGAATATCATCCTCGGGAACGGTAATGAATTTGCGATTCGGCCCCTTCGTCAACGAGATGAGAAATATGCTGTTCGAGGGGGTGGTGGGAATGACAACTTCCACGGCGGGGTCAATGCCTTTCACCGCTTCAAGAAACTTTTGTTTTCCCGCTTCTAATTCATCCATTCTGGGTAGGAACCATTTTTGAGGTGTGGTGTACCTGGTACTCGAGTCAGGAATATTTGCGAGGTGGTTGGTTTGGATCTCGGCTACTCCTTGGCACAGTCAAGACCCAAGCCTACAGGGATGTCGCTCCTGATGGTTGTTTGGCAAGTAACCGCTCAATCTCCTCCAGAATATCCTTTTGACCAGCCAGGTCCATGTTCCCGACCCGTTGCCAACGAATCACACCACTTTGGTCCACAACATACACATTAGGAATAAACCGACCCCCCCCATAAAGCCGATCCGTCACCTTGTCCGGATCGATCAAATAGGGGTAGGTCACTTTCACGGGAAACGCCTGCAAAAACTCCATCACATCGGCTTTGGAATCCCCTGAGGAATTCACGCCAACCACGGCCACATTTTTGCCAAGGGTGGCCTCATAGACTTTTTGAAGATTGGTCCCTTGGATTAAACACGGTTCGCAGATATGGAAAAGCCCCAGCACCACTACCTTGCCTCGTAAATCTCCCAAGGACACGGACTCCCCCGTGATAGAAGTCAGTGTGAAAGTTGGTGCCTGTTCCCCGACTTTAAAGAAGCCTTTGGCCAAACCCGTGACAGGGGTGGCCACCAGTAATGTGGTAACCAGGAGCGTAATGACTAAGCGGTTCATGGCATCCTCCACCCGTTAAAAACCCTTATCAGTTAGATAGCCTTTTTACCCTTGAAAGGATTTTAACACATGAAAATTTTGTGGGGCAACACAAGACCAGTAGAGTTAGACTTAAGAACCGGCTTTGCGGTGTGGTTCAAACAGCCCCAGTTGAAGTTGCTCGGCTTTGGTAAAGGAAATGGGGTATTGATCTGTAAAGCAGGCGTGACAATATGAGTCGGCTTTTCCCGGCGCGGCATTCAACATGCCTTCTAAACTGAGATACGCAAGGCTATCCGCCATAATGTACTTTCGGATTTCTTCAATGGCATGGCTTGACCCGATGAGCTCCTTCTTGGTGGGCGTATCAATGCCGTAAAAACAGGGAGCGACAATCGGGGGCGAGCTAATCCGCATGTGAACTTCTCTTGCTCCGGCATGCCGAATCATCTTCACGATTTTGCGACTCGTCGTCCCTCGCACGATCGAATCATCGACCACCACCACTCGCTTTCCCTCCAAAATTTCAGGGACTGCATTAAGTTTGAGCTTCACCCCGAAATGCCGGATAGATTGCTCCGGTTCGATGAACGTTCGACCCATATAATGGTTTCGCGTGAGGCCGATTTCAAAAGGAATGCCGGCTCCTTCGGCATAACCCAGGGCGGCCGGGACACCGGAATCCGGCACGGGGATCACCATATCGGCCTGAACCATCGCCTCCTTTGCCAATTGGCGACCCAAGGCCTTGCGAACAGGATAGACAGCAGTGGACCCGAAAATTTTTGAATCCGGCCTGGAAAAATAGACGAATTCAAAAACGCATTTCGCCGGTGGCTGAGGAATGAAGGGATGGTGGGAAGTCAGCCCCTTCTCGTTAATGACCACCAGTTCACCCGGTTCCACCTCACGCACGAACTCAGCCCCGATGAGATCGAAGGCACAGGTTTCCGAGGCGACCACCCAAGCCTCCTTAAATCGGCCCAGGCAAAGAGGACGAAATCCATGGGAGTCCCGAACGACAATCAGGTCATTATCCGTCAGAATCGCGAGTGAAAAGGCCCCACGCACTAGACTCAAGGCATCAATAATCCGATTCACCAGGGTTTCCGCTTTAGAATGGGCAATGAGATGGATGATGACTTCACTATCGGAATCCGATTGAAAAATGGACCCATAGGCTTCCAGCTCACTCCGCAGGATTGGGGCGTTAATTAAATTTCCGTTGTGGGCTAAAGCCAAGTTGCCGAAAGCAAAGTTCACAGTGAGAGGCTGCACGTTTTTCAAATGGCTCTCCCCTGCTGTGGAATACCGGTTATGGCCAATGGCCCTTGTTCCCTTTAAGCGCCTAATCTCTTTTTTGGAGAAAATATCGGCAACCAGTCCCATGCCTTTCTCCTGGTAAAGATCTCGGCCATCGGATGACACGATGCCGGAGCTTTCTTGGCCCCGGTGTTGGAGAGCGTACAGACCAAGGTAAGTTAAGTTGGCAGCTTCTCGGTGGCCGAAGAGGCCGAAAACTGCACACTGGTCATGAAATTTATCAGGAGTGATCAGATGAACAGGAGCGTTGCTCCCCTTGGCGTCCCCACGTTGCTGGATTGAATTTATAGCATCCATCATTTAATCCTTACGTAACACTTGAAGTGTTATGTGATTCGTCTTGAACAAGCCGTTCCAGACTATGATACCAGCAATCGGAGAGGGTGTTTAAATCCACCTCCACCTGGCAACTTCCTGAAGTTTCTCCTAAGACATGAATCCTCAGCTCTTCCCCCCCCACCTCTCCAATTGCAGCAGCCGGGACATCGAATCCATGAGCCACTTCCAGAACTCGGTCTACCCGGTCAGGAGCAACCGATAAGACAACCCGCGAAGGAGTTTCCCCAAAGAGTAAGGCATCCCGGCGCAGCCCGTTTTGGGAAAGTTGGACCCTCACACCCAATGGGCGATCTTGACCAGAGGAAGGCGAAAGACAACTCTCGGCCAGGGTCACAGCGAGACCACCCTCGGAGCAATCATGGGCCGATTGAACCAGCCCTTCTCGGATCAAAGACAAGACACACGCTTGAAGCAACTTTTCTGTTTCCAGGTTGATCCACGGCGGCGAACCTTGCTCACGGGAATGCACGACTTTAAGGTACTCCGTACCACCTAAGTCCTCTTTGGTCTCCCCTAATACAATAACCCGATCGCCTGGGTTTTTAAACCCTTGAGTTGTGACAGAATTTGCCGGGTCAATCAAACCGACCATCCCCACAATTGGGGTGGGATAAATAGAAAGCCCATTCGTTTCGTTATAAAAACTCACGTTCCCGCTGACGACGGGGATATTGAAAGCCTGACAGGCATCGGCTAAACCCTCAATAGTTAAAACAAATTGCCACATGATGTCGGGCCGTTCAGGGTTCCCGAAGTTTAAACAATCCGTCAACCCAATCGGCTGCGCCCCCGAACAGACCAAATTCCGCGCAGCTTCAGCGACGGCTAGGTTGCCTCCAACGTAAGGGTTCAAGAGGCAATACCGGCTGTTCCCATCCGTGGTCAGGGCCAAGGCCTTGTTCGTGCCCTTGATGCGCACCACTGCGGCATCGGATCCAGGGCAGATGACGGTGTTTATACCGACCATATGGTCATACTGTCGATACACCCAAGCTTTACTGGCGATAGATGGTGAGCCCAACAATGACAGCAACACGTCAGTAGGATTCTTGACATCTGGCATGTTGTCCACGTTCAAGGATTGTAGCATGTCCTGATATTGAGGAGGTGTGGCCAGGCGTTCATACCGGGGACCTTCCTCAGCCAGTACGTTGGCAGGTATCTCCGCCACAACCAAACCATGGTCCTTAACCCGCAACATCCCATCATCGGTTACTATTCCGACAACGGCTGCATCAATGCCCCATTTTCGGCAAAGGGCGATAACTTCGTCCTGTTTTCCTTCCTTGGCCACCAGCAACATGCGTTCTTGTGACTCTGAGAGCATGATTTCATACGGTGTCATGTTCGGCTCGCGGCGTGGGACATGGGCCAATTCAAGCTCAATCCCTGTGCCGGCCCGTGAGGCCATTTCGCAGGATGAACTCGTAAGTCCGGCTGCGCCCATGTCTTGAATCCCAACGAGCAGGTCCTTTTCCAAAAACTCAAGACAGGCTTCCAGGAGAAGCTTTTCCAAAAAGGGATCCCCCACTTGGACATTTGGGCGCTTCGCCTCTGAACCATCGTCAAAACTATCCGAGGCCATGGTTGCCCCATGAATGCCATCCCGCCCCGTTTTTGAACCAATGTACAGCACGGGGTTTCCTACTCCCTGGGCCACGCCCTTCAGCAGCCGATCTTTTTTGACAATGCCAAGGCAAAAGACATTGACGAGTGGATTCTTTGAATAAATGTCATTGAACGAGATTTCTCCGCCGACCGTAGGTACCCCAATACAATTCCCGTACCAGGAAATTCCCGACACGACACCTTTGAGAAGGTGCTTATTCTTGGGAAGGTCCAGCTCTCCAAACCGGAGCGAATTCAAAATGGCTATGGGTCGAGCACCCATTGTGAAGATGTCTCGGAGGATTCCCCCAACCCCTGTGGCTGCTCCTTGAAACGGTTCAATAAAGGAAGGGTGATTGTGGGATTCAATTTTAAAAACCGCAGCCAGCCCATCCCCGATGTCCACTGCCCCGGCATTCTCCCCAGGTCCTTGCAGGACTCGCTCCCCCTGGGTTGGCAGCCTTTTTAAATGCACGCGCGAGCTTTTGTAACTACAGTGCTCGCTCCACATCACGGCGAACACGCCAAGCTCGGTCAAGTTCGGCTCCCGCCCGAGGTGTTTGATGATCTGCTGGTACTCTTCATCCGACAGCCCATGCTGCACGACAAGTTCTTTGGTGACTTCGATATTCACGTTGCTCATGAAATCAAAAGTTAAAGTGAAACTTTAATATCATTTTAAGGGATATATGAGTAGGGTGTGAGGAGAAATCGATCATGGTTGAGACTTCTCAGGAGTCTTCGTCATCCGCAAGGGCAAATGGTCCGTCACGTAGGAGGCATAGCGTAGCGCCGTAAGCACCTGCTCATGAGTGACCTGATAGGCCTCCTCGACTGCCTCAAAACTTTGGCCGATTCCAAGAGCCCCGACCACTGTCGCCACGTCCGTGGAGGTCCCCACGAGGCATGGTTTCCCCGAGCAAATGTCAGGGTCCATCGTGATACCAGGAAAAATTTCCATAGCAAAGACCGTCGTATCTTCTCCAGGGGAAGCCAAGATTTGGAAGTGGCCTAGACCGAGGCAAGCGTGGAGTTCCCACTTGCTTCCTTTAACGCATCCACCATCGATAAGAAGAGGACCTTCCCATCCTCATTGCCAAGCGCATTTTCCGCACACCGTTCTGGGTGGGGCATGAGGCCCATTACGTTGCCGGCGGCGTTTCGGATTCCTGCGATATTGTCGAGTGAGCCATTGGGGTTTGAATCGGTCAACACTTTCCCGTCCGGTGAGCAATACCGAAAAACGATTTGCGCATTGGCTTTCAAAGCAGACAGGGTCACCGGGTCTGTGTAATAGTTGCCCTCTGCATGGGCGATGGGGAGTTTGAGGACCTGTCCGGACTCACACCGGCCGGTGAACGGGGTCGAGGCGTTCTCCACCTTCACGTACACCTCTTTACAGATGAAAGTTAGTTCTCGGTTCCGCAACATGGCGCCGGGAAGAAGGCCAACCTCAAGCAGAATTTGAAAGCCGTTGCAGATCCCCAAGACCATCCCGCCCTTGGTGGCGAATTGTTGCACCGCCCCCATGATCGGGGAAAAGCGAGCAATGGCGCCGGTCCGAAGATAGTCTCCGTATGAAAAACCACCAGGAAGGATGACGGCATCGATTCCATCGAGGGTCGTTTCCTGGTGCCAAATCAAATGGGCTTGGTGGCCGAGGACCTCGGAGAGGACGTGAGCACAATCCCGGTCACAGTTTGAACCCGGAAAGACCACGACTCCAAAATTCATTAGCGGGGAAGCCTCAGTGAGAGTCTAATTCGCATTGGTAATTTTCGATCACGGGATTGGCCAGAAGTTTTTCGCACATGGCCTTCAGCGTTGATTCCGCTACGGCCTTGTCTGTTTCGTTGAGTTCTACCTCCAAGTATTTCCCGACCCGGACGCCTTCGACCGAAGTAAACCCCAGGGTGGCTAAGGCCTGCTGAATGGCCCTTCCTTGGGGATCGAGAATTCCTGGTTTGAGCGTCACCCGAACCCTGGCTTTCATTCTATTGGCGCTTCCGCCTCCCCTTCCCGGCTGATTTGGCCTCCCGCCCCTGCTTGGCCGACCCAAACACCCGGCGGTAGATCTGGCCCATGTGGCGAATATAAGACCGGGGCTCGAAGCAGGCTTGAATTTCTGCAGGACGCAATTTTCGGCTGATAAAAGGGTCTTTGACGACCAGCCCTTGGAAATCCCCCCTCCCCTGCCAGGCTTCCATGGCGTTTCGTTGGACGGCTTCGTAGGCTACCTCACGGCCGGCTCCCCGATCGACTAAAGCCAACAGCAATCGCTGGGAGTAAATCAATCCACCAGTGGCATTCAAATTCGTCATCATGCGAGAGGGATACACCGTCAGGCTTTCTAGCAGGTTCGTCAGGCGAACAAGCATGTAATCAATGAGAATGGTGCTGTCAGGAAGGATAATTCGTTCGACGGAGGAATGGCTGATATCCCGCTCATGCCACAACGCAACATTTTCCATTGCCGCCAGGCTATGGCCGCGCACCACCCGCGCCAACCCGCAGAGGTTCTCGGCCCCCACCGGATTCCGTTTATGGGGCATGGCGGAAGACCCCTTCTGTCCTTCACTGAAGAATTCTTCTACTTCTGAGACTTCGGTTCGCTGGAGATGTCGAATTTCGGTTGCGACCTTCTCCACGCTAGAAGCCAACAAGGCCAGAGTAGTCAGGAAGGCAGCATGCCGGTCTCGCTGGACGATTTGGTTGGAGATAGGTGCAGGTTTCACCCCCAGTTTGGCACACACCGTTTTTTCAACACTGGGTGGCAGGTGGGCGAATGTTCCCATCGCACCTGAGAGTTTACCGACTGCGATATCCTTCCCGGCAGCTAACAGCCGGTTTCGGTGCCGTGTAAACTCTTCAAACCAAATGGCGAATTTAAAACCCAGGGAGATCGGCTCGCCATGAATCCCATGGGATCGCCCCACCATGATGGTGTCACGATGTCGGAAAGCCTGGTTTTTTAAAACCTCAAGTAATCCATCAAGATCTCCAAGGATGATCCCGACCGCTTCAACCATTTGAAGGGCGAGTGCGGTGTCCAGGATGTCTGATGATGTGAGGCCCGAGTGCAGGTGTCGGGCCTTCTCCCCCACCTGCTCTGCCACAGATTCCAAAAAGGCTATGACATCATGTTTTGTGACTTGCTCAATCTCCGCAATTCGATCTGGATCAATCCTGACCTTGCGCCGGACATAGGCGGCAACCCCACGCGGGGTTTTGCCAGACTGCTCAAGCGCCTCGCAGGTGGCTAACTCCACCTGAAGCCAGGCCTCATATTTCCGGGCTTGGGTCCAGAGGGCCCCCATTCGGGGCAAGGTATACCGGTCAATCATCAGGTGTGAGGAGGGTCTGGTTGCCTGCCGTGAAAAGGATAGTTTCCTTGGGAGGGTTCCCGCTATTTTGGGAGATGGCTGTTCGTTTTTCCTGAAGCCTGGGATCCTGCTTCAGCACCTGGACAAGGATTCCGTTCACAAAGCCTTTCGTGTCCTCATCCGCAAAACTCTTGGCGAGTTGTAGGGCTTCGTTGACGCTCACCTTCGCCGGCACATCGGGAAGCCATATGAGCTCGAAGAGTGCTTGGCGGAGAATGGTCCGATCCACTACCGGCATTCGGTCAATCGTCCAATTCTTCGCGTACTGACTGATCAGCCGATCCAGCTCCTGCCGGTTGGCTTGTACCCCTTCCACGAGTTGTTCAGCAAAGCCTTGAACCTGGCTGGTCACCCTTTGGTGGGACCAGAATTCGTCCTTCCAAAATTCCGCAGTTCCATGGAAATCCCATTGAAACAGCACCTGGAGGGCTAGGACCCGGGCTGCGTGACGGCTTTGGTTCTGTGGTGGTTTACTCTCCTTTTGGAATCGGGATGAGCCGGCTTCGGGTGAGGTCGTCGTCATGGGCGTGGGCTTTTTTCTGACTGTGGGGGGCTATGAAAGCCAGTGGGGTTCCGAGTAGATTCATGGAGTTTTTTCATTAAAGTGGCCATTTCGATCGCTGTTCGAGCCGCTTCAGCCCCTCGGTTTTTTTCGGAGGAGCCTGCCCGTTCCAAGGCCTGTTCGACCGTATCCGTGGTGAGGACCCCGAACACGGTCGGAATTCCCGAATCCCACCCGGCTTGAGCAATACCCCGGCTGGCCTCGGCACTGATATAGTCGAAATGCGGGGTTTCGCCTCGAATCACCGCCCCCAGGCAAATAACAGCATCAAATCGGCGAGACCTTGCTAAGTGGCGGGCGATCAAGGGAATTTCAAATGCACCCGGGACACGGACCACTTCAATGTCCTCCTCTTCGGCCCCTTCTTTTTTCAATGTTTCGATCGCGCTGGCCAGCAATCGGCTGGTCACAAATTCGTTAAAGTTACTCACGACAATTCCAAAGCGATTGCCCTGAGCTTTCATGTGTCCTTCTTTCGTCTCCATCGACCCTTTGACCACAAGAAAGGATGGCCCCGGAAGTTTGGCGACCAGAGCGGCAATTCGCGCATTTTTATGTGGAACCCTAATTGGGCCCTTGGCCTGTGATTGGAATCAAGCTCCAAGCCTTAGACATTATTGAGAATGTGTCCCAACTTGGCCTTTTTGGTACGCAGGTAATGAACGTTGGTATCCTTGGGAGTGACTTCGATGGGCACCCGCTCCACCACGTTCAATCCATAGCCACCGATCCCCACGATTTTCCGTGGATTATTGGTGATTAGTCGAATTTTCCTGAGGCCGAGGTTCACCAGTATTTGCGCTCCAATTCCATAGTCTCGAAGGTCCGGTTTAAACCCAAGTTTGAGATTTGCCTCGACCGTATCACTCCCCTGGTCCTGGAGATGGTAGGCTCGGATCTTGTTCACAAGCCCAATCCCCCGGCCCTCCTGGTTCAAATACAGCAGAACCCCTCTTCCCTCCTTTTCAATAATCTCCAAAGCTCGGTGGAGTTGCTCACGGCAATCACACCGCAAAGAGCCGAATACATCCGAGGTGAGACACCCCGAATGGACACGGACCAAGGTGGGCGAATGATCAATTTGGCCTTTGACCAAGGCGATGTGCGTTCCATTGTCCAATTCGTTCTCGAAGACAACCGCGTCGAACTCTCCGAAAATCGTGGGGAGTTTGGCGGTTTCTGCTCGTTTCACAAAGGTTTCACGGGACAGCCGGTACTTAATTAAATCTTTTATCGTCACCAGCTTGAGTCTATGGCGCTTGGCAAACTCCACCAAGTCAGGAACTCTCGCCATCGTGCCATCATCATTCATGATTTCGCAGATGACACCGGCCGGGTACCTCCCTGCTAATCGTGCGAGGTCCATTGATCCCTCAGTTTGGCCGGCACGTTTGAGAACTCCACCCTTATGGCCTCGTAGGGGAAAGATATGCCCAGGCCTGGTGAAATCTGTGGCTTTGCAGGCGGAATCCACCGCCATACGAATGGTGGTCGCGCGATCGGCCGCGGAAATTCCGGTTGTGATATCCCGAGCCGCGTCAATAGACACGGTGAAGGCCGTGCCAAAAGGAGCTGTATTCTCGGCGGATTGAGGATGGAGCTGAAGCTCATCGGCCCGTTCTGTTGTGAGAGCGAGGCATATGAGCCCCCGGCCATGTTTGGCCATAAAGTTGACTGCTTGAGGGGTAACCTTTTCTGCGGCAATGACCAGGTCACCTTCATTCTCCCGATCTTCATCATCGACCAGGATGACGAATTTTCCTTTACAAATGTCTCGAAGGGCCTCTTCGATGGAATTGAACATGACCCGCCCCACCCTATTTGTAAGCAAATTGACTAATGACTCCAAAGCTTATAGGCAGTTTTCTCTATTCTGTCAACGAATGTCTCGGGGAGCGACTACCCTTCTTCAGGTGAACGTTCAATCGGCAACTTCAGGGACCGCTGAACTCGTACCGCACACACTGCGGCCACTCCAGACAGGAGCCCCAATACCACAAACCCACCGGCGTACGTCTCGGTCAGGTCTTTGAGAATCCCAAACCAGGAAGCCAGAAAAAAGCCTCCAAGCCCCCCGGCTGCTCCGACAAAACCCGAGGCAGTTCCCATAACCCCATGAAAGCGCAAAGACACGACCTGGAAAACGACCCCGTTGCCAAAACCCAGTAACAATAGGGCGGTTATGGTGAGAGGAAAAGCCCAGCCTGGTGGCAACAAACTGCTGAGAATAAAGCTTACCATAGCAATCAGGGGAAATACTGCCTGCAATAACCACACTCCCCCGAAACGATCTGCCAAATGCCCTCCAATAGGCCGTGCCAGGCTCCCAGCTAATACGCACAATCCCGTCATCGTTCCGGCGGCAACCATATCAAGCTGGTATTGATCATGGAAGAAGATCGGGAGGAAGCTAGACAGCCCCACAAACCCTCCAAACGTGACCGCATAAAGAAAACACAGCCAGTACATGAGCGGCTGTTGGAGAATGGAACCCAAAGATTGGGAAGGACCAATCTTGGCCTGAGTCTGCAGAAACCCAGGTTTGTCAGGAACAAGACAGTAAAAAGCAAGGGCAGTGACCAGGACGGGCACTACCATCAGACCAAATGTACCATGCCACCCGACGACTTCAGCCAGTCGCGGCGCGAAAAAAGTCGCAAGCAGAATCCCACTATTCCCCACCCCTGCCACTCCCATGGCTAATCCCTGGTGGGCTAGAGGGTAGGCCTGGCTGGCAATTGGCAAGGCAATGGCGAAACTGGCTCCGGCAAACCCCAATATCAACCCTGTGCCAAGCATATGAAAATAGCTGGTCCCATAAAGCCACCCTAAAAGAAGGGCTACCACTTCCAGCCCTAGAATGGCCAGACCTACATTTTTGGCGCCAAATTGGTCGGCGAAAGGCCCCACGACAATTCTCAACATGGCGCCGCCCAACAATGGGACCGCCACCAAAAACCCTTTCTGCGTGGCGCTCAATTCAAACTCTGCGGCGATCACCACACCCAGGGCGCCGATCAGAAGCCACACCATACAACTCACTTCAAAATGCAGCCAAGCCCCAAGCAAGGACGGCCAATGCCCAGCTCGAAGACCCCTCAGACCTCCTCTCAAAAACATCCTGACTTCCCTCGGTTTGACACCATGGTCAACTACAACTGCTCCTGCAAAATTAGGTCAAAAAGCACGGATTCACCTCACTATAGAAGATGGAATTCCCAGCACGCAATGTGAAGACCCACATCAGGTTCATTGAGGGAGGTTGACAGTTTTGCGCTCTTTCTTTGTGATTCGGGTAAAATCCGTTTATAATTTCAGATAGTTTGCGATATCGTGATTAAAGATGAAAGTGGGGACAGGCTCCAGTGGAGTCCGTTCTGGTCAGGGACTGTCCCCCTTCTGTGCTGGAGCCAGTCCCCATTTTTTGAACTGGATTTTCCTCGATGAAAGAACGGAATTCATCATCGTACGAAGATGAGACTGAGGTCGGAATTGAAGATCTAGAGGACGATCTTCTCCCGGAGACCAATTATCCTGACAAGGACGAGTTAGGGAGCCTGGGCCCAAGGGTGACCGGAAGAGCCTCTGAGCCTGATTCTCAGGCCGACAATACCGACCTGGTTCCAACAACCACTCTGAGCCGCTATCTGGCGGAAGTCCGGCGTTACCCCTTCTTAACCAAAGAGGAAGAACTCCGACTTTTCCATGAATATCACGTGAAAGGGAGTCGGGAGGCGGCTGTTAAACTGATTTTAGCCAATCTACGCGTCTCCTTGGCTATCGCCTCTGAATATCGCCACACAGGGGCTGACCAAATGGACTTGGTCCAGGAAGGCAACGTGGGGCTGATGCAGGCCATTAAAAAATTCGATCCAGCTCGAAATGTACGGTTTCATGCCTATGCAGCCTGGTGGGCCCGAGCCTATATCCTGCGCTACCTCCTGAATACCTTCCGACTGGTCAAGATCGGGACCACCCAAGACCAGAGGAAACTGTTCTACAATTTGAAAAAGGAAAAAGCGAAACTGGCCCGGCAAGGATTCGTGCCTGACGCCAAGCTCCTGGCCGACCGCCTTCAGGTACGGGAACGTGATGTTCTGGAAATGGACCAGCGCTTGGGGAGCTGGGAACTTTCACTGGACCAGCCTATTAACGCCGAGGAAAGTGAAGCGACCTACCTCGACCTGCTTCCCTCTCAAGCGCCAGGGGCCGATGAGCAGTTGGCTGAAGGGCAACTCCGGCTGCTGTTCCGCCAAAAACTCGGGGAATTCGCCAAAACCCTTAATGAGCGGGAGGAGGATATCCTTCGAAACCGGCTCCTGTCTGAAACCCCCTTTACCCTTGAGGAGCTCGGGCAGAAATATTCTATTACCAAGGAACGGGCCCGGCAACTCGAATCCAAAATCATTAAGCGTTTACGGGAATATATGAGGTCAGAACTCAAGGATTTTGACCGGCTTTAAAGCTCTTTCCTTTTTTTGGATTGTACCCTACCCAAGAAGGGTCATTTTCCACAGTGGTACGCCAATTGGCGTAATCCAAAAGTAGAGAAGTTGGGTTTTTCCTTGGTGGGGCCCTTGACTTTCCTCTTCAAAGACTTACTTTATATAAACCAAACTTCAAGGATGGTACCTTGCCCCTGGCATGGTAACCCCTTAACTTAACGCCCGCCGAAATGCAGGAATAACCCGGTCATTTCACCAAAAGGAGGAAACCTAGATATGGCCACGCAAACGAAGGAAAAGGAGAAGGAAAAAGAGAAGGAAAAAGATGCCACTTCTGCCAAAGGCTTTCAGCCATTAGGCGACCGTATTTTCGTTACGTATACGGAGGAACTGGAACGAACTTCAGGGGGCATCTATGTGCCGGATTCTGCCAGAGAAAAGCCTCAACGGGGTACCGTTGAAGCCACAGGGAAAGACGTCAACACCCTTAAAGTCGGCGACCAGGTTCTGTTTGATAAATATTCTGGCACCAAAATAAAGATCGAGAACGAGGATTGCCTTATTCTGAAGGAAGAAGACATTCTCGGGATTTTCGTCCAGTCTTGACGCTCGGAAGTGAGCAGGATATGCTGGACACGAGAAACCGAAAACGCTCAGCCCACTAAGAAATAAAGGGAGGATCATTATGGCGAAGCAGATTTTGTATGCCGAACAGGCGAGGTCGGCTATGCTGAGAGGCGTTAACCAATTAGCTGATGCCGTGAAAGCCACTCTCGGGCCAAAAGGCCGAAATGCGATTCTGGATAAGAAATTCGGTGCGCCCACGATTACCAAGGACGGGGTAACGGTGGCTAAGGAAATCGAGTTAAAAAACCCATATGAGAATATGGGGGCCCAACTCATTCGGGAAGTTGCCAGCAAGACCAGCGACGTCGCCGGGGATGGCACCACCACTGCGACGGTTCTCGCTCAGGCAATCCTCCGTGAAGGAGTCAAGCACATCAGCGCCGGAGCCAATCCCATGGAACTCAAGCGAGGCGTGGACAAGGCCACCGAGGTGGTGACTGAAGAGTTGAAAAAACTGAGCAAACCCTGCCAATCCAAAAAAGAAATCGGCCAAATCGGGTCCATTTCCGCCAACAACGACGAAACAATTGGCGACCTGATTGCCGAGGCTATGGATAAAGTGGGAAAAGATGGGGTCATTACGGTCGAAGAGGCCAAGTCCATGACCACCTCTCTCGATGTTGTGGAAGGGATGCAGTTTGACCGAGGTTACATTTCTCCTTACTTCGTGACCAATGCGGAGCGCATGGAAGCCCAACTGGAAGATGTATTCCTGTTGATTTACGAGAAAAAGGTCAGCGCGATGAAGGACCTGCTGCCCCTTCTTGAGCAAGTGGCGAAGATGGGCAAGCCCTTGGTCATTATTGCCGAGGATGTGGAAGGCGAGGCCCTTGCGACCCTTGTGGTCAACAAGCTCCGGGGGACACTTAATGTGGCTGGAGTCAAAGCTCCTGGGTTTGGCGACCGCCGAAAGGCAATGTTGGAAGACATTGCCATACTCACCGGTGGACAGGTGATATCCGAAGAGGTAGGTCTGAAGCTGGAAAACGTGAAGTTAACGGACTTGGGCCGTGCTAAACGCGTCACCATCGACAAAGATAACACAACAATCGTTGAAGGTGCCGGGGATCCCAAACGGATTGAAGGTCGGGTCAAACAGATCAAGACCCAGGTTGAAGAAACCACCTCTGATTATGACCGAGAAAAACTTCAGGAGCGCCTCGCAAAAATAGTCGGGGGCGTGGCTGTGATAAACGTCGGCGCCGCAACCGAAACAGAAATGAAAGAGAAGAAAGCTCGTGTCGAAGATGCATTGCATGCAACTCGTGCCGCTGTTGAAGAAGGAATTGTTCCTGGTGGTGGAATTGCGTT
>SMUX01118586.1_pt1 | contig 16132 bp, 11 predicted proteins | sample 2456431 | NCBI WGS metagenome assembly SMUX01 (sample SAMN11095930, study PRJNA526329) | marine sediment metagenome | biome: Marine sediment; feature: Surficial sediment; material: Deep marine sediment; isolation source: Hadal surficial sediment | place: Pacific Ocean | collected 2014-11 | depth... | reverse complement strand
GGGAGAAAGAACCCCAGAACTGAAGAGGCAAGGGTCGCCACTATGAGGATCAAGAAGGCACCGGGATATCCTGCGGTGGCTGCAAGAACACCGCCCAAACCGAGGCCGGCTAGGTTCCCTGCAGCATTGCAGGCAGAGAGCTGTCCAAGCCTTTTTCCCGCGTTGGATCCTGAGATTTGGCTGGCGATGGATTGGGCTGGAGTCCAGAAAAAACTGCGAGACATGTTGGAGACGGTCTGGGCTATTAGAAGAGAAAAAAATCCCTCCGCTTGATACAGGACCACTGCCGCCAGGGTATTCAGAAGGTAACAGGTATGAAGAACCAACCGCTCTCCAAAACGATCCGATAGGGCGCCTCCCATGAACCGAAGGCCCAGGGTAGCTAAAACAGGCAAGGAGACAATGGTGGCAATCTTCAAAATCGAAAAGCCCATGTGGATGGCGTAGAGGGGGATCAATACATGGGACATGCCGATGCAAGTACACCAGAGGGCAGCGCTGCCATAGAGCACCAGGATACCGGAGGACCGTTGGTGTTGCCTCATGGGGTTCTGGCTCTAGGGCGGCGGTTCCCCCTATGGGAAGACTTAATTTCAGAATGGTTAGACAATGGACAGGCCTTTACGCGAAGACTGTGACGACACCATCATGATTAGAGAGAATTGAGAAGGTGGATACAGAATTTTCCGGTGGGCTAACCTTCTTTCTCAGTGGTCCTGTTTTTCTTACTGCCGGAAAATATTCTGTACATGAAGTAACCCACCACTACTAACGCACCACTCACAAGGGCGAAGGCTAGGGGATTAAAGCTTTGTTCAGCATGCGGATGGTGATCTGCATGGTCTCCGTTGGCGAGGACAGGTGAAACCACAGTCATCCATATGGGTGGGGTTAAGAAAAGTAAAAGGGAAAACCATATTCCGAAGAATATCTTCAACGCTAACTTCTCAAGGGTTTCTATCCTTACTCTGCAGGTTTCAACCCTGTTTTACTGGGGTCGCCAACTCCACTGCAGTCTCTTGTTCTTTGGGGCGGAAGGTATTCAAAAACAGCAGTGCGGCAAAAGCAAAAACCACAGCCATGATTAGGTACGTGTGAGTATAGTAATTCGCATCCATCATCCTACCCGCCACAAATGTACCGAAGCCCTGAGCCAGGGCGTGGCCTGCGCTCATCATTCCCGCCACCGTGCCTCGCTCCTTTGTCTGCACTGACTCTGTGTAGAATGTTCTGATGATGGGTTCACTCACGTGGATGGTCAGTTCGTGGAACAGAAAAAAGATCCCTGCGGCGATGAGCGTCGGGGCTACGCCTACAGCCAAAGTGAACGGGATGGAAACAAGCATCGTGTACCCAATGGTTCTTACCCTCCCTATTCTCTCTGCCACGAGGGGAATCATAAACGAGCCAAAGGACATGAAAATTCCCCCAAGGGCCAAAATGAGCGATGCCGTCATGGGTGCCGCACCTAGCTTGTTGACAAAAAATACCGTATGGAGTGGATGGACCATCCCTACACCCAACCAAGCGAGGGCATATATTGGTACGATTCTCTTAACAAACGACCAACTCTCGACATTCTTAAAGGAGAAAAGAGCCCCGGAACTCTTGGTTGCTCTTTCAAGCGTATCGAGAATTTCTTTTTTCTCCCTGAACATGAACGCAGGAATCAAGGAAAGCATCCATACGACGGCGCCAATGTATAAAAATATGCGATATGTCGGGATACTGACGTCGGGTAGGTTTCCCACGAAGAGAAAGGGGAGGCCCTGCCCGAACATCATGGCAATCCTGCCCATCCCCTGCGTCACACTGAACAGATAAACCCTGTCTTTCTTCTCGCTGTTCTCCATAATCCAGGGCGTTTCAGAACTGCTGTGGAGACCCTCAATAAGCCCAGAGAAAACACTCAATGTTATGAGCACCGCTACGGTGGGGAAGGTCACCATAAGGATGACTAGGATAGCGCCCAGACTGTCCGAGAAGATGAAACCGGCTCTACGGCCAATTTTGTCGACTACCCTGCCCATAAAGACGGCGCCCAATGCCATGGAGCCCCACAAGATAAATATCCTCATCCCCGCGAATCCGGGTGAATACCCCAATGCAAGGAGGTAGAGATTGAATATTCCTCCGTACATTCCAAACCGGAAGGCCATCATCATGAAGTGGACGATGAAAAGCTTGGCGTTGCGGCTGAAGCCACCAAGGATTTCAAAATATCCTGGCTTGGCACCGCCAGGACGATGACTTACCTGGGATCCCGCTCTTTCATCCATACTGGTGCTCCTTGGGAGTCTTCTATTTTTGGTAAGATTGCAGCCTAGATTGAACTGTGGAACCGGTAGAGAGTAGCTTTAATGGTATTGGCGAGTCAAGACTTTGTCTTTGCCCGCTACATACCTAGCCACCCAAGCAGCAGGCCTTGTGGAAAGGGCACAGACAGCGAGTAGATAAAAAGGCCATAGAAGGAGGCAAAAGCGACCAATGTCAAAACAATGCTAATGAGCCACTTTTCTCGTGCACCCACTTTGAGGTAAAGGAAGGTGGCTGTAGGGACTGCCATCGAGAAACCAAGCAACCAGATGGCCAAAAAAAATCCGAGAATCCATCCAGTAATGCCCGCTGTGCGGCGAACCACGAAGGCAGTTTCGTTGTCTACTTCCTTAGGCAGACCGATACTCCCCTTCCTAAGGAGACCAGTGATGTCCAGGTCCAATTGCATAACGGCAAAGGCCAGCCCCGTAAACCCAATCGCCCAAGGAAATAAGCGGGCCCGAAAACCCCACTCCCTGGCCTCCCACAGGCTCCAAGCGAAAAAAACCACGACGAGGAAGGCAAAAATCAGAGCCCCTGTGGAGACTGGGGCTATCGTCGCTTCCTTCTTTGGCTGAGGGTTTTTTCTTTTCTCTCGCCACGCTTGGAAAACAGGGTAAAATATCCCGGCAAGGATCACGGCAAAGAGGACTAGGACGCTGGGGAACCAAAGCCATGACAAACCATAGTTGTCCATCGAGAGAAAAAGTCTGTCCTCCGCAAGGGGTCCGAGCACCAGACCTAGCAGCAGTGGAGGACGGGACCAGTCTAACTTTACCATCACCCACCCCATTGCCCCGAACAGCAAAACGACAACGAGATCCTCGAAGGCATTTTTTGTGGCAAAGCCCCCGAGATAAACCAAGAGAAGGACAAAGGGAATGATCAGGCTGCCTCTCACCTCTGTGATCCTAACCAGTTGCTTCAAAAACAGAAAACAGGCCGCTACCGTGATTATGTTGGCGATGACGATGATCCAGACAAATGAGAAAGTCAGGGTGAGATGACCCCCCTGGCTTTCGGGGATTAGCATGGGTGGGCCGGGGACCAGCCCCTGGATGATGAAGGCCCCGAGGAGGATCGCCATGGTTACGTTGCCGGGTACACCGAATGCGATGGTCGGTACCAAACCTCCTCCCAAATTCGAGTTGTTTGCGGCGCCTGGACCTAACACCCCTTCCACGGCACCCTTCCCGAAACGCTCCTTGTCGGGGGAGCTCTGGACGGCATGGGCATAGGCCACCCATTGAGAGACGCCGCCGCCCATTCCTGGAATGATCCCAATGTAGGTGCCTATAGCGCTGCAACGAAGAACGAGCTTCCAGTGGCGAAACGTGTCTTTAACCCCTTCCATAACTCCGCCGATCTTGCCGATGCTCGTTTCGGCAATGCTTGTCCCCTTGACAGCGAGGTCGATGATCTCGGGGATGGCAAAGAGCCCCAGCGTTGCCGAAACCAGGGGAAGACTGTCCCAGAGGTAGAGACTACCAAAGGTGTACCGCTCAATGCCTGAGATAGGATCGAGCCCTACCGTAGCGAGGAGGAGACCTATCGCTGCGGCGGTAAGCCCTTTGATCACGGACCCTCCGCTCAGGGAGGCTAGAAAGGTAACCCCTAGTATGGCGAGCATGAAAAACTCGGGGGAGCCAATGGAGAGGACTAAGGGGCGAATAATAGGTATGGCCAGCGCCAAGGCGAAGGCACCAAAGATGGCGCCGAGCAGAGAACTCATTAAGGCTGCCCCCAAGGCGCGCCCCGCCTCGCCCTTTTTGGCCATGGGATGGCCGTCCACAATGGTGGATGCGGTAATCGCCTCGCCCGGGATACCAAAGAGGATAGAAGTGATGTCGCCGGTGGTCGCTGTGACCGCCGCCATCCCGAGCAGAAAGGCGAAGGCCTCCACCGCCTCCATCTTAAAGATAAACGGGAGCATCAGGGCCAGAGTGACCGGCCCTCCCAGGCCGGGCAAGATCCCGACGACGAAGCCGATAAGAATTCCCAGCATCATCAGGGTGAACGTTGTCCCGGAAAAGACCTGGAACAGACCCCCGATGAATGCCTGGAGCATTTCGATCATAGGAATGAATCCTGTGGAGAGGAGGGCGCCGTGGTCTTACGGCGCCCCTAACAAGTTATGTTTTATTTTACTCTACTACTTCTTTTATCTCTTGGGCTTGGGTAGGAGAATTTCCTTTAATCTAGAGACCAGGGCGGTATCCATCTTGTACAAGCTTGCATAGGTCTTGCGCGTTGTTTTTGCATCAATTGGACTGATCTCCAGCTTGGACTTGTTGGCCTCCTTCAGGAGCTCGGGGTCCCTCAGGGTATCCATGAATGCCTTCTGAAGAATCCGCACGCGGTCCGTTGGTACGCCTGGTGGCAAGGAGTATGGTCGAACGGCGGCGGTGTGGGCATCATTGACGACCTTTATGAGTTGCCGAGCGTCTGCGGTCTTCGCGTAGCTGATAGCCAAGGGAACATCCTTGAGTTCAGGGTGAGATTCAAGTGTGTTCTGGAGTACGACCCGGACGTCTCCCGACTCGACCGCTTTACGCCAGGTGACCTTGATCGACTGCCAGGCCCAGCACCCACCGTCGACTTCTCCTGACTCGGCGGCCAGCCGGATCCCGGCAGTGCCCCGGTATCCTTCAACGACCTGTATGGGGAGCCCGAGGGCTACTTTGAGGAGCTTGGGTGGGTCGTCTGTAGAGGAGCCCGGTGCAGTGGCACCGATCTTGATCGGTCGCTTGGAGGCAAACCAGTCATCCATGTTCTTGATACCGCTTGCCTTGGTGAAGGCGCAGACACCACTATCCGGTGTGGGCACGCCAAGCCAGCTAAACTTCCGGCCTTCAAATTTGATCGCCTTATAACCCAAAACCTCTTGAAGGAGCAGGGTACCAATCCAATTGCCGATAACCGTGCCATCTCGTTTTGCCTTGTTATAAATATAGTTGGCGGCAATGAGGCTTCCAGCCCCGGTCCTGTTTTGCACCACAATGCGCGGGTTACCGGGGACGTGCTTGCTAAAGTGGCGAGCGATCAGCCGGGTGTATGTGTCGAACCCACCGCCAGCCGAAAAGCCCACGACAAAGGTGAGGGTCTTGCCCTTAAAGAATTCTTCTGCCGCAGCAGTAAAGGGAACACCAGTAAGAAGGGTAATCCCCACAATAGCTGCAATAGGCAAATTAAGTTTTTTGATCATAAATACCTCCTTTTCGCCTGCTATAATAGAATCCTGCTTGGGGGAGGAGAATAGAGGAGCTTTCGTGACCTGTCAAGGGCTACCTCGCTGGGTGACGGTTCACCCCTTGACGCTACTGTAGGGGACTTAAAAGGAGGACACTACCGAGTGGGATGGTTCGACGACCTCCCTAACCCTAGTTCTTGTGGCGAGGAAATGAGTAGGTCGAAAGGAAGTCACCGTGCCTGATCCACTGGGCCCCCAAGGGGCCAAGTTCGGGCGAGAGACTGCAGAAGACAATCCCGCAGGAGATTGCTAACGGACTTCGTTGTAAGTGATAATGCTTGGTCTATTTATGAACTTCGGCGAGCCGGTCGAAAAGGAGACCATACCGGATTCCTTGATCACTTACGATCGCTTGATCCATTTGGAAATGGGCCATGATTCTGTCGATGAGAAGGGCCCCTGCTAGAATGACATCAGCTCTCTTTGGTTCCAACCCGGGGATCTGCTTCCGCTCAGCAACCGTTTTATTTTGAAAGAGTTGAATCTGGCGTCTGACCTCTTGCCGTGTGAGCGGACTTCCATGAACCTCCTCTGCCCTGTAGGGGACCAGCGCTTTTTCCACCGCTGAGAGGGTTGTGAAAGTCCCGGCTATTCCTACCATGGAACCGAAGGTCGTTCCCGTTTCCCAATCCGCCAGTTGCTGCGACAAATCACTATCCACAGCCATCATCAAGCGATCACATTCTTCTTCTCGAGCCGGATCGGAAATTAAAAATCGCTCCGTTAGCTTGACGGTTCCCATGGGGTAGCTTGCCCATCGTTCCAACTCGCCTCCCTTTCCCCATACAAACTCTGTGCTTCCTCCCCCTATGTCCACCACTAACACCTCCGGGGACACGCCGGTAAGCCCTTTTTGAACTGACAGGTAGGAATACCACGCCTCCTCGCGTGTTGATAAGACACGTAGGTCCAAGCCCAAACCCTGCTTCAGACATGTTTTAAAGTCGCTTGCATTGGCGGCTTCCCTGAGGGCACTGGTCCCCGCAATCTTTATCTCTTGGACGTCCAAATCCTGACACCTCTCATAATAATCTCGCAACACATCCAGAGTTCGCTGCTGTCCACCCTGTCCGAGCACTCCATTTTGTTGAACTCCCTCGCCCAGTCTCGTAATCTCTGCACGATCCTCGAGGATTCGAAAGTCTCCTCTATGATCGATCTCGACAATCAGAAGAAGAACAGTGTTGGTACCGACATCGATGGTGGCAAGACGCCACGTGTCCATGCCTATGCCTCTTCGGCTAACGGGAGTGGAAGGGTCTCATTGACCCTCGTCTGCCAGAGTTCCAGCTCCTTCAAGGCCCGCTCGGCCATGAGTTCTTTTTTCGCTTTTCCTCGGGCCGATGTGGGAAAGGGAAGGGGAGGGAACAGGCCGAAGTTTGCGTTCATGGGCTGAAATTCTTGGCGCGAGGTGTCGGTGATGTACCTTAGCAACGATCCCAGGGCCGTAGTGGGAGGTGGATAAACCGGTTCCAATCCCGCAGTGATTCGAGCCCCATTAATTCCAGCTAGCAGACCCGAGGCGGCGGATTCAATGTACCCCTCGACTCCAGTCATCTGTCCGGCAAAGAAAAGATCGGGGCGTGACCGCCATTGGAGGGTTGGTCGGAGATGGCGAGGGGAATCAATGAAGGTATTACGGTGAAGACTTCCCAGGCGAACGAATTCTGCTTTTTTTAGACCCGGGATCAGAGAAAAAACTCGCCTCTGCTCAGGGTAAGTCATCTTCGTCTGGCATCCGACCATGTTGTAGAGAGTCCCCTCACGGTTTTCCTGTCTCAGTTGAATGACTGCATAGGGTCTTTTCCCTGTGCGCGGATCCATCAAGCCAGTGGGTCTCATGGGACCAAAGGCCAAACTTTCCCTACCCCTCCTGGCCATTTCTTCAATGGGCTGACAGCCCTCAAAGACGATGAATCGTTCGAAGCTGCGGGTGGGGATTTTTTCGGCAGCCAGTATTGCGTCCACCAAGCAGCCATATTCTTCACGCGTGAGGGGGAGGTTCAAGTAATCTCCGGAGCCCTGATCATAACGCGAGGCCCGGAAGGCCACTTCCATGTCGATGGACTCAGCGGTGACAATGGGAGAAATGGCATCATAAAAATAGAGATGGCGAGAGCCGAGGAGAGAAGCCAGTTGATCCGATAGGGTTGGCGAGGTCAGGGGGCCAGTGGCCAGAATCACCGGACCTGAGGGTATTTCCTTCACTTCCTCTCGAAGGATCCGTACCCTGGGTAAGGATTGAAGCTCCTCTGTGATAGCCTGGGAAAAACGCTCTCGATCGACAGCCAGTGCGGAACCTGCGGGGACCCGAGTCGCCTCGCCAACGCGGATGATCAGCGAGCCCAATCGTCTCATCTCTTCTTTTAAGATTCCTGCGCCCGTGGTTAGAGTCTGGGAACGAAAGGAATTGCTACAGACAAGCTCGGCAAGAAACTGAGTGGCATGGGCCTCTGTGGTCCTGACAGGCCTCATTTCGTAGAGCTCCACAGCTACCCCGCGACGGGCTAGCTGCCACGCCGCCTCTGATCCGGCCAGACCTCCGCCGATGATCCGAACCGTTCGGTCCTCCATGCCTCACTCTGCCATCTGGATCGTATAGTCGCAATCTTCTTTATGACAACGGTGGACTCTACCTGCTCTCTTGGTGACCTTCTCGAGAAGGATGGGCGCACTACATTTAGGGCAGGGCTCTCCCACGGGCCGGTCCCAGCTGGCAAAGCGACAATTGGGATATCGGTCGCAGGCGTAGAAGAGCTTGCCGCGCCGGGATTTTTTCTCCTGCAGATTTCCTTCCCCACAGGATGGACAACGAATCCCAAGCTCCACTGGTTTCGTCAAAGGCCGCATGTTTTTGCATTCCGGATAACCGCTGCATCCCAAGAATCGACCGTATTTACCCCAGCGAATTTCCAGGGGACGTCCACACTTCTCACAGATCTCTCCGGTTTCTCCGTCCTCTACCTTGATCTTACCCTCCTCGTCCCGGGTAAAATTCTTGGTGTTTTTGCACTCCGGATACTTAGGACAGGCAAGGAACTCACCGTTTCGACCCCATTTGACCACCATCATCGCCCCACATTTCTCACAGGCGATTTCCGTTGGGATTTCTTCTCGCTTCACATCTCTCATTTCGACCTCGGCCTTCTTGAGGTCGCGGGAGAAAGATGCGTAGAAGCGCTTCATGACCTTGATCCAATCTTCACTGCCTGCCTCGATTTTGTCTAAGATGGTTTCCATTCCTGCGGTGAACTCGACGTTGAGAATATCGGGAAAACAATCCACCAGAAGCTCGGTGATGAGCATTCCGAGCTCCGTGGGTACGAGCGTTCTCCTCTCATCCTGGACAATGTATTCTCTGGTCATAATATTGGAAACGATGACCGCATAGGTGGAGGGCCGTCCAATCCCTTTCTCGTCTAACTCCTTGATCAGGGAGGCCTGAGAGAAGCGGGGCGGGGGTTGAGTGAAGTGTTGACGTGGCTCGAGGGAAAGTAACGTCAGGTTTTCTCCCGTCTGCAAGTCTGGGAGCGTGGACTCCTTTTCCTCATCCTCATCGTCTTTCCCTTCGATGTAGAGCTTCATGAAACCGTCAAATTTCAGCTGTTGGCCGGTGGCCCGGAAAACCCCTTCACCCACTTGGATGTCAAAGGCCGTCTGGTCATAGATGGCTGGCCGCATCTGGCCCGCGACGAACCGATCCCATATCAAGCAGTAGAGCGAAAAGATGTCTCGGCGCAGATACCTCCGCACACGATCGGGGGGATAATCCATGGAAGTGGGTCGGATGGCCTCGTGGGCGTCTTGGCTTCCTTTTTTAGAACGGTAAGTGACCGGTTTCTCCGGCAAGTAACTGTCGCCGTATTGGCCCTGGATGAAGCCACGTACATTCTGGATCGCATCTGTAGAGACACGGGTCGAGTCGGTCCGCATGTATGTTATCAGCCCAACGGATCCTTCCGTACCCAATTCAATTCCCTCGTATAACTTCTGGGCCGCCTGCATCGTACGCTGGGGTTGGAAACCCAACTTCCGGGCCGCCTCCTGTTGGAGCTTACTGGTAACAAAAGGTGGGGCCGGAAAACGGCGCCGTTCTTTCTTTTCCACCTGCCCGATGACCCAGGATGCACCCTCTAAAGATCGGGTGATTCCCTGAACCTGTTTTTCGTCCTCGACCCGTACCTTTTTGTTGTCGATCTTGTCTCCCTGCCACTGGATCAACTTCGCTTCAAACTCCGGCCCAACATGACCTTGCAAAAGGGCCGTCAGGGACCAGTATTCGAGGGGCTTAAAGGCACGAATTTCTTTTTCACGATCACAGACCAACCGTACGGCCACCGATTGCACCCGTCCCGCGCTGAGTCCCCTGCGCACCTTTTTCCACAGGATCGGGCTAATCTGATAACCCACCAGTCGATCCAGAATTCGCCGGGCGATCTGGGCCTCAAACTTCTTTCGGTCTAGCTTTTGCGGATGGTTGATGGCCTCTTGAACTGCCTTGCGGGTAATTTCGTTAATCAAGAGCCGATGAATTTGGCTGCCATTATTTCCGAGCTGGTCCGCGATATGCCAGGCGATGGCCTCGCCCTCACGGTCAGGATCTGAGGCAAGATAAATATGTTCTTTACCCTTGGAGGTCCGCTTGAGATCGTCGATGATTTTTTTCTTTCCCGGAATGACACGAAAGTCCGGGGTAAACCCGCCCTCGATATCTACTCCCAATTTGCTCTTGGGTAGATCCACCACATGGCCCACGGAGGCCTTAACCTGGAAATCACGTCCCAGGTATTTTTCCAAGGTTTTAGCCTTGGCCGGAGATTCAACGATCACTAAATTTTTTGCTGCCATATCGCGTTCTCACATTCGATGATATTACAACGCACCCACCCCAATCAATTGGACCTAAATCTTTTCCCGGGTAGCTGCTTTAACAGGCCCTTTATTTCCAAATCTAAAAGGATCTCCGAAACCTTGGCCGATGGGAGACCACTCGCTTGGATGACCTCATCAATCTGGCGGGGAGACTCCTGGACCAGTTCAAACACCTTCTTCGCCTCAAGGCTAGCGTTGGGAGGCAACGAGGGACGAGAAGGTTGCATGACCCCCTTACCTTGTGAAAGGAATTGAGGGGTAATCTCTGCTAAAATATCTTCGATGCCCTCTACTAACTTTGCCCCTTGGCGTATTAACTGGTGTGTCCCGCGGCTCCGGCTCGCTCCTGCCTGACCAGGCACTGCGAAGACTTCTCTTCCCTGCTCGTTTGCCAGGCCGGCCGTGATCAAGGAGCCACTTTTTTCTGTCGCTTCCACCACGACTACCCCCAGTGATAGACCGCTGATGAGACGGTTACGCGAGGGGAAGTTAAAGGGGAAAGGGGGAGTTCCCATGGGGAGGTCGGAAAAGACAGCTCCATGTTTGCAAATCCTTTCGTACAGGTCCTTATGTTCCCACGGGTAGGCGATATCCACTCCCGACCCGAGGACGGCCACTGTCGTGCCACCCGCTTCCAGCGCGGCCTCATGGGCTTGACCATCGATGCCCCGGGCCATTCCGCTAATCACTGTAAAACCTGAAGAGGATAAGCCATAACAGAGATCTCGGGTCATCTTCAACCCATACTCGCTGGCGCTTCGGGATCCGACCACAGCCACCGCCTTTTCGATTTTATCGCCAAGCTCTCCCAACATGTAAAGGAGGGGAGGGGGATCGGCGATCATCCGCAGCCGAGCAGGATAGTTCCTATCATTATAAGGAATAATCTTTACCCCCGCCGCGGTGGCGCGATCCATTTCCAGCCTGGCCTGTTCCCAATCGGAGAAACTACTGAGACCGCGGATGGCCTGGCTCTCAAGGCCGGGAATCTGGGCAAGCTCCGCCTCCGATTTCCCAAAGGCCAAGCTGGGATCCCCCAATTGCTCGACAATGGTTTTGAACCCCGCGCAGCCCAGTCCCTTAACGTGCCTGAGCGCCAGCCAGGGGAGATATTCTCTTTCGTTCAAAGATGGCGTAGAGGAGCCCTCCTGCACAGATCTCATGTGCCAATCGTAGTTTACCCCAATCATTAGTGGTTTGTCAGGTAGTTTATTCTAGCCGCTTATCCGGGTCGCCGCAAAAGGGGCAGATCCACCCGCTTCGTAAAGATCAACTTCCTCTGCCATCCTCGGGCCTTACCTCGAAGTCTGGAGTGTTTTTTTTCCATCTCCAATAATCGTTTCTTCAACGCTGTGCCGAGGGCATAGCCGCCAAGGGTTCCGTTGCTCCGGACTACACGATGGCAGGGAATAATGATTGGAATCGGATTCCTTGCTAGGGCATTGCCTACGGCTCGTGCGGCCCTGGGTTTTCCTAAATGCTGGGCCAGCCATCGGTAGCTTCTCACTTCACCGTAGGGGATTTGGGTTGCAGCCTCAAGCACCGCATGAGTAAACGCGGGCAGTCCCCGTAAGTCACAGGGTGTGGAAAAAGACCGGGAGCGTCCGCTGAGGTAAGAACGCAATTCCTTTTGCGCCTTCACTCTCCAACGGTGAGCCAATGGATGACTGTTCTTTGCATGCTGGCGCGACACCATGGTTCGACTGCCACGCCCAAGCCGCACTTCCTCCACCCCGTCTTGCGTTGTCGCAATGAACAACGGAAGCGCATCACTGCGATTTGGTTGTTTCAATGACCTCTCCTTTCCCTTCGGGCTCGTAAGAGGAGCCGGATGGGTGAGTTTCCCAGTTTCAAATTCGAGCGGAGTTGATGAATGAGGTAACGTTCATAGCTCGTTGGGACTCCTTTGACGTAGTTCACAAAAAGAGTGAAGGTTGGGGGACAGATGTCGGTCTGCGTCCCGTAGTAGAATTTCACCTCGCGTCCTCGATATTGAGGCGGGGTATGTCTCCTCACCATTTCCTGTAGAGTCTGGTTCAAGGTTGAAGTACGGATCCATCGCTGCTGTGCCACGGAAACCTGCTGCACTAGTTCCATTAACTTTGATAGGCCGTATCCAGTCAACCCCGAGATGAACACAACGGGCGCAAAATCTAAAAATTCCGGTTTCCAGTTATCCGGATTGTGGAGATTCCGATGCTCCTTCGGGTCCTTAGGAATCAGATCCCATTTGTTCACGGCCAAGACCATTCCCTTCCCGCGCTGGAGAGTATAGGCAATGATCTGAGCGTCCTGAGAGGTGACTCCTTCCGGACCGTCCAAAAGGTGAATGACCACATCTCCCCGATCCACTGACCGAAGGGAACGCACCACGCTATAACGCTCGATCCGGTCCGCAATCCTAGCCCTGCGCCGTATCCCAGCAGTATCCACTAGGGTGTACTGTTCCTTTTTCCAGGTCAAGGGGCACTCCAAGGCGTCCCGCGTGGTTCCAGGGTGCGGATCCACGACCGAGCGCTCGTATCCGAGCAGGCGGTTCACTAATGTGGATTTCCCCACATTGGGTCTACCCACAATGGCTAGGAAGGTGGACGGCGCCTCTTCCTTTATCTCATCTTTGTTTAGGCTGGAAAGTGACGCCATCATTCGATCCATCAAATCGGATATCCCAAATCCATGCTCTGCTGAGAGGGGAAAGATCTCACTCAATCCCAAGGCGTAGAATTCGTAGAGAAGATTTTCTTTCGGTTTGGTATCAATTTTGTTGACGGCGAAGAAGACCGGCTTTTTCACCCGCCTCAGCAGGCTCACCGCCTCCCGATCCAATGGGTTCAATCCCAATTTCCCATCGAATAAAAAGACTATGACGTCGGCTTCTTCTATGGCTAGACGGCTTTGCTCCTGAATCTGTTTTTTCAATGCCGTGTTGGGGTCGGGCTCGAAACCGCCCATATCGATGAGGAAAAATTTTCTTCCACGCCACTTGGCCTCGCCATAGTTTCGGTCCCGCGTGACCCCAGGGGTGTTATCCACAATGGCACTCTTTCCCCTCGTGAGCCGGTTGAAAAGGGTAGATTTCCCCACGTTGGGCCGTCCCACGATGGCAACAAACCCTGAGCTTCGCTCTGGTGCCCGATCCTGTGCCTGTACTGCAAAAGTGTCCACCGCGTTCTCCTTAGAAACTTCCTCCCATTATGGCATGGACTTTAGCGGTATCAAGAATTGATTGCAATTCAGCCAATGCGTGCTTGACAGTGGTTGGGACAAGACACTAAGCTGACGTCTCGATCGGAGTTACGCTTTAAATGCAGACAAATTTGCGTACCTGGTCAATAGAGATTTACCAGAAACATTTGCAAAATAGTATTTGTGAGGTGATCCGATGACTACTCAACAGGTGGTGGGGGATCCTTCGCCCAGAGTTGAAGGCGAGCAGAAAGTATCGGGACGGGCAGTTTATGCCTCTGATATTAATTTGCCTGGGATGCTTTGGGCGAAGGTTCTGAGGAGCCCCATCCCTCATGGTCGCATCAAGCGAATCGATGTTGGTCAAGCCCTGCAGATGCCTGGCGTTCGGGCAGTTATGACCGGGGAGGATTTGACGGGCATAAGGATCGGCAAGCAGATCCGCGATATGCCCATCTTAGCCGACGGGCTGGTAAGATTCATCGGCGAGAAAGTTGCCGCAGTGGTAGCAGACAATGAGTCCATTGCGGACCAGGCCCTGTCTCTCATCGAGGTTGAATACGAAGATCTAGAGCCGCTTTTCGACCCTCAAGAAGCCATCAAGTCTTCGGCCCCTATTCTTCATCCCGACCTCACCAGTTATCAGGGCCTGCTGAATAAATTTGACAAACCTACCAACGTATTCGTCAGCAAGTCTTGGGGTAAGGGAAACATCGAGGAAGGGTTCGCTCAATCGGACCTCATCATGGAGAATACGTATCATACCCAGCTGGTTCATCAGGGTTATATCGAACCCCATGCCTGCGTGGTGAAAGTAGATCCATCAGGCGGCGCAGATGTATGGGCATCGAGCAAGAGCCCCTTCAGTATGCGAACCCATGTGGCAAGGGCATTTCAAGTTCCACCTGACAGAATCATCGTCCACCCTTGTTACATCGGTGGCGATTTCGGAGGGAAAGGCGATCCTAATGACATCTTACTCTGCTATGCCTTGGCGAAAAAAACGGGCCATCCCGTCAAGATGATCATGGATTACACTGAGGAGTTCATGGCGGGGAATCCGCGGCATGCATCCGTTGTCAAGGTGAAGACCGGAGTCAAAAGCGATGGGCGATTGGTGGCTCAGCACATCCATTTCATTTTTGACAGCGGCGCCTATGGTGCCTTCCGCCCTCAGGGATTTCTAGTTGGAGCCCATACTACGGCCGGCCCTTACAAGATCCCCAACGCTCTGGTTGAGGAGCATTATGTTTATACGAACAATGTCCCGTGCGGATACATGCGGGCGCCGGGTCATCCGCAGGGTTTCTTTGCCAGTGAAAGCCAGATGGATCTCTTGGCCAAGAAGCTCAGGTCGGACCCCATTGAATTCAGAGAGATGAATTTCATGGAGGACGGAGACGAAGCGCCCACAGAGGGTACGGTCTCCCATATCAAGGCCAAAGAAACCCTGGATAAGGCGCTGGATGAGTCGGGTTTTTATGGACCGAAGGGGGAAAACGTCGGTCGAGGGTGTGCCGTGGCCCAATGGTTGTCCAAAGGCGGAGAATCCTATGTCTTTGTACGAGTCAATGGGGATGGTAGCGCCACTGTACTCACGGCTGTGATGGATGTGGGACCAGGGGTCTATACGATTATGCGTCAGATCGCTGCCGAAGAACTTAAGATGCCACTGGACTCTGTGGGCGTAGAACCCGTAGACACCACGCGGGTAGCCGCCGATAGTGGTGTTAGAGGAAGCAGCAGTACCCGAAACCATGGGATGGCGACCTATCTGGCGGCAGAGAACGCGAGAGAAGAGATCTTGAAGATGGCCGCCGAGCGTATGATGACAACGCCGGATCAGTTGATCCTCCACGATGGTGGGGTGATCCATGCAAAGGCAGAGATGCGGATGACCTTCGCGGAGCTCGTTAAAGCCAAGGGCTCACCCATCGTTGGCGAGGGCCACTACCTTAATATGAAGGATGGCCCAGAGAGCTCCATGGTGGCGCAGGTCGTGGAAGTGGAGGTAGACCGGGAAACAGGGGAAGTGAAAATCAAACGGATTACTACAGCACACAACACTGGAACGATCCTTAATCCGCTGACTCACCAGGGACAGATTGACGGGGGAGTTGTGATGGGGATGGGTTACGCCAGCATGGAAGAGATCTTACACGAGAGCGGGAGAGTCCTCACTGCGAACTTCGGAGATTACAAGATACCGACCATCCGGGATATACCCGCTCTTAAAACAGTACTGGTGCAGTCCAAGATTGGCAGTGGTCCCTACGATAGCATGAGCATCGGGGAAACGCCCAATATTCCTACTGCAGCGGCCGTGGCCAATGCCGTGGAAGCCGCTGTGGGAGTGCGGATTCAATCCCTGCCCATCACCGCAGAGAAGATCCTTGAAGCGTTGAAGTCTGAAAACCGGTGACGAATTACTCGCTAATAATTTAACCGCAGATTTTCGCCGATGGGCACAGAATGAAATCCCTTTAAGGATATTACCGCAGAGGCGTC
>SMUX01120313.1_pt1 | contig 16243 bp, 16 predicted proteins | sample 2456431 | NCBI WGS metagenome assembly SMUX01 (sample SAMN11095930, study PRJNA526329) | marine sediment metagenome | biome: Marine sediment; feature: Surficial sediment; material: Deep marine sediment; isolation source: Hadal surficial sediment | place: Pacific Ocean | collected 2014-11 | depth... | reverse complement strand
GCACGGCCTGAGTGTTCCCTGTTTCCACCGAAGTTCGCAAATCCTTTATCCGCGATTGATCGAGGACATAGGAGCGAATCTGGCTGCCCCAGCCGATATCCGATTTTCCCGCTTCGAGTTCTTGCGCCGCCTCGTTCTTTTTCTGCATCTCCAGTTCGTAGAGCTTCGCCTTCAGCTGTTTCATCGCCGTCGCTTTGTTTTTGTGCTGCGACCGGTCGTTCTGGCACTGGACAACGACCTTGGTCGGCAAATGGGTGATGCGGACCGCCGACTCGGTACGATTCACATGCTGACCGCCAGCCCCGCTCGCCCGGTACACATCGATGCGCAGATCCGCCGGGTTGATCTCGATCTCGATTTCGTCGTCTATTTCCGGAGAAACAAAAACGGCGGCGAACGAAGTGTGCCTGCGATTACCCGAATCGAACGGCGACTTTCTGACCAGCCGATGGACGCCGGTTTCCGTGCGCAACCAGCCATAGGCGTAATCGCCCGAAACCCGCACGGTCGCGCTCTTGATACCGGCAACCTCACCGGCGGACAACTCGATGATTTCTGTCGTGAAATGGTGCGCCTCGCCCCAACGCAGATACATCCGCAACAACATATTGGCCCAGTCCTGGGCCTCGGTCCCCCCCGAACCGGATTGTATTTCGAGGAAAGCGTTGCTGGCATCCAGCTCGCCAGAAAACATCCGCTGGAACTCCATTGCCGCCACCCGCCGGGCCAGTTCGCCAAGTTCCTCGGTGATCGACACAACGGTTTCTTCGTCGTCTTCGGCAACCGCCAGTTCCAGCAGTTCGAGATTATCCCGCAACCCGCTGCTCAGGGCATCCAGCGTGCTGATTACGTCATGCAGCCTGGCCCGTTCCTTGCCCAGGCTTTGCGCCTTTTCCGGGTTGCCCCAGATTTCAGGGTTTTCCAGCTCCCGGCTGACCTCTTCCAGTCTTTCTGCCTTGTTATCGTAGTCAAAGATACCCCCTCAAAGCCCGGCTGCGGCTTTGCAAGTCTGCTATCTGTTCCCTGAGCGGATTGATTTCCATGGCAGTCGCCGACTCTTCGGTTTTCAAAAGCGCGAATGTTAGCACGCGCGCGCACTCTGCTCACTCGAGAGCTTGCATCTGGATCACGTTGAGCTGGGCCTCGCGGCGACCGCGAAACTCATTGACCTCAAGCCGGTATACCAGGCGCAGCCGATCGCCGGCGTTGTCGGGCAAGGACTGGCTGAAGGCGATGCCGCCCAGCGACCGTCCGCCATCGGCAGACCGCAGCGTGAGGCGCAAGTGTGAGTCGCCAACGACCCGCTGCTCGATGAGTTCGAATTCGCCGTCGAACTGCGGCTCCGGGAACCCCTGGCCCCACGGTCCGGCGTCAGCCACCAGTTCCGCCAGTGTCAGGTCGAGATCCCCCTCAGCCAACTGCCCGTCGCTGAAGTGGAAAGCCTGCAAATCCTCGGTCCCGAGCCTGTCCCTGACCACCTCATCGAACGCTTCCGCGAACGACGCAAACCGGTCACGCTCCAGGCTGAGACCGGCGGCCATCGCATGGCCACCGAACTTGCCGAGCAACCCGGGATGGCTGGTCGCTATTTCATCGAGAGCATCACGAATATGCAGGCCCGGCACCGAGCGTGCCGAGCCTTTCAGTTCATCGCCCTGGCCCGGGGCGAAGGCGACCACCGGCCGGCTGAACTTCTCGCGGACGCGCGAAGCGACCAGGCCGACCAGGCCCTGGTGCCAGCCCGGATCGAACAGGCAGATTCCCCAGGGGAGTTCGGCGCTTTGCTCCAGGGCCAGCCCATCGACGATGGCCAGCGCTTCCGCCGCCATCTTTTTTTCCAGCCCGCGCCGCTCCCGATTCAGTGCATCCAGGCGGGCCGCAAGTATTCGGGCAGCCGGCGCCTGGTCCGCCAGCAAACACTCCACGCCGATCGTCATGTTGTCCAGCCGGCCGGCGGCGTTGAGTCGCGGACCCACCGCAAAGCCGAGATCGTTGGCCCTGGCGCGCACCGGCTGTCTACCCGCCACTTCCAGCAAGGCGGTAATCCCCGCGCAACAGCGACCGGCCCTGATCCGCCGCAAGCCCTGCTCGACCAGGATACGGTTGTTCCGCTCCAGCGGGACCACATCGGCGACCGTGCCCAGCGCCACCAGGTCGAGCAGACCGGCCGCCACGGCGTTGCTTGCACCCAGTCGCCGTTCACAGGCGGCCAGCAAATAGAACGCGACGCCTACACCCGCCAGCGACTTTCCGCTGAAATTCTCTCCGCGAAGGTTTGGGTTGAGAATAACATTGGCGTCCGGCAACAACGGCCCCGGCAGGTGATGATCCGTTACCAGCACGTCGATACCCATTTTTCTTGCCAGGGCAACGCCATCGATGCTCGAAATGCCGTTGTCAACGGTGACGATCAGGCCGGGATTCCGCTGGCCGGCTATCTCGACTATTGCAGGCGTCAATCCATAACCGAGCAAGAACCGGTCGGGCAACAGGTAGCCCAGCCTGCCGAACCCCAGTTGCTTCAGGCCTCTTATCAAAAGCGCGGTTGAGGTCGCGCCATCGGCGTCGAAATCGCCAACGATCAGGACCAGCGAATTTTTTTGCCGGTGCGCAAGCATCAAGTCGACCGCTTGCCCGGTACCGCCGAGATCGCCTATCGGCAACAAGCCGCCCAGCGACAGGTCCAGTTGTTGCGTCTCGCCAACGCCACGGCCCAGGTAGATACGTTTCAGGACCGGATGCATGTCCGCCGGCAGAAAATCCTCGACGGCAAGCGGCCGGTTTCGAATTTCCATTACACTTCCCAAAAATAATGTCCGGCAGAACAAATCCGCATTGGATAAAATAACCCTGCTGTCAACGGGCGGACGGAGCATAGCAGAGGTAACATCGATTGAAGATTGTTCGCGACAATGCCGGCGCAGGCTTGCTGGTTCGCTCATACGAGCGCGGCCGAATCCGCGTCCGCGACCAGTACTATGATTGCCCGCTGATTATCGACCGGCATCACGTGCAGGCGTGGCTCGCCGAAAACATCGAAACCCTGGACCTGGCGCAACTGGAACCCGCGCTGGCGGATCGGCCCGACGTTCTCCTGCTCGGTTGCGGCGCGGTGCGAATCCAGCCCCCGCAACGGCTGATTGCCGATCTTGGCGCCCGCGGCATCGGGCTTGAAGTCATGGACAGCGGCGCAGCCTGCCGCACTTATAATATCCTGGCCTGCGAAAATCGAAGCGTGGTCGCCGCGTTACTGGCTTAGGAACGTGCTCACTTAGCCAGCATCAGTCGAACACGGCTTCGCTGCGGATACCTTCTGATTCCATGGCTTTGCGGAGCGTCGCCAGCGCATCCATCTGGATCTGCCTCGCCCGCTCGCGGGTCACGCCGATCTCCGCGCCGACTTTCTCCAGGGTCGTGCGCTCGTAACCATGCAAGCCGAAGCGCCTTTCGACGACTGCCAGTTGCTTGGCGCTCAGGCATTTCAGCCAGTGCTCCAGCACGTCGTGAACATTCTGTTGCTGCACACCGGCGGACGGGTCGATTTTCTCCGCCCTGTCGGGTATCCGCTCGAGCAAACATCGCTCGCCCCCGTTTACCGATGGCAGGCTGGACGCACAGATATTTTCATTGAGCTCCAGCACCCGTTCGACATCCGCTTGTTCTTGGTCCACCGAGGCGGCGATTTCCGCAAAGGTCGGCGCCCGGTCCAGATCCTGGGCGAGCCGGTGGGAGGCCCGCAAACAACTGTTGATCTGCTTGACGATATGTACAGGCAGACGAATGGTCCGCGTCTGGTTCATCAGCGCCCGTTCGATGGTTTGCCTAATCCACCAGGTCGCATAAGTGGAAAATCGAAAGCCCTTCTCCGGGTCAAACTTGCCGACCGCGTGCATCAGCCCGAGATTGCCCTCCTCGATCAGGTCCAGCAGCGGCAGACCCCGGTTGAGATATCGCCGGGAAATCCTGACCACCAGGCGCAGATTGCTTTCGATCATCCGCTTGCGGGCAGCTTCGTCCCCGCGCAGGACCCGGCGGCCAAAAAATACCTCTTCCCTGGCGCTCAGTAATGGGGAATAACCGATTTCGCTCAGATACAGGCGGGTCGCGTCCTGCTGTGGCCGGGTAATGACAGTAGTTGCGGGCAGCCGCCCGGCCGCGCGCGCTTGTACCCGGCCAATCGCAGCGGCCGTATGCAGGGGAACGCCGCCGGCTAGCGTGGTCAGTGCAGTCTTGCCACGACGCGAGTTCGCCGCCGGTCTGATGCTTTGTCTCGCCACTCTCCCCACCCCGGTATTCATACCAGGCGGCACACCATAATGTCCTGCGGCCGGCCGCTATCGAGTTGGCAAGTATCTTATCGGATCGACCGGTTTGCCATTGATCCGAATCTCGAAATGCAGCATCGGGCGCTTGCCTGGGCCTTTCCCCATGCGGGCAATCTGCTGTCCCTTGCTGACTTGGTCGCCCTGTGAAACGAGCAACTCGGAGTTATATCCGTATGCGCTGAGAAAGGTGTTGTTATGCTTGATGATAATAAGCTGGCCGTATCCTATAAGTCCACTGCCCGAGTAGACCACATGGCCCGTCGCTGCCGCTCTTACAATCGCACGATCCGTGCCGGCGATGTCGAGCCCCTTGCCGATGGCGCCGGCAGCGCCAAAACTCGAAAGAATCCTGCCTTTGACAGGCCAGAGCCATTCCGGCGTGGGAGCGGGCGGCGGCGGCTTCCCGGGTAGTGGGGCTTTTGCCCGCCCGCGCGCCGGCGGCCGCGTTTTTGCCGTGCCTGCCACCGCGCTGCCTGGAGGCCGCCTGAGGACCAGGACCTGCCCCGGAAATATACTGTAGCCGCCACCCAGGCGGTTCCAGCGCGCCAGTTCACGGTAATCCAGTCCGTACCGCCAGGCGATCCCGTAAACCGTGTCGCCGGCGCGGACCGTGTAACTGTCCCGCTCCCGGTTTCGCCATTGCTCGCCGGCGCAGCCTGACAACTCCGCAAAAACCAGCCCGACGGCCAACCAGATGATGATCCGCCGTTTCGTCATCGAAAATAAAAAAACGCCGCTGCCAGCAGTGCCACGCATGTCCATCCTATGGTATCGATGTGTCGTCGCAGCCGCTGTTCCATCGCTGGCCCGCCCCAGCGGATCAGACCCGCGACCAGAAAAAAACGGCTGCTGCGCCCAGTCATCGATGCCAGGACAAAACCGGCCAGCGGCATCCCCGTCGCCCCGGCCGCAACCGTAAAAAGCTTGTAGGGAATCGGCGAAAACCCGGCTATCAAGACCGCCCAGAACCCCCAATGTCCAAACCAGCCGCGCACCGTCTGATAATTATCCCAGTACCCCAGATCCCGCAGCAGCGGTTCCGCCAGGTCCAGCGCGTAATAACCGATCGCATAACCGGCCAGGCCGCCGGCCACCGACGCCAGTGAGGTGATCAGGGCGAAACGCAGCGCACGATCCGGCCGCGCCAGGCTCATCGGCGCGAGCATCACATCGGGCGGTACCGGGAAAAAAGACGATTCGGCGAAACTCAGACCGGCCAGGTACCAAGGCGCCGAGTCGTGGCGCGACCAGCGGAGGACGCGATCATAAATCGACCCAAACAGCCTCACCGAACCTTTCCTTCCAGCAAGGGTACGAAACTCACCAGGCCCAGCGACTCTCTTTCGACCTTGCCACCGGTGCGCCGGGTCAACTGCAGCAACTCCTGCCCACCCCGACCGCCGACCGGGATGATCAGGCGGCCATCGACCGCCAGTTGGTCGATCAGGTCCTGCGGAATGCTTGCGGGCGCCGCTGCGACCAGGATTCCGTCGAACGGCGCCTCCGCCGACCATCCTTGCCAGCCATCGCCGTGCCTGAAGCGGACGTTTTTTACGCCCAGCTCGAACAAGGATTGCCGCGCCCTTTGCAACAACGGCGCGAGCCTTTCGATGCTGTAAATCTGCCCGACCAGTGGCGCCAGGACCGCGGTCTGGTAGCCACAGCCGGTGCCAACCTCAAGAATTTTCTGCAGCCGCCCGCCGCTGATCAGCGCCTCGGTCATGCGCGCGACCACATAAGGTTGCGAAATCGTCTGGCCGTGGCCTATGGGCAGTGCAGTGTCTTCGTATGCGCGGCTGGCAAGCGCCTCGTCGACAAACAGATGCCGAGGTACGTTGCGTATTCTTTCGAGGACCTCGGCATTGACGATTCCCCCGGCCTGCAGGCGTTTGACCAACCGGTCCCTGGTCCGCGCCGAGGTCATGCCGATCCCGCTGACGCTACGCCAGCTCACGACGTTTTTTCCAGCCACCGACCCAGCTTGTCGAGATCCGCGTGCCGGGTCAGATCCACCTGCAACGGCGTAATCGAAACCCGGCCCGCCGCGACCGCGTAAAAATCCGTACCCGGACCGGCGTCCTGACCGGCACCGGGAGGTCCGACCCAGAAAATCTCTTTACCTTTCGGATCCTTGCTTCGAATCACCGGTTCCGCGCGATGCCGGTAGCCCAGGCGAGTCACCACCGATGATGAAATTTTTTCGTAGTCCAGGTCGGGCACGTTGACATTCAATATAGTATCGGATGGCAATGGGTTCTCAGTCAGGCGAATCAGCAAATCCCTGGCGACCCGGGCGGCGGTCTCATACAAGCGATCGTTACCGCCGACCAGCGATAGCGCCATTGTCGGCAAGCCGAGGAAACGCCCCTCCATGGCCGCGGCCACCGTGCCGGAATACAGCACATCGTCGCCGAGGTTGGCGCCATCGTTGATCCCCGAAATGACCATGTCCGGCTCGGTATCGAGCAAACCGGTAATCGCCAGGTGCACACAATCGGTCGGGGTCCCCTCGACATAGAACACCCTGGGTCCGGCCCGGTGTACCCGCAGCGGCATATCCAGCGTCAGCGAATTGCTGGCCCCGCTGCGATTGCGATCCGGGGCAACGATGGTGACCTCGGCCAGGTCGGAAATAGACTCCGCCAGGCAACGTAGCCCCGGCGCCAGGTAACCATCGTCATTGCTCAGAAGAATATTCAAGCCGCGCGTCCCTTTGCGGTTTCATACCACGAACGCAGGTTGCGTATGGTCATGGTCATCGGCTGCCTACTATACTGGAAAGCACATCGGCCAACTATAAACGGCCGGTGACGGCGGACCGATGACGCCAGTGCGGGCACAGGATTCCCAGGTGACACGATGAGCGAACACGATGACGAAAAATCCCGGTTTCGCAAAGCGATGCAGGATGTACGTCAATTGACGAACCAGCCGCGCGCCGAACTCGACGCGGCAAAACCCAAAGCGACGGCCAGGTTCACCCGCCGCGACAACCTGGAAGTCATGCGGGAAAGCCTGAGCGGACCACCGCAGCCCGGCGAGATACAGACTGGCGAAGAAATGATCTACGCCCGCCCCGGCTTGCCAGGCAAAGTCATGCGCAAACTGCGACGCGGCCAGTACGCGATCGAAAGCGAATGCGATCTGCACGGGCTGACCGCCGAGCAGGCGAGACATGTGCTGGTGGAATTTATCGACGAATGCCTCACCATGGGCACACGCTGCGTGCGCGTCGTCCATGGCAAGGGACGCGGTTCGGGCCCCGCCGGCCCCGTGATCAAACCGCTGGTGGGCAGTTACCTGCGCCGCCGGGCCGAAGTGCTTGCCTATGCCACGACGCTACCGGCCCACGGAGGCAACGGCGCAGTCTACGTACTGCTGAAATGACTCATCGATGTGCCAAGGTTGACTGAAACCTCCGGTCTACCGACGACCCGGCGTTCAAAATTAGATTCGATGGGCGATGGTGGTATTTGGATTGGGGTTTTTCTATCGATTGGTGGGTTGCGGGCCGCTGGTTTACCCACTGCTAGATGAACTTCGTTCCGAATCGAGCTGTGGGTAAACCAGCGTCCCACAACAGTCAGCGTTGATGCTTGGTTTGGCGATGGTGGGATTGAGAACGCGGGCTAACTTTTCTTCTTCGCAAGCGACGCGACCAGTTCGCCAAGGACTGTTTGAGTTTCCTCGCTGAACCAGCCATCGGTGATCTCTGCGACCATGTTGTCATCCAGTCGATCAAAAATATCCAGCAATGGCTGACGGGCGATCTTGCGGGTCACCAGCATCGCGCGCCTGGGTACACCGAGCATCCCGCGTAATCTGCCAAGCGCAGTCGCCACCACATCATCGGGTTCGACAAGCTCATCGACCAGCCCGCAGGCGAGCGCATCGGCGGAACTGATCAACTCGCCGACCACGACCAGCTTTTCCGCCACCCGCTGACCAAGCAGCAAACGATAGGCATGAAAAATCAACGGCGGCAGGGCCAGCCCGACTGCCACCTCATTGAGCCCCATGCGAAAATCGCCCCTGGCCGCAATGCGCCGGTCACAGAAAATTGCGAAAACCGTACCGCCAGCCGGGTTGTGGCCGCCGATCGCGGCAAAAACCGGCACGGGAAATCCCGCCAGCGATTTCAAAACCCGAAAAAAACTCCGCCAGAATTCCGAGATCGCCTGCCGGTCCAGTTGCAACAGGGACGGAATATCGAGCCCCGCCGAAAACAGGCCCTGACGCCCGGACAGTACGACTCCCGACACCTCGTCATCGGCAGCTTTTTCCAGCGCGGCATGAATCGCCAGCATCATCGGCGCATCGATCGCGTTGACCGGCGGCCGCGCCAGGCGGATTTCCCGAATATCGTCGTGATCGATCTGTTCCAGCATCTTTGGCTCCTGTCATTAAAAGCGGTCGGGCGATTTCTGCGCCTCGCGGCAAGTCCTGGGTTCGCGCAACCAGGCGATCGCAAACCGCCCCGCGTCACAATGAATTATCGCCGGACAATCAGGTTGCGTCATCGGTTTTCCTGCGCAACAACACGACCGCGTGCGCCGCCATGGCCTCGCCCCGCCCGACCGCGCCGACCCCTTCCGCGGTCGTCGCTTTGACATTGATCCGGTCGACCGCGACCCCCATGTCCTCGGCAATGCGCTCGCACATTTTCTTGCGGTAGGGCCCGATCCGCGGCGCTTCGCAGATCAATGTCAGGTCGGCATTCTCCAATCGGTAACCCTGGTGTTCCATGAGTTCCGCGATCAGGCGCAGGAACTCCCGGCTCACGGCATCCCGCCAGTGCTCGGCCTGGTCCGAAAAATGCTGGCCGATATCGCCCTGGGACATCGCGCCCAGCAAAGCGTCGCACAACGCATGTATTAAGACATCACCATCAGAATGTGCAATAACTTGTTGATTATGCGGTATTTCTACCCCCGCTAAACGAATGCTTACGCCCGTCCCGGTAGCGCCAAAGCGGTGCAAATCGTAACCATGACCGATACGCATCAATCCCTCCTGTGTACGGCCAGTATGGCCTCTGCCAACGCCAGGTCCGCGGGCTGCGTCACCTTGATATTGTCGCGCCGGCCTTCGACCAGCAACGGCCGGTGACCGGCCAACTCCATGGCCCCGGCCTCATCGCCCAACACTTTTCCCGCTTTCCGCGCGGCTTCCAGCGCTGGCCGCAGCAGACCATAACGGAAAATTTGCGGGGTAATCGCCTGCCACAAGCCCTCGCGGCCCATCGTCGAGATTACCCGGGTCTGGCCGTTGTCGCCCCGTGCCTTTTTCAACGTATCCGTAACCCGGGTCGCCAGCAGGCCGCCCACGCCGTCAGTTGCGGTCGCCTCTATCAGCCTGCGCAGATCGTCCGCGCAAAGGCAGGGTCTCGCCGCATCGTGGACCAGCACCCAGTCATGCTCGCCGGCGTCACCTTGCAAAGCCTGGACAGCATTGGTGACGGAATGCATTCTCTCGACCCCGCCGGCGACCGTCCTGACCGGCAACGGCAGTTGCCCGCCGATGCCGGCAAACCAGCGGTCGCCGTCATCGATCGCCAGCACCGTGCCAGCCAGCTTGCCCCAATCGGCAAAGGCCTGCAGCGCATGCGCAAGCATGCAGCGGCCGCCGATCTCCCGGTACTGTTTCGGCAACTCGGCGCCGAGTCGCCGGCCGGTCCCGGCCGCCGGCACCACCAGCCAGAAACGCGGCCTGGTCACGGTTTTTGGTCCGCCGCGTCTGTGTTGTCCGTTGCGGGCTCCGCGGCCGGGTATTCGTCGCCGACGATCTGGAAAAAGGTTTCCTGATCGTGAATCATGCCAAGATCGCTGCGCGCCCGTTCCTCGACCGCCTCGCTGCCTTGCCGAAGATCGCGGACTTCCGCTTCCAGCACGGCATTGCGTTGTTCCAATTCGATGTTGCGCGTGGCTTGTTCGTTGACCAGTTCGCGCAACCGCCACATCTCCTGCATACCCTCGTCGCTGATCCACAGGCGATACTGCAGTACCATGAACAGCGCCAGCAGGATCAACAAGAGATAGCGCATCACTCCCACGCCGCCGGTCTATGCCCGAAAAGCGGCGCGCCCCGGATAGTGCGCCCGCTCACCGAGTTCTTCCTCGATACGCAACAACTGGTTGTATTTTGCCATCCGGTCGGACCGGCACAGCGAGCCGGTCTTGATTTGCGTGGCCGCCGTCGCCACCGCGATATCGGCGATCGTGGCATCGGCGGTCTCGCCCGAGCGGTGAGAAATCACCGCCGCGTAACCGGCATCGTCCGCCATGCGGATTGCCGCCAGCGTTTCGCTCAGTGTGCCTATCTGGTTGGGCTTTATCAGGATCGCATTGGCGACCCCCTGATCGATGCCCCGGGCCAGAATTTCCGTGTTGGTCACAAAAATATCGTCGCCGACCAGTTGCATCTTCCCGCCCAGCGCCGCGCTGTGAATTTTCCAGCCGTCCCAATCGCTCTCGGCCATGCCGTCTTCGATGCTGATGATGGGGTAGCGGTCCGCGAGGCCAGCGAGATAATCTGAAAATCCGGCGGCATCGAATTGCCGGTTTTCCGATGCCAGCGTATACACGCCGTCGGCGAAAATTTCGGAACTCGCCACATCCAGACCCAGGCAAATATCCTTGCCAGCATCGAATCCGGCCTGCTCGATTGCCTGCATGACGATTTCCAGGGCCGCCTCGTTGGATGGCAGGTCGGGCGCAAAACCACCCTCGTCGCCGACCGCGGTACTCAGCCCCTTGCCATGCAATACCGACTTCAGTGTATGAAAAACCTCGACGCCATAGCGCAGCGCCTCGGCGAAACCGGGCGCCCCCAGCGGCAGGATCATGAACTCCTGGATATCCACGCTGTTGTCCGCATGCGCGCCACCGTTGATGATGTTCATCATCGGCACCGGCATGCCGCAAGCGTCATCGCCGCCCAGGTAGCGGTACAGCGGCACGCCAGCGCTCGCGGCGGCGGCTTTTGCCGTGGCCAGCGACACGGCCAGCAGCGCGTTCGCTCCCAGGCGAGCCTTGTTCGGGCTGCCATCCAGGGCACACAGGCGATCGTCTATCGCCTGCTGGTCGCTCGCATCGGCGCCGTTCAGCGCGGCGGCAATTTCGCCATTGACATGGGCCACCGCTGTCAACACGCCTTTACCGAGATACCGTTTCTGATCGCCGTCGCGCAATTCGACCGCTTCCCGGGCGCCGGTCGAAGCGCCCGATGGGACGATCGCCCTGCCAAAACTGCCGTCGACCAGGCGGACATCGGCCTCGACCGTGGGATTGCCGCGTGAATCGATAACTTCGCGTCCGCGAATCTCAACGATTTTGCTCATCGATCAGCCTTTTCTGAATCTCTCTGTGCGCCTGGCTACCAGGCTGGGTCCGACAGGTCCCTAACGCCGGAGCAGCGGTTGCTCCTCCATCGGCGTCGACTTGACGACCCGGTCCAGCTCCGTCAGGACCGTGAGCAAAGCCTCCATCCGCTCCAGCGGCCAGGCATTGGGGCCATCGCTAAGCGCTTTATCCGGATTGGGATGAGTCTCCATGAACAGGCCGGACACGCCGGCCGCAACCGCGGCGCGCGCCAGCACCGGGATAAATTCCCGCTGCCCGCCGGATACGCCGCCCTTGCCGCCAGGTAACTGCACCGAGTGAGTTGCGTCAAAAACGACCGGGCAGCCGGTGCCTCTCATCACCGCCAGTGAGCGCATATCGGACACCAGGTTGTTATAACCGAAACTGAAGCCGCGTTCACAGACCATGATGGCTTCGTTACCGGTCGAGCGCGCCTTTTCCACGACGTTGACCATTTCCCACGGCGACAGGAACTGTCCTTTCTTGATATTCACCGGCTTGTTCTGGCTCGCAACGTTGACGATGAAATTGGTCTGCCGACACAGGAACGCCGGCGTCTGCATTACATCAACGACCGCGGCCACTTCATCCAGCGGCGTATCTTCATGCACATCGGTCAGTATCGGCACTTTGAGCTGGTCGCGTATTTCAGCAAGGATCCGCAATCCTTTTTCGATACCCAGCCCACGGTAGCTATCGACCGACGTGCGGTTCGCCTTGTCGAAGGACGATTTGAAAATAAACGGCACCGACAGCCGCTTGCAAATTTCCTGCATGCGGCCTGCGGTTTCAATATTGAGCTCCAGGCTCTCTATGACGCAGGGCCCGGCGATCAGAAACAGCGGCTGGTCTATGCCAGCCTGGAAATCGCAAAGTTTCACGCTTGCACGGCCTCGGGCATCTGCTCAAGGTGGAAACCGCGCGCCGCTTTGACGAAGCCGGCAAACAGCGGGTGCCCGTCGCGCGGCGTCGAGGTGAATTCCGGGTGAAACTGACAGGCGACAAACCAGGGGTGTTCGGGGATTTCGATCATCTCGACCAAGCCGTCGACCGACAGGCCGGAAAACAACATGCCCGCGTCTTTCAGCCTTTGCATATAAGTGTTGTTGAATTCGTAGCGGTGGCGATGCCGTTCCATGATAGTTTCGCTGCCATAGATGAGCTGCGCCTGCGAACCGGTCTTCAGGCGGCATTCCTGTGCGCCCAGACGCATGCTGCCGCCTTTGTCGGAATCTTCGTCGCGCTCTTCGATCTGGCCACCCTGGTCCTGCCATTCGGTCAGCAGTGCAATCACCGGGTGCGGCGTGTCCGGATTGAATTCAGAGCTGTGTGCGTCTGCCAGCGCCGCGACGTTCCTGGCGAATTCGATCACGGCAACCTGCAAGCCCAGGCAAATGCCCAGGAAGGGGATGCTGTTTTCGCGCGCATATTGCGCCGCGATGATTTTCCCTTTGACGCCGCGTTCGCCAAAGCCGCCCGGGATCAGGATCGCATCCATGCCCGCCAATGGAGACACGTCACCATCATCCAGCCTGTGTGCCTCGATATAATGGATATTGACGCGAGTACGGGTTTTTATCCCGGCGTGGGTCAGCGCCTCGCTAAGCGAAATATACGAATCCTTGAAATCCACGTATTTGCCGACCAACGCAACGCTGATTTCAGCCTCCGTGTTTATCTTGGCTTCGACAACCGCCTGCCACTCGCTGAGATCGACCGGACCCGCATCGAGCGCCAGTTTTCTGGCGACGATATCGTCCAGTCCCTGCTCATGCAGGAGCATCGGAATCTTGTAGATATCATCCGAATCCACGCATGAAATAACCGCTTTTTCAGCGACACTGGTAAACAACGCGATCTTTCGCCGCTGCTCATCCGAGATCGGACGGTCTGAACGGCAAACCAGCACGTCGGGCTGGATGCCGATAGAGCGCAGCTCCTTGACCGAGTGCTGCGTCGGTTTGGTTTTCATTTCCGATGAGGTTGCGATGTATGGAACCAGCGTAAGGTGCATATAGAGTACCCGCTCCGGCCCGAGCTCCACACCAAGCTGACGAATGGCTTCCAGAAACGGCAGCGACTCGATATCGCCAACGGTACCGCCGATTTCCACCATGCACACATCGGCATCGCCGGCCCCGAGCAGCACGCATTCCTTGATCTCGTCCGTGATATGAGGAATGACCTGGACGGTCGCACCCAGGTACTCGCCACGCCGTTCCTTGGCGATCACGGACTCATAGATCTTACCGGTGGTGAAATTGCTGTCGCGGGTCGTGGTCGTGCGCACAAAGCGCTCGTAATGCCCGAGATCGAGATCGGTCTCCGTGCCATCGCGGGTGACAAAAACCTCGCCATGCTGGAAAGGACTCATGGTGCCTGGATCCACGTTGATATACGGGTCCAGCTTCATCATGCTGATTTTCAGCCCGCGCGCTTCCAGGATCGCGCCCAGCGAAGCCGCCGCAATACCTTTACCCAGTGAGGAAACTACACCGCCAGTGACAAAAACGAATCGGGTCATAAAAAAATCCACTGCAGAAAAAAAATTGGAGCCCTGTGCGGACTCCTACAGCGAGACCTGCGATTGTTCTCGGCGGATCCCGAACCATCATGTGGTCGGTACTAGAAAATACCAGAAGCCGGCCTGCGCGACAATCGGGAATTCACTTCCGGCGCCCGCTGCCAACAAATAATCCGGCCATCCTCGCCTTCTCGTGCCAGCAATTCTTCGGCGCAGCCGATACCCGGCACCCAGGCCAACCGGTCCGCGCAAAAAACCAGGGGCAGCCGCGATCTCATCCACGGCGGGATTCCTCTCTCCTGCAGCCATTTTTTCAACGGTTTCCGCCGCCCGCCGGCCGGCCGGAAGTACTCCCCGCCGACCCGGAAACGCACCGTGCAGTGACGATCGAGGAGGCGCTCCGCCATCGCACCATCACCGCAGGCCAAGTCCGCGGGAGCCAATTCGAGTCGCCCCATGGCCCCTGGCAGCGCCAGCGGTTTATCCGTATCCCAGGCCAGGACCTGGTCCGGCGCCTCCCCCAGGGACGCCATCAGGTAAAGCTTGTCGCGATAGCGCCTGAGTTCCGTATCGCGCCATCGCACCACCGGCATGGCGTCGGGCCTGGCATGGACCACACCATCGATGATCTCGGCCAGGCGACCGTGACCCGGTACCGGGTAGCCCCGGGACCTGATCCAGTAACGCAACAAGTTGCGTACCCGGCCCGCACTGAGCCCGTCGAATTTTTCGGTCGACAACACGGCAGCGAGATAAGCGGTGTCGGCCAGCGGCTCGCCAAGATCTTGCTCGGCCAGTTCGGCCAGCACAGACTCGGCCTCGGCACAGTGCGCCGCACTGCGGGCCACGCTGCCGGCAACCGTCGGCCAGCGCTCCCGCAGCAGGGGCAAGATTCGGTGACGCAGGTAATTGCGGGCAAACTGCTGATCCTGGTTGCTGCTGTCTTCGCACCAGTCCACCGCGTTCTGCCGTGCCCAGTCGCACAGCTCATCCCGGCTGACCGACAACAGCGGCCGCAGCAGCAGGCCCGGGCCCAGATCGCGAACCACCGGCATCGCGGCCAGCCCTGCAAGGCCGGCGCCGCGCATGAGTTGCAGCAGGAAGGTCTCCAGTTGGTCGTCGAGGTGGTGCGCGCAGACCAGGACTTCGCCGGCAACCATGACGTCCGCCAGCGCACGATAACGGGCATCGCGAGCCGCGGCTTCCACACCGCCTTGCGCATCTTCGGCAACCGCGACTCGAATCGCCGAAAAATCCACCGCCAGCTTTTGCGCAACCGCCTGCGCCGCCGATTGCCACCGATCCGCATCGGCGTACAGGCCGTGATTGACATGGATAGCTCGCAATGTGGCATCCGGCCATTCGGCGACGATCGCAGTCATCAACGCCAACAGCACGCTGGAATCGAGTCCGCCGCTGAAGGCGACGCAATAACGGCTGCGCCGCGGGTCGGCCAGATGCGCGGCGAGCACCTGGCGTAACCGGCTTGCCAGGTTTTCGCTAGCGTGGGTCATGGTTGGCTAATCCGCGGTTTCTTTGTAGATGCCGAAATTCATCAGTCGCCGATACCGTTGCTCCAGCAATTCGTCCGTGTTGTGACTGCTAAGCGCCTCGAGGTTGTGCAACAGGGAATTTTTCAAGGCTTCGACCATCGCATCGGGATCCCGGTGTGCGCCGCCGATCGGTTCGCCGATAATTTCATCGACCAGGTCCAGTTTGGCCAGCCGGTCCGCGGTGATGCCCATGGCTTCCGCCGCGATTTCCGCCTTGTCCGCGCTCTTCCAGAGTATGGACGCACAACCTTCGGGGGAAATCACCGAGTAAATGCTGTATTGGAGCATCAACAGGCGATCGCAAACGCCGACGGCCAATGCGCCACCGGAGCCCCCTTCGCCGATGACGACCGCCAGGATCGGCGTGCGCAGGGTAGCCATTTCATACAGGTTGCGGGCGATCGCCTCGCTTTGCCCGCGTTCTTCGGCGCCGACGCCCGGATAGGCGCCCGGGGTATCGATCAACGTAATGACCGGCAG
>SMUX01090513.1_pt1 | contig 16248 bp, 27 predicted proteins | sample 2456431 | NCBI WGS metagenome assembly SMUX01 (sample SAMN11095930, study PRJNA526329) | marine sediment metagenome | biome: Marine sediment; feature: Surficial sediment; material: Deep marine sediment; isolation source: Hadal surficial sediment | place: Pacific Ocean | collected 2014-11 | depth... | reverse complement strand
TTTGAATTAACAATCAAATATGCTATTAGCATTTTTACAAATTTTGTTAAAAATGTCAAATCCAAAAATTATGATTGCAAAGATCGCCAACGGAATAACGACTAGTAATTTTTCCTTTAATCCCATACAGAAACCACAATATCACCCTAAATTAGTCTAATTTTTGATATGAATTCGCCAGATCTCCCAAAAAACAAAAATGTTGGGCATTGGAGTCTGTGGGAGAGTGACGAATTGGTTCATAATTGAATGATTTTCTATTATTAAATGAGGGTAAGTCAATACTGACTGTATGTGCAAAAAAGACGTACTAGCACATACAAATCACCCTAAACCTATTATGAAACATAAGCAAACGGTGCTGTCATCGATGTACAACCGTTGTCGATCTTAAGTACCGTTGCTTTTTTACTTTAATTATTCAAGTAAAATTAGATTTTTTAAATAGTATTTTTGTTTTCGTAAATTTTGTGTTACTCTATGAAAAATAGCGAACATAAAAAATTGGTAAAAGGAATAATCGATCATTTTGAATCAAAAGGATTGAAAATTATTTCTGCAGCGTATGAGAGATTTGAAAAATGTGAAATGATTGGAAATCATGAACCCGATGTAATTGCAAAAAAATCAAATGAAAGTAATTATTACATTGGAGAAGCAAAAACGTGTGAAAATCTAACAACGCAACGTACTAGAGAGCAATTTGAAGAATTTGGAAATACTGTAATTTTAAAAGAAGGGGCAACTCGAACTTATTTACCATTTTGTATAGCAGTGCCAAAAAAATGTATTGATGATCTCAAATCTTACCTTACAGAAATTGGGCTTGGTATGAATAAAAATATAGAAATATTATGTGTGTGATTTAAGAAAAAAACTAAAGTACTTCATAATTAAAAAACAAATATAGTCAAAGTTTGTTATAGTCAAAAAACTGAACAGCCAATTAAAAAACTTGAGTTAATTCAATGGAGAAAGCATTTTCAAGAAAAAATTGCACAAAATTATCAAGATATGCCAGATAACAGGAATATGTGTGATTTCGTAGAGAGAATAAAAATTGAAGAAGAAGAATTAAAAAACATAGATGAGATAACTCCAGCAACAAGTTTACTTGGATATGATTTTTCTGTTGCGATACAAAATGCTGATAACGATATAGCGATTGAAATTATTGAAAAAATTGAAAAACTATCAACTATTTGGAGAAACTAATTTTTAGTGAACCACATGAATGATAAAGTAATCAAAATCTTTAAAGAACGGAATTTAGTTTTTATTGCTACAATCATGAAAGACGGTTCACCACAACTATCTCCGGTAAAGGGCAGATTATGAAAATGGACATGTTTTTGTAAATACATCTGAAGGCAGAATAAAACACAAAAATGTTTTTCGAGATCCTCGTGTGGCAATTTCAGTAGTTGATAACAATAATTCACTCGATATGACGACTATTGAGGCAAGGTTATCAATATTATTCCAGATTATGAATACGAACACGCAAACAAGCTTACAAAAAAATACATTGGAAAAGACAAGTATCCGTTTCGGCAACCAGGAGAAAAAAGAATAATCTTCAAAATCTTGCCTGAGATGGTGTTTGTACTGCCTGAATTGAAGATAAACATGGATTGATTGATTTCAATGTTTCTAAACTCGAATTTAGTAATATTATTTTTTTATTGTTATAATGTATAATACATAGAAAATATATGTTGCTAAATTCGAATTTAGAAATATTATTAATCAACAAGTGTAAATCTAATTAAAAACATAGTATAGGTACATGACGCCAGAAGATTCATTGTTTTCAGCAGGAAAACCAAAAAATCTTCCTTGGTTTTTTATTCCAGTTTTAATTGGAGTAACGATTCTTGTAATACTTTACAAGTGGTTTAATTAAAAAAAAATAAGAAAAAAGGCTTTTTTTATCGACGTCTTTTACGTGCTGGAGAACTTCTACGTTTTGCTCCACCAGTTCGTCGTCTAGCTGGAGAACTTCTACGTTTTGCTCCACCAGTTCGTCGTCTAGCTGGAGAACTTCTACGTTTTGCTCCACCAGTTCGTCGTCTAGCTGGAGAACTTCTACGTTTTGCTCCGCCTTTTGTGGCAACGGCACGTCGTCTTCGACGTCTTGCACCAGCTTGACTAGCTGCTGCTTTGTTAGCCGCATTTCTTTTTCGAGTACGTGCAGCTTTCTTTGCTGCAGCACTTCTTTTTGCTTTTGAAGCTGCCATTGTTTCTTGTTCGCATTTTATTACGTCTTATGTAGTACAGGTCAGTAGTTTTAGTGTAAGTTATATAATATTTTGACTAAAAAGTGATCGAAAAATTTGATTCGCAATTACAATATTACAATAATTTACAAAAACATTTTGATTACAATTGTTAATGCACAATAAAGTACAAAATAGCTACAATTACGCACGTTAACAAACAAATTTCATAGATAGAATGTTGTTGATACATTTTATTGTATGATAGTTTTTTCTAACAACACCAAACATGTTATTTTTGTAAAAAAAGCGATCGTATGAATTGTAAAAATACAAAATTATATCTATTTTAGGAGCAAAATGGCACGTATTGTATGAGTAGCGTAAATCAATTACGTAATAATGTAGAACGTTGGTTAATTCATGAAAATTACAAGTTTTCAAATAAAAAAAATGACGATACAACATTTTGTACTGTAATTAAACATGTAGGATCATTTGGAACTCCAATTGAGATTTTTGAGCCAAAAAATCAACTTGGTGTTTTAGTTTTAGGAGGTAAAATCTTCTTAAAGAATAATCAAACCTTGCGATATAACAAATTAACCAATGCAGAACGTGAGAAATTCCACAGATCAGTAAAGGAATATTGTAACTCGATTTATGCGGTAAATAAGATATTCAAGGAAGATGGCAAAGTCGTTATTGGAGTCTATGTTGTTTTAGATAAGGTAGAGCGGTTTACCCAACAATTAGTCGTAGATACAATGGCTAAAATTATTGAAATGAGTGAGAAGGTAACTCGATTTGTTTTGAAGACTTTTTAGAATTATTCTAAAAATTCTTAATTCAAAATTTTTGTGCCAATACTTTTTGCTATGAAATTAAGTTCCTTTGAAATCTCATGATCATATCTATCTGAAACTAAATGCAAGGAACTAGTCCACCAATCATGTATGCTCAAATTTTAATTCCTCCAAAAAGTAGTATCAAAAGTATCATGTGGTTTCGAGCTTAATCAATGATACAAATATTGAAGCTCAGAAATATACCAATTATGGACATGATAGTCTAGATTTTATCAAAAAAGGTAGGGGTTTTATGAACATTTTACGTTTCTCAGTAGATTATTCATAGCAAAAACCTTCCAATTGATAGGAAAGGCGTTTTAGAATCCATTCAAACCGTAAGCAATCAAAGTTAAGTAAAAGATAGCCGTTAAAAAATTGGGCATGGATTATGATTCTATCTGTGGGAACATTCTGAAGATCAATCCCAAAGTACGATATGCTGGAGTCTATAACACCATCAGTGCTGATGTTTATGAAAAAACAGCAAAGGAAATTCAAAGGCTATTCACAAAGGAGCAAACCAAAAAAACTCTTACTCAGGCATATATGAGATGGAAGACACGTGAATCTTTTACAGATATTAGTGGCAAACCAATTTTCACTATGACAAAGTATGAAAAAGTTAATCGAATGACTATGCCTTGTGGGAAAAATGCCTTGCTTCTGGTCAGTATGGAAAGTGACTTGGAACCTCAGGAAATCATTAATGATGTTTTGAGCTTGATTGAAAAATATGCTGATAAGTATGCTCCATCACCAAAATACCAGCTGAATTTTTAGACAAACTGTAAAAATTCATTTTTTTTATTTTCAAATCCCCACCTCTAACTATTTTTTGCGAAAAAATGATACTCTAACATGCTCTTTTTTGCAGCATACATCACCACAATTTTTTTCTATGTATCCATACACATAATCTATTGAAATGATATCTCATTGACACCTTATTTTTTCAGCGAATTTTAGCCAAAATTTGGGGGTTTAGCTTTCATTCCTAACAAAAAAAGATCATACAAGTATAGCTGAGCTACCCTGGTGGTTTTAGCTTTGGTTGAAAAACTTACGAACAAGTGTTAAACCCCCCCTAAAAACAGCCATTTATGAAAAAAACACATTATGAGTAAATAGTGATCAAACATAGGAGGGTTTAGCTTTCAGGCATAAATCAAGAATATTGAATTTTTAGATATTTACTGGTAAACCTTGTCCAAATTCTTCTGCCAAAAATAAGAAAGGAATCAAGGAAATTATCTGAATTATGGTTAATACGATACTCAAGTGGAGGCAAAACTTTGCTAATTTATGATCATCGTTTTTTAGAATAAAATACCCAATTACTCCACCAAAAATTCCGAAAAAAATTGGCATCAAAACCCACCAAAGACTACGATTTCTTTCATAAGACATGCTATTTTTTCTAAAATGAGTTATTTAGAATCTTGCTTTTTCCGTACTTGGTTAATTTCAATTTCTACTGTTTCTAATGGTTCGTCTACCTGATTTCTTCGAATAGAGAACATTTTTGGTTTATCGAAGTCATACGTACAATCAGGACAAGCATATACCAAAATTCTGTGCTCGTTAGGAGCTTTTGGGTTTGAAAGACGTGGATAATACACCAATCTTGCCCCACAATCAACACAATATCTATTGGCTCTCCTAGTTCTGGCCAATGTAAACCTCCTGCATTATACCTAATTTGCGATCAGATATTAGATCTAGCCTGTCTAAACCAGTAAACCAAATGGTTCTAACATTCTATATTTCTAAATTCGAATTTAGAAATAATGAAAAGCGCCGCCCGTCAGACTTGGACTGACGACCAACGGATTAACAGTCCGACGCTCTACCACGCTGAGCTAGGGCGGCACAGGTTTGTACCTTGAGCAAAGCGATTTAATTCTTACTAAGTTTTAGAAAAAAATGTAAAATCAATTAAATTTTGAAAAAAATTCACGAATTTCTTCATTATAATTTTCGACCAAACTAACAATTTCCATATGTTCATCAGGAGTTGGTTCTCTTTTGTGATATACTTGAAATGCACTCAAAGCTGAGCCTACCATCTCTCCAACAAAAAATCCACACAAAAAATCCCCAATATTTTCACATTTCCAAATATTTCCAATGCGTGGCGAGGTTCCAGCATTTTTGTAAAGAGATAATGTTTCTTTAATTAGATTATTAGTTTGATTTTTGAATTCAGGATCAAGTGTCATAATTAGTCTAGACACAGATATAGATTAAAGTTATTTTTCTATACCCTTTGATTGTGACGAGATATAGATTCCATCTAGAAAAACTCTATGATCCTTGTTTTTAATTTTAGTCTTTTGCTCGATTTCAGCTGCACTCTGAGTAACTTCAGAAAATACTGGACCAGTTAAAATTATCTCATCACCTTTAGAAACTACTTTTGTTTGCCCATGAATTCTAGCTACTCTGGGTGAACGCTCTCCCTGAAAGTTTTCAATTAGAACCTCTTTGTTTTTAATTTTCGCAGTGATTGGAAAGTGGGCATAAACAAGTTTCATTCTAATTGTATATCCATCAATTACGCCTTCACAAAGAGTTCTGATAATTGATTTGACAGTGTTCATAATAGCATAATCTTTTTTCCTGTTTCTAGGTGTTTTTATGAAAACGCTATTATCTTGTATTTCTAAGGAAATCGGGATTTTTTTGAAATTTTTGAATGTCTTACCTAATGGACCAGACACTCCAAGCATGCTATTTTTAAGAGAAATTGTAACCTTTTCAGGGATTTCTACAGAAGTTACAAAATTTTTTGATTGTTTAGTAGACATATCCTATCAAAAACCCTCCAATTCCTTTGTTAGCTGCATCGTGATGTGACATTACACCTTGATTGGTAGTAACTAGCAACATACCTCTTGTGTATGATGGCAAATATTGTTGTTCCCAAACCGAATATTCGGTTTTTTTAACTTTAAATCGTGGAGTAATTGCACCACATTTCGTAATTTTTGCTAATAGTTTAATTTTAAATTTACCCCCACGATTGTCTTCAATGCGTTCAAATTTTCCAATATATCCTTGCGTTTCCAATGTTTTAAGAATCTCAGCTGCTAACTTTGAAGTTGGAAGAATAACACATTCAGATTTTCTTCTGGATTCAGTGTTGTATAAGGATACAAACAAATTTGCTATGACGTTAGTGGCTGGCATTATATCATCTCACTCACATATTTTTTTTAAATCCCAAGGATTCTGCCACTTCTCTAAAACATCTTCGACAAAGATATAGCTTGTATTTTTGTATAACTGCAGTATAATCCCCACAGCGTTTACACCAACGTGATCCTCTTCCAAAATTGTGTTTTTTTCTTCCTGTAAATTCATAGGATCTATCTTTTGGCATTATATTATTTCCACTCCAAATTCACGTGTTAAGAATTCTTTTGCTTCATCAGACGTAATTTTATGAGATTTACCAATCCTAGCTTTGTGTTTACTTCTAAATCTAATGTTAAATCCAGGACGAGTTATAGACACTGCTACATCAAGACCAAGTATTCCTATTTTTGGGTCATATTTTATTCCAGGAATGTCTATGTGTTCTAAAATTCCAAAAGATACGTTGCCAAAATTATCAAAAGATGAACCTTTCAGTTGATTTCCCTTTGCTTCGATAAGACGTTTAAGAAGAGCTTTGGCATCTTCCCCTCTGCTGGTTACTGCCACGCCAATTGGTTCGCCCTTTCTAACACCCCAGTCTCTTTGTGTTGCTTTTGCATTTCTTGAACAAGATTTATTGCCAGATATTTGTTCTAAAGCTTTTTTTGAAATTTCAATAATGTCCCCAGATTTTCCAACTCCCATGTTAAGTACAACTTTTTCAAGTCGAATTTCTTTCATAATGTTTTGAGTTTGTTGAACCATATTCATCATCTAATTTGTATTACTGGTTTACCTTTTCCCACTAGCATTACAAATGTGGCAGGAATCTTAATTTTTCGTTCTCCCAATTCTATTAGGACATGTTTTGGCAACATGAATGTACCTTCTTTAATTTCCTCTATTGAACCTATTTGACCTGCATTAACTCCTTTAATTACAATTATTTGTGAGCCTTTTTCTAATTTTATTACATCAAGAATTTTTTGTTCAGGTACCTGAATTAAACACGAATCTCCTACACTTATCGCTTTATCGGAAATTAAGGAACGGCCATCATGAAATCCAATCTGAGTTTTTCCATTTTTTATTGTTGTCTTACTAGTAACTTTGACTAATTTTTTTGATTTTTCTGAATCATTAATTTTTATTGGTTTTAGTATTTGTGAATCTTGCGGAACGAGACGATAAATATCTGAAATGCCTTCTAGTTCAACGACATCCATTAATCCAATTCCATGATGCAATGACTTTCGTTTAGTGCCATCAACAGTAACTTTGCCTTCATAAATTGTTGATTTTGCTTCTCGTAGTGTAGATACAATTTTTAGTGTATCACGTAAAAATACCGCAGTAGGAATAGCAAAATTCTTTGAATGAGATCCAGGTCTTACTGTGATAACAAATCGTTTATCTTTTCTAGTTATTCCCCAAAAAGTTGGAGCCATTTGTCGTTTAAGCTTCTTACTGCCTGCAATACTGACCATGTTTAGTTTTTAACCTCCTTAGATTTTATTTTAGTTTTCTTGGTGATTGTTTCTTTAGTTTTTTCCTGTTTGGTTTCTTTAGTTTTTTCCTGTTTGGTTTCTTTGGTTTTTTCCTGTTTGGTTTCTTTAGGTTTTTCCTGTTTGGTTTCTTTAGGTTTTTCCTGTTTGGTTTCTTTAGGAGTAGATTTAGGTTTTTTACCTTCTAATCTACTTTTACGCCAATGATCATCAGTGTTAAGTGAGGTAATCAATATATTAGAAGACGGAATATATACGTCAATCTTTTCACCTTTTAATTTTTCTTTTTTAATTCCTTCAATAGCTATACCACCTTTTGCTATAGATATTTTTGTGATTTTTCCATCAATGCCTTTGTATTCTCCACGAATAATTCGTACAGAATCATCAAGGGCTAATCGTATACTTCGTTTTCCATATTTTTTTCTAAGTTCTTTTGAAAGTGGTCCTGAAAGTTGTTTACTTCTTAAAGCAAATGATGCTTGATAAATTTGACGGTTTCTCATTTTTGTTGGTTTCAATTATACCACCATTGATGCGAGGTTTGCTACTCTAGGCCATTTTTCTGATGCTTCAGCGGCTACAGGTCCTTTAATGTCAGTTCCTTTAATTTCTCCTTCCGGGGTTATAAGAACTGCTGCGTTATCTTCAAAAATTACTCTAACGCCGTTAAGTCTTCGAACTGGATACTTTTGTCGAATTATAACTGCACCATGAACTTGTTTTCTTAATTCAGCTGGACCTTTTTTCACTACAACACTAACATAATCGCCCACAGCAGCTGCAGGCAATCTAGATGCTCGTGTTTTGATTTTATGAACCATAATAATCTCTAATATTTTTGCACCAGTATTATCAGCACAAATAATTTGAGCGCCTACAGGCAGTACTCTGGTTACATATGGACGAAATTCTTGAACACCTTTTGCTTTTCCACGACTTCTACCTTGTGACACTATTTTTTAACCTCCACAACCACAAAAGAAACAGATTTTGAAATAGGTCTACATTCTGCAGTTAAAACTGAATCACCTTCTTCAACATCAATACATGAAGGTTTGTAAGCATGAATAGTATTTTTACTTCTAGCGTATCTTTTGAATTTACTAAAATAAACAAGTGATTCTTTTTGTAATACAATTGTATTTTTGGCTTTTGCACTAACAACTTTACCTTCAAATAATTTCCCTCTAACACTTAACATTCCATGAAATGGACAATGTTTATCATTACACTCTTTTTTTGGCACAGTTATTGGAATACCTATATTTCTTGTCATATCTTTGTCTCTAATCTATCAAATGATCTTTTTTCAAAAAGAGTTCCTGAAAGAGTTGTTTCTTTCTTATTAATATAAAATTTCCAAGTGTTGTGTTTTTTTGGAATCATTTTGAATCCTTTTTTTGTATTAATAACAAGCATGGATTTGGTCTCATCAACAACAGTGCCAGATAATCCTATAATCTGTTTGTTAGATGAATCAGAAATTATTATTTTTAGTCCAATTAATTCATGCTTATGGATATTTTCAAGCGTAATCATTTTTTCTTCAGCTCACTTAATCTTGTCAAGATTCTTGCAATATCCCTTTTCAATGGTTTTATCTTACCACTTTCCTTACGTAATGTACCCTTAGAGGATTCCACTTTTAGTTTTGTAAGATCTGAACGAAATTGTTGTAATCTATCTAGTAAATCTTTTTCATTTAATGCGTGTATTGTTTTCATTTTTAATCTAGTCATTTTTTAATTTGTTTTCCTCTTCTTCTAACGTTTCAAGGCCTTTCATTTTTTCTGCGTCAATTTTAATTTGTTCAGATTCTGTTTTGGGCTTTTCTACGTCTATAATTTCCTCTGTCTTCTTTTCTGTATCCTCATCTTTAATTGGGGGTACAGCATCTTGCTTTAATTTTTCTTGTTTTTTCTGTTTTAATTCAAATTCAGGAACAAATTTTTCTTTTCTAGCGATTCTAATTCTAATTCCAATAAGGCCCATAGGAGTTTTTACGTGAGCAATATCTTCAGCTACGATTACATCTGCATGATGACCTGCTCTTGGTAAAATTCCAACAGAATGTTTTTCAAATGCAGAACGGTCGCCTCTTAATTTTCCAGAAACTGTGATTTGAACTCCCATTGCTCCACCTTCCATAATTTGTTGCAAAGTCCACATTGTAGCACGTCGAAATGCGGTACCTCTTTCAATGTGAGATGCTAGTCTATTACACATAACACTTGGGGACAATTCTGGTTTTTGGATTTCAACAACAGAAATTTGTGGGTTTTTTAATCCAAATTTTGATGCAAGCACTTCAGTTAATTCTCTAATACCACTTCCTTTACGCCCTATTACAATTCCGGGTCTGGTGACATGCAATACTATACGAGAGCCTGTAGGAGTTTTGGAAATTTCTACCTCTGAAAAACCTGCATCTTTAATTTTTTCTCTTAGGTAATCTTTAAGCAACATCATATTATAATTATCGTTTAATACGTTTTTTACAGCTGACAATTCTATACCTCTTGAGCTACAAGTTCAACATGTGTCAGTACATTATTTTTTGGAGTCGCTCTACCCATTGCTCTTGGAATGAATCTTTTTATTACTACACCTTTGTGGACGGTGGCATTAATGATTTTGAGTCTATCTAAATCCATACCCTTGTATTCAGCATTAGATTCTAAATTATCAAGAAGTTTAAGAAATTCAATAGCAGATTTTTGTGGATATCGTCCTGACATAACTCCAGGATCAGATTTATGACCTACTTGATTCTTATATCGTCTAAAAGGAATAGCACGCTTCAAATTTCTTACACTTTGAAGATAGTCTCTTGCTTTTTCTATAGAAAGGCCTTTAATTGCAACTGCAATTTCACGAGCATGTTTATGTGAAATTTGTTTTTCTCTTAAAGAAGCTCTAACATGTTTTGTAGAATCAAAATTTTGAAACGCGTATTTGAATTTAGACGTATTAATCACTTCAATGGGACGTATAGGCTTGATCTGGATGCGCCTACTCCAGGAGCACCATGGGAGACTCTTTTATTTGTAATAACGAATTCGCCAAGATAATGATTAATCATTTGTGGGGAAATAGTAACAGGAACAAATTCTTTTCCTGAGAATACATTTACTTGGACACCAACCATGTAAGGAAGAATAATCAAATCTCTTAGGTGAGTTCTAATTGGATTCTTTAGGTTGCCCGCCTTTGCTAATTTTATCTCTTCAATTAATTTTCTTTTATCCTCATTAATTCCTCGAGTAAGAGATCTTCTAGCTCTAGCTGGAAACAACTGAAAAAGTTTTTCTGTGGACATTTTTTCCAGTTCCTGTAAATTAATTCCGTGATAATCGAATTTTTTAGCCATTGTCTTTTTCCTTGATTTTAAATAGAGAGGATTTTAGAACCATATTATAGCATTCCTATCTTTGTTGCCAAATCTCGTGCTTTATCAATGGTTTCAAATTTTACAAAAGCCTTTTTCCCATAAACTGTTTTAGCGGTGTTAACACGAAGTACTTTTTCATCGTATAGAATCTTTATCGCTTGGGCAATTTTTGGTTTAGCAGCATTATTCTCTACAATGAAACAAATTCTTTGTTCTTTTTCTACCATAGCAAATGTTTTTTCTGTAATGTAGGGTCGTAAAATAATTTTTGTAGCCTCTTCTAAATTCATTTTAATTTCACCATTAATTCAAGATGGGGGGATTTAATTTTAGAAATCACTTCAATTGCACTTTTTGAATAAACTGTTAATCTAATTGGAACCGCTCCTGGTGCTAAATCCAAAACACTAAGGTTCTTCGCTGAACAAACTTCAACTCCCGGAAATGAACCACATGCTTTTGAAAGTTTTGTAGTATCATTTGTTACAAATAAAACACTTCTTCCAGTTTTTTTCCCGCGTCCTCTTAATGCAGATTTTCCACTTCTAGCTTTTCTATATAGTAATCTTTCAATATCTGGAGTTAAATGCAGTAACTCAAGGATTTTTTTCATATCGCTAGCTTTCGAGACTTTTTCAATATCATCTGAAACAATCATAGGAAAGGTATCAATTTTTTCTAAGATATGGCCTCGAGACTCTATAATTTGCTTTGACGATGTGGCTGCAATAGCAGAACACAATGCAAGTTTGTTTTCTTTTTTATTTAGTTTTTTTACAATAACTTTTTCTGTAGTAGGAGCATGAGCTTGTCTTCCGCCTCGAATTGATGCAACCTCTCCTGCTTCGCCTTGTCTTCCCCCGCCTCCTCCTCTCATACGGGCAATTCTTGCTCTACCTTGACCAGTAGGAGGATTATTTGAATCAGCTACAACATCTTCTCCTGCAGTTGGATGTCTCCCTTGTTTTTGAAATTGATTAGTTGTAAGATGTATTACTGCTTTGTGAATAAGATCTTTTCTAAACGGGGTAGAGAAAACTAATGGTAATTCAATTTCAGTTTCTTTTGTTCCAGTAGTTGTTAAAGTTTGGACCTTCATTACAAAATTACCTCTAGAATATTTGGTTTAAGAATTTTAGAAGGAACATTTCTTATTTGAGAGCGTAATTTAATTAAACGGCGATAAGTTCCTGGAACAGAGCCTTTTAAAACAACAAAGTCACCATCCACTAAACCAAAATGTTTGTATCCTCCTTTTGGATTAATCTTTACTTCATTTTTTTCGGTATTGCTCATTATCATAATTCTTTTGCTGTACTCAATTCTTTGATGAAGTCCTCTTTGACCCGCTCTGGGAACAGTATACATCACATTTTGAGGTGAAATAGGACCTAGAGAACCAACTTCTCTTACACTTTTTCTTGATTTGTGTTGTTTCTTTTTCACACCCCATCTAGTAATTGGACCCTCCCATCCTTTTCCTTTCGTAATAGCAGCAGTATCAACACTTGCGCCAGTCTCAAAAACTTGATCAATTTTCACTTCTTTTCCTAGTAGATTTTTTACAAATTCATATTGTTTTTTAATGTCGCCTCCCTTTACCGCAGCTTCAAAAATGTAAGGTTTCTTTTGATCAAGATTCGCAGTTGGAGTAATTCCAACTATGGCATAAATTTCTTTAATGCGGCCAAGATGTTTCTCAACTTGTTCTAAATTACTTCCTTCAGTCCTTAATTTTAAAAATTTTAAAAAATGTTTAGGTAGGTCTTTTGTATAAATATCAAAATCAGCTTGAAATCCTATTTTTTCTTTTGTATATCCACGAATTCCCATTACAAATAATGGAGGAGTAACAATAACTGTTCCAAGACTAACAAGTTGTTTTCCAGCATTTGGAGTTTTATCTCTATCATCTATACTAACAAGTTGAACGCATCCAACTTTAAAACCCGCATGCGCTAATAGTTTTGGTTCCTCAGAATCAATTTTAGGCCATGCACGAATTCGAGCTTCAAAACTTTTTGCACGTCCTTTAGGAAGATATGCTAAACTTCCTCTACGTGGAGAGCTACGTTTTCTATGACCCATTGATAAACGAAAAAAGTCGTCAAGCCCATTATATACCTACTAAAAATTTCAAAGTTAAGTTAAAAATTTTATAAAAATTATCATATACTTAACAAACCTTCTATGGAATAAAATAGGATTATTGAACCAATTATAACTCCAGCCATCCCGATTATCATTGCAAAGAGAAGAAACTTTTTTTGTTTAGCCATATCTTATGATAGAATTTTTGAATATTAAATCTAATGCGTTTGAAATAGATTAAGAATTGAAAGTACGCCATTAATTGCTTCATCTAACCTAATAGTATCTGTTGCTTGATTGGGAAAGAAATTCAAAATTTTTGAATTTTGAACTTGTGTAATTTTTCCTCCCATAATTTCATGAAGGCCTCGCTCAGGAGAACCAAAAACCACAAGAGTCGGTTCATTCACTTTTAAAAACGATACCAGAAATTCTTTCGAGATTTTTTTTCCTTTTCTTGATGTTAAAATAATTTTTCCGTCCCATGACGAAAGCAACGAAAAAAGATTCCCTCGTTCTTTTACCTTATATCCCCAGTACTCATTTACATCATCTCTAGAAATCTCTTTAATTGTGAAATTAGGATTGCCAGTTTTAAATTGCACAGTTATCCTTTGCCCAATTTTTTCTTTGCCAAAATATGGTACCAAATGTTTAATTGCAGTATCTACAAATTTTTTCCCTTTTACTGAAACTACTAGTCCCTCTCGTATATCACCGGATTTGATTTTCCTAGGATCTGAGATTTTGCTGTGACTTGGAATATTTAATGGGTGTAAGATCCCAGAATATTTTAGTAAATCCATTTTTGGATACAAGTTTCTTCTAAAATATTGCGGGGTTTCCAAATACTTTAAGATCGTAGCCATGAGTATGGCATCACTTTTTTCGCCTAAAGTTTCATGATAAATGAAAATTTCATCTATTTGAAAAATTGCACATGCTCTAGCTATTGTAGAGATTTTAGCCGATTTTTCTTTTTGTGTGATTTCATCAGATAAAGACGAGTCAGGAATTGCAATCGAAATTGTCAATGTAGTATCTTTACTTTAATTGTAATAATACTATCTGCTAACTTTTATCAGAGGGATATTTTTCAGATGCAAGTTTTGAATATTTCTTAATTTGTTCTTCAGACATGATCTCAAATGTTTTTGTGCCAACTAGAATTTGAGACATTATGATGTGTTGTGAACCTCCTTTATCTTCACTTGCAATGTTTATCGATGCAGCAGCTAATGCCCCAGCGTCATCAAGGGACAGATCTGGTTTGTAATTCTTTTCGAGAAATTCTGTTACTTGATCAGAGCCTGACCCAATTGCAACTGCGTCATAAGAGATGTATGTTCCACTTGGATCGGTCAAAAAGAGTTGCGTTCCGTGAGTGTCGATTCCTCCAAGTATTAATGATACACCAAATGGACGAACTCCAGCATATTGTGTGAATTGTTGACATTGATCGGCCAAGTGTTTGGCAATGGTTTCAACATCTACTATTTCATCATAAATCAATTTGTTACTTTGAGAGAAAAATCTTGCATTATCCACTTGGCTTCTAGCATCTGGAATATAACCTGCCGCCGCTACTCCAATATGATCATCTACTTGAAAAATTTTTTGAGCCGTTTGAGTAATCTGAAGTTTTCTTGGTTTTTCTTCTACAGCGATGATGATTCCATCTTTACTTTTAATCCCAACTGCAATTGTGCCACGTCGTACAGTTTCAATTGCATATTCTACTTGGTACAATCTACCATCAGGCGAAAAAACAGTAATTGCTCTATCGTATCCTTGTTGTGTGGGTAGCAAATCAATCTTCAATGCTTTGAAAGTTTAATTTAAGTCTAGTCCCGTTGAAATTGTGTATTTTGAAATTCCTTTTAGGGGTCATGAAAATATTAGATCACTTCATAAAAATACTATTGAGATTACAAAGGAATCTACTCTAACTCCAAGTGGAGATTGTATTATTGGGATAAATGCAAAATATGGTTGTAGTGAGATCCCAACTAAAATTAAGGAAAAACTAAAAGATCCTAATTCTAGAGTAATTTTTTCAATTAGTGTAAATGAATATATTTTTAAAATTAAAGGCAGAGGACATCGAGATCTAATTTGCTCCGATCCCAATGACATTGTTTTAAGAAAAAGTAATTATGTTTGTCCAAGAACTTTGGCGGTAAATTGTGATAAAGCCTCAGATTCTATTCCCAGAGATTTGATTCAGATTTTACAAAATCCAAAAACTAATGGAGTTTTTTCAATTGAAATTATTTAATTTTAGAGTTTTCTAAAACATTTGTTAACGCACGGTTAACAATTTCCATAAGTAGGTATTGATTATAACTTTCAATTTCAGAAGTATTTTGATTTTTTGTTTTTGAGTAAGTTTTTTGGGAGATATTTTTTACAAGTTTTTCGATCTTGCCAGAGGTTGATTTTATGAGAGTGGCATATTTAGAATCAAAATCATCTGGTGTGTCATACTCTAAAAGTTTTGTAGAAGTTCCATAAAATTTAGCAATGGCTCCTCTACATTCTTGGATTTTCACAACTTCGATTAATCCAGAAATTTTTAGAATATCTATATGATGTCGAATGGTGGTTAATGCTTTGTTATATCCAGTTTTTTTTAATTCGTTTAAAATTTGTTCTGCAGTTAATTGTTTTTTGTATAATATCTTAAGAATTTTTGTTCTAGTTGGTTCTTCAATGGCTTTAGCTTCTATTCCTGAAGTTGTAACTATTCTATTTACCCTAATAGACTTCTCCATTAATGTAGACATTGTAGTTTTGAATAATCATCTAAGCTAAAAGATCGATGTATCATATTTTTTTGTCTATTCGCATCAATTTTTTTTTATTACTAATTGCCTTCAACCACTATGATAGTAATTAGTTATGTAACGAATAATATTATTCTAATACCATATATTTGATAGTGGATTAATTTAGATGATAGCATTACAAAATTAATTATAAATTAACCCCTCCGGAAGAATTCTGCTGGTATCTAAGAATTCCATGCTACGACATGGTAAAAACAGTCA
>SMUX01182857.1_pt1 | contig 16281 bp, 13 predicted proteins | sample 2456431 | NCBI WGS metagenome assembly SMUX01 (sample SAMN11095930, study PRJNA526329) | marine sediment metagenome | biome: Marine sediment; feature: Surficial sediment; material: Deep marine sediment; isolation source: Hadal surficial sediment | place: Pacific Ocean | collected 2014-11 | depth... | reverse complement strand
TGGCCATAAGTGCGGCATTCTCACACATTTCGGCACGTATAATTGCCGCATGCTCAGGATCAACGACAACGTTTCCGTCCCCCTGGCCGAGATAGAAATTTCAGCTATTCGTTCCCAGGGTGCGGGCGGTCAGGCCGTCAACAAGGTGTCGACAGCTATTCATATTCGATTCGACGTTCGGGCATCGTCGGCGCTTTCGGATAATGACAAGGCGCGTGTGCTGCGCCTCCGGGATCAGCGTATTTCCAAAGAGGGCGTCATCGTTATCAAGTCCCAGAGATTCCGCAGCCAGGACAAGAACCGGTCAGACGCACTTGAAAAGCTGGCGGAGATGATTCGAAAAGCGCTGGTCGAAAAAAAGCCGCGGAAACCGACCAGACCATCCGAACGATCCAGGGAAAAACGTCTCGACGAAAAGATAAAACGCGGCCGACTAAAAGAAACGCGGCGCAAAATTATCGAATAACTCTCAGAAAAATATTCGCCAAACGCTACGCAGCGTCGCAAAGCACATGGTCGTTATTCCATCGGCATCCAATGCTAGCCCAGTAATCGGTGAGGCCCAGTGCCCGCAAAAGTTCGGGAAATGCTTCGTGTTCACGAAGCACTTTAAACTCATCCAGATAAATTATTTCGAGTTCGTAGAATTCACCCGACTCCTGCAGGTCCCAGGCTGCCGCCATCGCTTTGTCCCCCTGACCCAGCAATGCCCAAAGCGTGAGTTCTATGTTCTTCTGCAAATCACCGCTTGCTACAGCAGCAGAAACAGATGCAACGGTATCACCAAGGCTTTGTGCGTCGGACGCGTTCGTGAATCCGTCGAAAACCGCATCAACCCATCCCGTTGGCTGGCCGTATGATACCAATGCTTCTTTCGCCTTTTGTCTCGCCTCGTCTATTCGTTGTTCACGTATCAGGAAAAGCGTGTAGGAGAGATTGTGAATCCAGGACCCTACTTCTTTGTCGGCAGCTCTTGCGTAGAATTTGTCAGCGTTTTCCGCGTCGTTCAGCCAGTGATAGGCAACGCCAAGTCTCGCATTCAGAATAGGCGATGCGGTGTCCATTTCCTGGGCAATCTTCGCCTGTTCCAGTGACTTCTCGAGTAGCCCCACGTCTGCCAGAAATCGCGAATACCAGTGGTGTGACGTCGGATAGACACTGGAACTGTTGATCGCAGTCTCGAAGGCTTCGGCCGCGTCCGCCCAGTTGAATCTTTTGGTTTCAACAAATCCGTAGACCGTACCCGCGGAGTCTCGAATCCCGGGGTCTAATTCGGCCCCGGTATCGGCGGTTTCGATGGCCATTGCGTACATCGATTCCCGGTCTGCGGACGGATAGTCGGCCAGTAGTACATATGAATTCGCGAGCCCCAGATACGCAGCTCCGTAGTTCGGGTCCAGATTTATCGCTTCAGTGAAAAATTCCACGGCTCGATTGAGTTCTGACTCCGAGCGTTTGCTAAATGCGAAGTCGCCGAGCAAGTAAAGGTCATATGCTTCGAAGCTGGCCGGTCGGGTGGCTGCAGTTACCGCAAAATCCGACTCACCCAAAATCGCATCACGTACACGGTTGGCGACTCGTTCATGCAGCCCGAACACTTCCTCCACTTCCTCGGCCGCGCCGTCGATACTTTCAGACCAAAGAACCACACCGTCACTTGCCACCAGCTGCGCGGTGATTCTTACTCGCCCGCCTGCCTGCTGAACGCTGCCCGTTACCACCGAGTCAACGCCCAGCTCTCCTGGAATTTGATGAACAGGGACTTCGCACGGTGCTTTAACGACCCTGAGGTCTGGCACGCGATAAAGTGTACTTACCAGCTGTTCCCTGAATCCATAGACAAACGCCTCGTGCGGTTTCGTACTCATGTTTTCAAACGGACACACGACGACCGAGCTCATGGAGGATGGCCGATTGCCAAGGACGACAATGGCGATTACGGCGATCGCCAGGGCACCGCCCACGATTGGCCACACATACGCAGGGAAGAACGGGCTTTTTGCAGGCTCGTCCGGCTCAGGAGCGACGAGTGGCGTAACCGGCAGCATCAGTCGATAGCCGCGCCGTGCGATTCTCTCGATATAGGTGGGATCCCGGCTATCGTCACCGAGACAGCTGCGAATAACAGAGATACTGCGGGTAATTGGCTCGTCGCTCATCGCGCGGCCGTCCCACAAGGCCTCGACAAGGTCCTCGTTACTGACAACCTCGCCTTGACGGCTCGCCAGAAATACCAGCACATCCATCGGGCGCGGTTCAACCGTCACCCGGGTCTCACCGTCCTGCAACAAATTGCGATCGGGTAAGACAGTCCACGGCCCGAGTTCGAATCCGCTCCTCAGATCTGTAAACGTCGCCAAGCTGATGGTCTCCGCTCTATTGCGATTTATTCTTGTGGCAGCAGCGCTCACACCAATAGTACGTTAAGAATGGCCCGGATTCCGCTCTGTCGATGTTGGCGTGATCTGCAGGGCTTGACTCAAGGTGTTATTTTGTTACCGTGGTAACACTCATGATCAATCACCGAAGCCACCATGCCAGAACGTCAGATCCAGAGGACCCAGACCGGCGTCCGCATCGAGAAATCCCTCCTCAAAGTCCTGAAGGGCCTCGCAGAGTACTGTGAGCTGTCGCTCGGAGACCTTCTGGAGGGCATTGTCCTGCACAGTTTTGAAGGCAAAGCGCCCTTCTCTGAGGAAACGATCAAGGTCGTGAATGGCCTCAAGGCCGTCTACGGCTGCAGCTTGACGGCTGCCGACAGCCACCAATTGTTGGAGGCGGAGCATTGAGTACCCGGACTGCATCGCCTTGCAGTGCTTCAACCAGCATTGAGGCTTTCGAGGATACCGCAGTCGATCCCGATCGCTTCGATCACGAGGCCCACATCCATATCGGCTGGTCGTACTTGCAGCTATACGAACTCGAAGAAGCGCTTTACAGGTTCAGCGCTGCGCTGCGGCGCTTGACCAAGCGTCTCGGTATCGAAACGAAGTATCACGAAACGATAACCTGGTTCTTCATGATTCTGATCGCCGAGAGGCGATCGACATCGGCATCGAACGACTGGCAAGTATTCAAGCAGCGCAACGCGGACCTTTTTGCCAGGCGGCCCTCAATAGTCAGGCACTATTATTCTGACGAGCGCCTCGGCACATCGCTGGCCCGGACACAATTCGTGCTGCCGGACCGCGTTCCGCCAGCCCGGGAGATCACACCACGGGCGCACAACACATCAGAACAGCCCCTCGATCCGCCCTGCTGAATTAACGCGTATGTTTTCGGCAGCCGGTTTCCTCGGCAACCCGGGCATGGTCATGATGGCGCCGCACACCACAACGACGAATTCGGCGCCGGCCGCGAGGCGAATTTCTCGAATTGGCACAACATGCCCTTTTGGCGCACCGAGCAGATTCGGGTCCGTTGAAAAACTGAATTGAGTCTTAGCCATGCAAACCGGATAGCTGCCGTAACCACTTTTTTCGAACTCGGCAAACTGCTCACGAACCTTCTTGTCTGCGATGACGTCATCGGCGCCATATATCGTTCTGGCGATATGGCGGGCCTTTTCCCACAAGCTCAGGTCATCGTCGTAAAGCGTCCTGAACTGAGCCTGTTTTGAATCGGCCAGGTGCACGACGTGCTCGGCCAGTTCAGCCGCGCCTTTGCCGCCTTCCGCCCAGTGCCGGCATTCGATAGCCTCAAGACCGAAACCACGGCAGTAGTCTTTAATGACTTCGGCTTCGGCATCGGTGTCGGCGCTGAACCTGTTGATGGCGACCACAACGGGCACGCCGAAATGGCCCAGGTTGCGGATATGCTGGCCGAGATTGATGCAACCTTCCTGCAGCGCATCGGTATTTTCCTCAGACAGCATCTTCTTCGACACTCCGCCATGCATTTTCAAGGCTCTGATTGTCGCCACCAGTACCACGGCAGCCGGAGTCAGGTTGGCCTTGCGACATTTGATGTTGAAAAATTTCTCCGCTCCAAGGTCAGCGCCGAATCCCGCTTCCGTCACTACGTAATCGGCGAATTTCAGTGCTGTCTTGGTTGCAACGACTGAATTACAACCATGCGCGATGTTGGCGAACGGTCCACCGTGTATCAGCGCCGGGTTGTTTTCCATGGTCTGTACGAGGTTCGGCATGAAAGCGTCTCTGAGTAATGCTGTCATCGCGCCTTGTGCATTGAGTGCCTTGACTGTGACCGGGGAAAGATCACGCGTATAGCCAATAACGATGTTCGCCAGGCGTAGCCCAAGATCTTTGAGGTCAGCAGCCAGGCAAAAGACTGCCATGATTTCGGAGGCGACGGTGATGTCGTAACCGGACTCTCGCGGCACACCGTTAATCCTCCCCCCGAGTCCAATCGTAATGTTGCGAAGTGCACGGTCATTCATGTCGACAACGCGTCGCCAGGTGATACGGCGGGGATCGAGTCCGAGTTCGTTGTCCCAATGAATGTGGTTGTCAATCAGCGCCGCCAACAAGTTGTGAGCCGTGCCGATCGCATGAAAGTCGCCCGTAAAGTGAAGATTGATGTCGGTCATCGGGATGACCTGAGCGTAACCGCCACCGGCCGCTCCGCCTTTCATGCCAAAGCAAGGACCAAGACTTGGTTCACGAAGACAGATTACGGCGTTCTTGCCGATGTAATTCAGCGCATCACCAAGCCCGACTGTTGTCGTGGTTTTGCCCTCACCTGCCGGCGTCGGTGAAACGCCTGTCACCAGAATCAACTTGCCATCGTCGTTCGATGCTGCAGCATTGATCGACTCGTAGTCGATTTTGGCTTTATCGTGACCCCACGGAATCACAGATTTCCCGGAGAGGCCGAGTTTCTTGCCAATGTCCTGAATCGGCAGCATCCTCGCCGCCTGGGCGATCTCGATATCTGGTTTTTGACTCACTTTGAAACCCCATTGCACTCCGCCAGCGCAGTTTATAGAAAAAAAGGGAAAAAGGTGTCAGATTTATTTTCCCACGTTGGCTGCGTGGGAAAATAAATCTGACACCCGTGCTGTCCCATAAGAGATTGCACCATTGACTGGATCGCAGTTGGTAACGAGGGGTTCCGATGGGATAAATCACTACGGACATGAACTGGCAGCCTTCACTCTGAGACACGCCGCAAGTACGTCCATGTGGGCTCGGGGCCCGCATCCCTGCGGGCCACGGTCGCAAACTGAAGGCTGCCAACCCATGTCCTTGATCGTTGTACCCGGTTTATGGGACAGCAGTGATCTGACACCTTATCTTGTGCAGCTATGTCAAGGGGCAGCAACGATCTGATAGATTTCCCCGTCGCCGTAGTGCAGCACATACAATTCGCCGTCCACTCCCTCTGCGAAAGACGAGATACTGAGCGTAGTATCGTCGAGTTCATCGGGTGCAACGCCTTGCGCGCTGGTCGCCAGCACTCCCCATATGCGACCAGAACCGAAATCGCCGAATACGTAGTATCCCCGCAAATCAGGAATTGCAGCGCCGCGATACACGAACCCGCCGGTTACCGAAATATTCCCGGCGACATGGCCATATTCGGTGATTGGATCGACATTGTCGGTTGAACAAGCTGAGGGTGGATCGAAACAATGCGTACCCTCGCGCTCGTCCCATCCGTAGTTCATTCCCTGATCGACTCTGTCGATTTCCTCCCACTCGTTTTGTCCAACGTCGCCCGCCCACAACTCACCGGTCTGACGGTCAAAACTAAAGCGCCAGGGATTGCGGAATCCCCAGGCATAAATTTCGGGGCACGGCATTGTGCCCATGCCGTCGACGCAGTTGGTATTTGACGAAAACGGATTTGTCGCTGGAATTGCATACCGGGCCGGCGGCGGGACATCGACATCAAGGCGCAGGATGCTGCCCAAAATATAATTCGTGTCCTGCGCACGGTCGCTCGGATCTCCCCCGCCACCACCGTCACCAAAGCCAATATAGAGATTCCCATCCGGCCCAAAAGCAATATTGCCGCCGTTATGATTTGAAAATTCCTGGGGGACAGTCAGGATTTCGAACTCCGACGACTCGTCAAGATTTCCGATCGCCGGATTGCGCGTAAAACGGGAGAGGACCGACACCAACGGTGCCCCGGTTCGTGTATAGGAAACGTAAACCTGATCGTTGTTTGCGAAATCCGGATGAAAGGCCATGCCAAGAAGCCCGGCTTCATTCGCTGCGGAATTTACGCGGCCGCTAATATCGATGAACACGGAACTGGATGATGCGTTCGGGTCATTATCAAACACTCTGACCACACCAGACTTTTCGACGACAAACCAGCGCGAGTCATCGCCCGGCGCCTGCATTAGTGCGACCGGAAGATTGAACGTCAGCTGACTGAAAACCCTTTGCACATCCGTCTCCAACGAGCCCGACGGCGGCGGTGGAAGCGGTGGCGTAGCAACAGACTGTGTCGAAGCCCCTCCCCCACAGGCGGACAGGAATAACATCAGTCCTGATACCGATACAGATCGAACAGCAACAGAATGCTGCACGGTTAATCTCCAGTGCAATGTCCAATAAAGCCGATCATAGGGGCAAGCCTCAATGCAGTCACGATGTCGCCAGTCGGCGACCTGTGACAGCCCATATTCACTGGCCCCATTTCGCCTGGAAAGTGCTATGTAAAATCACACTCGATCATTGTATGCGGGTACTATCGAAAAGCACCCAGCCCGACAAAAGGATAAGAATGACGTCGACCCTCCGCCGCTGGTTGATCATGACCGTCCTGAGTATTTCAGGCGGCATCATTTTTCTTCTGCCGTTCCTGCAGGAAGTCTATTACATACCGATGGCCCAGGCGCTGAACCTCAATAACACTGAGGTTGGTTCTCTGATGAGCATATTTGGCGTAACGGCAATGATTTCGTATTTTCCCGGTGGCTGGTTGGCAGACCGCGCGTCGCCAAGAAAGCTGATAACGACTTCGCTTTTGTCGACCGGGGCAGCCGGTCTTTACTTTGCTACCTTCCCCGGCTACGAAATGAGCCTCGCGATTCATGCATTCTGGGGTGTCAGTATTACTTTTCTTTTCTGGGGAGCAATGATTCGCGTCACACGCAACTGGGCGCCACCCGACGAACAGGGAAGAGCTTTTGGCATCCTGGAGACCGGTCGCGGATTCGGAGAAGTGCTGAGTTCCATGGCTTTCCTCGCAGTCTTTGCAGCACTTGGAAGCGGCGATCTCGCCCTGTCCATGGTCATCACGCAGTTTTCAGCACTCTTCATACTGCTCGGCATCCTCGCGTGGTTTGTATTGGAAGACGAAGTCGACCAAAGCCACGATGCCGGCGAGAAACTCAAAATCGGTCTCAGGGAAATCATCAGCGTATTGAAAATGCCCATCGTCTGGCTGATAGCAACCGTCATTCTTACCGGATACAGCGCTTATTGGGGCCTGTTTCGATTTACGTCCTATGCGACCGACATTTTTGCCCTCAGTGTCACGATTGGAGCAGCAATCAGCGTTGGGAAAATGTGGCTGAAGCCCGTGGCAGCATTAATGGCCGGTTTCATTGCTGACAAATTCGGCATCGCCAGATCGGTTGCCTGGTTGTTTGTATTTTTGATTGCCAGTTACGTCGCCGTCGCCGTCCTGCCGGGTAAGTCTGCGTTGGTCCCTGTGATGCTTTTCATGGTTGCCATCGCATCGCTAGCTGTATTCGCAATGCGTGGAATCTATTTCGCGTTGCTGGAAGAAGGAGGCGTGCCGCTGGCAGTGACCGGCACCGCGGTAGGCATGATATCTGCGCTTGGCTACACACCGGACATCTTCATGCCGCTGCTGGGCGGCATACTGCTGGACAACTTCCCGGGCGCAACCGGTTATCGTTATTTCTTTTTGACGACTGCGGCGATATGCGGCGTCGGCCTCCTTGCGTCCCTGCTAATCTATCTGAAAATCGTCAAGAAACGCTCTGGAGAGTCTGAAACATGAGAATCAGCGTATTTATATTCGTATGCCTTCTATTCGCGTTTGCAGTTCATGCCGATGATCCTGGTCAAAAGCTCGATGACGCGTTCGCATCTGTTGAGCCGAAAGTCATTGGCTGGCGCCGTGACATTCATCAACACCCGGAACTCGGAAACCGCGAATTCGAAACGGCCAGAAAAGTCGTCGAGCACCTCGAAGGGCTCGGGTTTGATGAGGTAAGAACAGGCATTGCCCATACGGGTGTCGTCGGCATCCTCAAAGGTGGCAGGCCCGGCCCGACGATCGCGTTACGCGCCGACATGGATGCCCTGCCCGTCGCAGAACAAACCGGCCTGCCGTTCGCGTCGAAAGTCAAAACCCAATACAACGGTAAGGAAGTCAGCGTCATGCATGCCTGCGGTCACGACACGCATGTGGCGATTCTGATGGGTGCTGCCGAAGTACTGGCCAACAACCGGGACAAGATATCCGGCACCATTCAGTTTTTCTTCCAGCCGGCAGAGGAAGGTGCGCCAGCCGGCGAGGAAGGCGGCGCGAAGCTGATGATCAAAGAAGGCGTACTGGACGGGGCAGATGCCCCGGAGGCTATTTTCGGCCTGCACGCCTGGCCGGCTCGTGCAGGAACGATTAACTACCGTTCCGGGAGTTTCCTTGCCGCAGCCGACTGGCTGCAGATCAACGTCAAAGGCCGTCAAACCCACGGGTCCTCGCCGTGGAAAGGTGTGGACCCTGTTTTTGTGGCCGCAGAGATCATGACGGCGCTCCAGGCGATCCCAAGCAGGCAGCTGGATATCACCAAAGGCCCTGCCGTCATCACGATTGGCAGCATCCATGGCGGCGTTCGCGGCAATATCATCCCCGATGAAGTCGAAATGCTCGGCACGATTCGCAGCTTCGATGCAGGCGTCAGAGAGAACCTCCATGCCAAGCTGCGCCGCACAGTCAGGCTGATTGCGGCAGCGTCCGGCGCGACGGCAACCGTCACGATACAGTCTTATGCGCCGGTGACGGCAAATGACCCCGAGTTGCTCGAGCGCATGATGCCGACCCTCCGCCATGCCGCTGGCGACGGCAACGTCAACGAACATCCCCTGATCACCGGCGCGGAAGACTTTGCGCACTTTCAACAGCATATACCGGGCCTTTACCTGATGCTCGGCGTCAGAAAGGAAGGTGTCGCTGCCGATGCGGCACCTGCCAATCACTCGCCGTTTTTCGATGCCAATGAGGACGCCCTGATTGTCGGCGTGCGAACGATGGTCGGCCTGGCGCTTGATTACGCCAGCGCTACAGCGCGGTAACGCTGTCTCAAGCGCCACTCAGCACCAATTTCCGTCGAATCCAGCGTAACCGGAACTGCATCACTCACCTGTCGATCTGATCAACCTATACTCAGGACCTGTCGATGAAACGCTCATTTATCGACACATCAGCCCAAGCAGTCGAAGAGATCGACACCTTGGCAGGATATGTCGATAAAACTGGTGTTTTTCGACATATCTCAGCAATATGTCGATACTATCGACCCATGAGCAGACAAACGCCAGGAGCCCGGCTACATGGCTGAATTTGATCCGAATAAACCCTACAACGACCTGCCGTTGCTGCCACCACCGGCAGAGCAGATCGAGTCCAACGCCATTCTGAAGCAATGCATCAAGGCCAGGGTTGCCCTGGCCGAGCTCAAACAGGCCGCCGAGCTGATTCCGAACGCGGCCGTCCTCGTCAATGCCTTGCCGCTCCTCGAGGCACGTGCGAGTTCCGAGATCGAGAACATCGTTACGACCACCGACAAGCTGTTCGAGTTTGTCGACATCGATGACAAGGCGGATGCTGCGACGAAAGAAGCGCTGCGCTATCGGACGGCCTTGTTTGAAGGCAGCAAGATGGCCCGCCAGGGTATGCTCACCACGGATATGGCGATACAAATATGTAGCACTATCAAAGATATAGAGCTTGATATTCGAGATGATTCTAGGACAGAGCTCAAAAACCGGGCGACTGGAGAGCTCATTTACACGCCGCCGACCGGCCAGGAGCTCCTGCTCCAGAAACTGGAGAACTGGCAGAGTTTCATGCACGGCAACACCGAGATCGACCCGCTGATCAAAATGGCTGTCCAGCATTACCAGTTTGAGGCAATTCACCCGTTTGCTGACGGTAATGGCCGTACCGGACGGATCCTGAATATCCTGTTTCTTGTCGAACAGGGTCTGCTCGACACCCCGATTCTTTATCTGAGTCGTCACGTCATCCGGCACAAGAGTGACTACTATCGCCTGCTCCTGGATGTCACGCGAAAACAGGCCTGGGGCCCCTGGATCCTGTTTATCCTGACCGGCGTAGAAGAAACCTGCACCTGGACGACCGAGAAGATCAAGGCGATACGCGAGCTCATGCAGCACACCAGCCAATATGTGCAGGAGCAGCTGCCGAAGACCTATTCCTGGGAGCTCGTCGAAGCCCTGTTCAAGCAACCCTATTGCCGTATCGGCAACCTGGTCGCGGCGGGCGTCGCTAAACGCCAGACAGCGTCCGTCTATCTGAAACAGCTTTGCGAACTGGGCGTTTTGCGTGAATACAAGTCGGGACGTGAGACCTTATTCATCCATCCCAAGTACATCGAGTTGTTGACGGGAGAGGAGAACGTTTGGGTCTACTACGCAGGTGTCGAAACAGAAACGGCCGCCAGTGCAAGCGTTGCTCACTGATTGACACTGCGCTCTTTGGAGTCCGGCTCATCTGCCGGCCGGTGCTTCTGCATGCGAAGATATAGCAAGCCAAGCGCGCTTTGCATCAGCGAGTCTTCGATGATGCCGTCGACGTCGCAGTTCCTGGCAAGCCGGCACAGACGTTCGAAGGTGTGCATGAAATTTTTCGAATGGCTGGTCCTGATATCGGTGCCATAGAGCAGCTCCGACAGGCCGCCCTCCTCCAGGAAATCCATGCTGATAAACAAACGCGCGAAGATACCCCAGTCGCCCGCGGCTACACGGTTGAAGTATTCGTCCAGCTGGTCGCGATCGAACCTGCCGCTGCCGACCGGGCCAAGGCCCCCTACATAGAGCATGCCGGAGATGCCGCCAAGCTGATGCTTGACGTTATCTGCAATCTTGAAGAATGTTTCCTGTCGCGCATTCATCTCCGTCGCAGCTATCGCCTGGGTCTGTTTCTCCGACTGCACGGAAGTTTTGCGTAACTCCTCCGTATTTCGTACCAACTCGCGTTGCTGTATGAAAAGGCCCAACACGAGCCACAGGAAGGCCAGGGGCGCGAACGCGCCTTCGAGGAAGCTGCCGACGGCCTCAAGAGAGAAATTCTGCGTCGGCTGGGTTTCTGTTACCAGCGCGACATACCATACGCCGCCAGCCAGCCAGATAACGGTGACGACGATACCGAACCAGATCCGCCAGTCGCGGTCCCGAATGAAATTCAGCATCTTGTTTTCAGGGGCCATGGCAATCTTCGAAAAATACCGCTGGACTCACTCTACTGCGAGTTTCGAATAATGAACAGGCTCAGCCCGATATCGTCGCGTTGTGGTATCTTCAGACCGGTTTTATCACGTTAAATCCCTGTTGGGCCACTAGTTTCCTGCATGTCAGACAATGCATCCATCGCAGACCTGATCGCCAGCCAGAAGCCGGGCTGGGCACTCGATCAGCGCTTTTATACCGATCCCGAGATCTATCAATTGGAGCTGGATCGTATCGTCACGCGGAACTGGATCCTGGCCGGCCATGCCTCGCAGATCCCTGACGCGGGCGACTACCTGGTGTTCAAACTGGCAAATGAGTCCGCCATTATCGTGCGGGGTAAAGACGGAAAAATCAGGGCATTCGCCAATATCTGCCGGCATCGTGGATCTCTCGTCTGCCTGGAAAACCGTGGCAACAAGAGAAAATTCGAATGCCCGTACCACGGCTGGACCTACGATCTCCACGGGAAACTGATCGGCGCGCGGTCGATGCGGGAGGACTTCAACAAAGAAGCATACGGCCTCCACCCGGTCTCGCTGAGCCTCCTTAGCGGCCTAATTTTTGTCTGTTTTTGTGATGACCCGCCATCGATCGAAGGCGCGCAGCGCGATCTTGCTAAGCCGATGGCCATGTTCGATTTCGAAAACCTGAAAGTTGCGGCGAGTAAGACCTATCCTATTGCCGCGAACTGGAAGCTGGCGATTGAAAACTACCAGGAGTGCTATCACTGCGCGACGGCGCACCCCGAGTACGCCAAAATGCACACCTTGATGCTCGATCCGCAGAAACGGGATCGGATCCAGGGACCCATGCGCCAGAGAATGGCTGCCTGCGGGCTGAAAGACATCGAACATGACTTTATCGACACGTACGCAAAATCCGGTGAACAGGGATACGGCTACAGCCGCACCGCCTTGTTCGAAGGCTACAAGACCGGTAGTCGCGACGGCGAACCGCTAGCGCCCTTGCTTGGCGAACTGAAAGAGTATGACGGCGGTGCATCAGACTTCACGTTGGGGCCTTTTACTTTCTTTCTTGCCTACAGCGACCACGTCGTCGGCTACGTATTCAGCCCCGTCGATCACAAGAACTGTCAATGCAAGATTCACTGGTTCGTTCGAAAAGATGCGGTCGAAGGCAAGGACTACGACCGCGACGAGCTGATGTGGCTGTGGGATGTCACGACTCATGCCGATGAAAAAATCATCGTGAATAACTGGAACGGCGTGAATTCACGATACTACCGACCAGGCCCGTTCTCCGGCATGGAGCGCATGGAGCGACGTTACATCGAGTGGATATTGCAGGAGCTCTCGAATAAAAGCTGATGTAGCAGGAACACCATGATCAGCGCCCCATGAGCAAGAATTGGCAAGCGATCTTCTTAACAGGGCCGCGAACGACCGCTCATATCATCCGTTTTTGTTCATGGACTCGCCACGCGACAGTGAAAGATGAGCCGTTGCAAAATCGCCGGAGCACAGCGCCCCGACTATCGATAGTTCACCTGCCAGAACGATGGCGGCGCACACCTCCGCCAGAGCGATGCTGTTGCCCGCGCCTGCAAGTCCAAGAATGTCCAGACACGCCTTGGCACTCGGTAGCCCGGTACCACCACCGACCGTGCCTACCATAATGTTCGGTAATGTCACGCTGGCATAAAGATCGTTTTCTGCCGTCCTCTCGAAACGCGTCATACCCGTCGCCGATTCCGCTACGCAGGCGACGTCCTGTCCGCAAGCCAGATAAAGTGCGGCCAGCCCATTCGCGAAATGTCCCTGGATGCCCGTTGTACCACTCATGACGCCTCCCAGCGCACCGGCATACCAGTAATCCACCATTCTTTCCGGCGTCGTGTGCAGCCGTTGACGGACAAGTTCACGTGGAATGTATATGTCTGTAGCAACACGTTTGCCACGGACGTCGCCGAGTGTTTTTGACGACGCTTTCTTGTCGCCGGAAAAGTTTGCTTCGAGAAACCAATGCTCAGGCTTGACGGGCGCCTGCTCCAGTATGGCCTTGCAAACAGCATCTGCAGCGAAGGTCACCATGTTTTGGCCCGACGCGTCGCCGGTCCTGAAGCGCAAATCGACATAAACGTGATTTCCTTCGACAACCGGGCGGACGCCGATTAGCCGTCCATGTGATGTGATTTTCGCGACGACGGCGTTCAAGTCCCCGCTGTGGTCTGTAATGAATCTGGCAAACCGCTCGGCTTCGACCAGGCCCTCGAATGCAAACATCGGTGTCCGGCTTACACCTTGATCAAGTACGCGCACGTTGCATCCGCCGGCAGCCGTGATCAGCCGGGACCCTCGCTGGTATGAGGCAACCAGGGCCGCCTCCGTTGTCGCGAGGGGCACCTGATAAATTACGGTCCCGTTCCGCCCGTTAATTCGTAGCGGGCCGGCAAGACCTACCGGTGTATCAACCGTACCGATATAGGACTCGATGTTTCTCCGATATGTGGCGGCGTTATCACGGGCCCTTTGGTGAAAAAGCTCGGCCCGTGCCTTGTCGAGGTCGAGCCGCTTCCAGCGTCTCGCTGCTTCCAACGCGACTTTGTCAAAAGTTGTCTCTCTCCGCTGTTTGCCGACGTGGTCCGCTTTGCGGGAATTGCGTCCGTCCATCATTTGCCCCTTTTCAGGTGAGCGATTGATCGAATGTGCACGTACCATCGCATTTTCGGGCATTCGAGTTCTGATAAATCGCTGAGTAATGTTTGACGAATTGCTGAGGATCGAATAAACGGCCTGATTGCAGGGCGATCTGATATCCGGTTTATCCAGATGGTCGCTATTGGTACTCTGTGCCGCCTTATGGGGCGGATTTACGACGCGCCGTGACGATTACTGCGGATCGATCTTTGATGCTTTGGCCGATCTAAGCGAATCACCCGTCAGGGCGATTTGATAGGATTGACGCACTCGCAGAAGAAGAACGAGTCCTTTTGAACATCAGCCGCGACAAAATCTTTCGACTATTCAAATACACTATCTATGCGTTCCTGACGCTCAACGTCTATCTCTTCTTCGCCGAGGAGTGGGCTGCGGCCGCGCACCGCTTTGTCGACGGCATAGCACTCGAAGACGTCATCGTAGGATTCGCCGCCAGTATCGACACCGCGGCCTGGGTAATCCTACTGCTGATGTTTGAACTCGAGACCTATGTTCTCGATGACGAGCAGTTCACCAGGCGCACAACCTGGACCTTGCATGGCCTCAGGGCCGTTTGTTACGCGTTCATCATTTATGCGTTCTACGGCTATCTGTCGAAACTCATTTTTCTGTTCGGGGCGACTCCCCTGCCGGATGTCAGTAATCTCTGCAGCCTCGTCGCCGATCAGTGGGCCTACGCAACAACCCTTGACGAGTACCAGGTCCTGACCGCTGCGAACTGTGGTTCGATGACGACCGGGACCGCCTTTCATCAATTGCCGGGCATGGCCGCTGTTGTCGATTCGAATGGCCTGATCGACATAATTCGCCTCGCATGGGTAGACGTGATCAATTCCGCCGTCTGGTTGCTGGTCGTGCTGGTGCTCGAGGTCGACGTGCGCTTACAGGAAGCAAACAAACTCGAGGGTACCCTCCTGCGCGCCAGCAATGCGAGCAAGTTTGTCCTGTACACGACCCTGCTGTTTGCAGCAATTTATTGGGGCTTCAAAGGCGACTTCGTGGATTTCTGGGATGCCTTCCTGTGGCTCCTTGCGTTCGTGTTCATCGAGCTGAACGTGCTCGAATGGCGCCAGGAAAGTCTCCAGCAACAGGCTGCGGCACAGAGCGCCGGCGCGGCCTGATCACCGAAATCGTTTGACGATATGGCTATCGTCCGGCAGGACGAGCTCCGGCCTGTTTCTGCCTGGATCACTAGCCGTCGGAGCCCCAGTCCGCCCATATTTCTTGGCAGTTGCGTACCCCATGATGCGGACTGACATTTATTGAATCGGGTGAGTTGAAATGCGACGAAATTTTACGCGCGATGCAGGTTTCCAGCCAAAATCAGCTTTTCATCAGAACTTCCTCAGCAATGAATCAGGCTTCCGTCAGGCCCTGACTGCTACGACAAATCAGGATAGAGGCCTTGGAAAACTCGATTCACTGGAGAAGATCAATGACACACGAACAGCCACTGTACGAAATTGAGATCAGCGTTATGATCCTGGGACTCGGCTACGCAGCCTCACTGATGAGCTTGATCGTCTGGATTGCCTGATCGACCGTTCGTTTCCGCGCCTATGGCGGCACGGCGGAGAATTTGGGGTCCTGTGCGGACATACCGATAAGGCGGTCATTGCCGTCCTGAACCGCAAGCGATACGAGTTCCGCCTCTCCATTCAAGGCCATCAGGTACGGGTGCCAGCGATCGTTCTCATCGCGGCGGTAATGACCCGATAGCTCCCAGCCCTCATCAGTCGGATAGATATAGACTTTGCCGACTTGGCTGGCCGGGGAAACGGCATCCACAATCCCTATGGCATTTCCCGGCGACACGTAACTCTGCAAAATATCACGCGCCACCATCACGATCCCTTCTTCTCTCACCCTCTGCAAGCCCGGTTCAGGATCGGTAACACACTGATAGGTATACAGGGCCAACACCAGCCCGATGGCGAGCGCGACCAGCGACCTTACTACTTTGTGATTAATCATCGTCCCATCATCAGGCGATACCGATTAGCTTGTGTGTTTGCAGGCTGAGTTTCCAGTGAGGATGCTGCAGGCAATATTCGATCGTCGCTTTGGTATTGCCGTCTCTGCGCTCGTCATCGAGCGGTTGAAGAAAAAAATGTTCAAAATCGAGCCCTTCGAAACGCTCGGGTTGCGCCTCGCGCTCTTGCTGTGGATAGACAAGCTTT
>SMUX01087039.1_pt1 | contig 16284 bp, 17 predicted proteins | sample 2456431 | NCBI WGS metagenome assembly SMUX01 (sample SAMN11095930, study PRJNA526329) | marine sediment metagenome | biome: Marine sediment; feature: Surficial sediment; material: Deep marine sediment; isolation source: Hadal surficial sediment | place: Pacific Ocean | collected 2014-11 | depth... | reverse complement strand
TATAGGGACATAAAATAGTAAAATGTTAAAAGTAATTAGTGAACAGCAAATGATAAATTTCAATGAGGTCGGAGAGAACTATGGACTAGTCAAATGTTATCGACCGCGGGGTTTCCTAATAATCGCTATTCACTGTTAACTTCGTCATAGGGTAAGGTCGGCATCGGCGTTTAGATCAAGAGCGTCTCTTCGCCCACGTTCAAGCCAATGATGCCCAGCTAGGGCAATCATGGCTCCGTTGTCGGTACAAAGAGCAGGAGAAGGAAAATAAACCTTCACACCCACTTCCTTTGCCTTTTCCTCCATCTTGATCCTCAAACGGCTGTTAACTGAAACGCCTCCCGTTAAGACGACGCGCCTCACTCGCAACTCTTTAGTCGCCCGCATCGTAGGGGCAACGAGCATATCCACCACTGCCTCTTGAAAGCTGGCTGCAATATCATTCTTTTGGTCTTCCCACTGACGCTGCCCACGATCTCTGAGGTAGTGCCAGACAGCAGTTTTCAGGCCGCTAAAGCTAAAATCGTAGGAGCCGCTCTTCATGCGAGAGCGGGGAAACGAGATGGCCCTGGGATCGCCATTACTGGCCATCTGATCAATGACCCTCCCTCCCGGATAACCCAACCCCATCATCTTGGCCACCTTGTCAAAGGCCTCACCTGCAGCGTCATCCCGTGTGCCACCCAGATGGATATAGTCAGAAAAATCCCGAACCAGATAGAGAAGCGTATGTCCACCAGAGGCCAGCATGGCAATGTATGGAAATGGAACATCCCTTTCCAGAAAAACGGCCAAGAGGTGAGCTTCTAGATGGTTGACGCCTATGTAGGGAATCCCGCACCGAAAAGATACCCCTTTAACGAAGGAAAGCCCAACGAGCAGAGACCCCGTTAATCCCGGCCCGTAGGTGACGGCAAAACCGCCCAGGTCCTTCAATCCAATCCCTGCCCTTTCGATGGCCTGGTCAACAATGGGAAGGATCTGCCTCATATGTTGACGAGAGGCTAGCTCTGGAACGACTCCTCCATAAGGACCGTGGACCTCATCCTGGGAGGAGACAAGGTTCGACAGAATCGTACGGCCGTCCAGAAGAACCGCTGCTGCCGTATCGTCACACGAGGTTTCTACTCCTAAAACCAACATCAGACTAACTTAGACAATTGCTACGAACGGATCTCAACGAAGGGAGGGAACCTTAATTTCACGCCGGAGTCGGGTTAACCCATTGGATGCTACTTGGTTTCCTGGATTCAACTGCAAGGCCTTGTTGAAATTGGAAACAGCCAGATTTAGAAACCCTAGAGCACGAAAATTTTCTCCCTTTAAGCTATACACCTCCGCGAGCCAATATGGCTGACCGCTAAGAACAGACTCCGCAACTTCCAGGAAATTAAAGGACTCCTGATGATGTCCTACATGATAATGGGCCTTGGCTAAATAGTAATAGACATAGGGGTTCGTGGAGTCAATGGCCAAGGTCTTTTCCAGACGTGCCAATGCCTTAACGTACTGCCCGGATTCAAGCAGCCTCTTGCCCTCTTCGGTGAGGCGCAATGAAGCTGCACGATGAGGTGGGGTTCGATGGGTAAGTTTGGCTACCAAAGAATTCTCGTCCGGTAGTGGAGCGCGGATCTTAGGCTTCGCCCTAGGTCTCTGAGTCTGAGCTGACGCGGAACCCGCACGGGGAGGAATCCTGGACCGCGACAAAGCGGGCAGATTAGGCCGGCGCGACGTGCAGGCCTGGATTATTGCCAGAACAAGGAAAAGGACCAGAACTTTTAAAACTTTCCAACAGAAAACTTCGGTCCTTAGCGCTCCTGCTAACTGTTCACGCCGTGTTCCCATTATCTTGCAGTATGGGATAGCGGCCACGACGAAATTCCAGAGGGAGCCGTCCCTCCAACAGCCACCGGCGACGGGTGCAGAGGGCAGAAGGCAAGGGGCGCCTCCGACTTGAAGAACGCCTCTCGGACAACCCTTGGACAGTTGGGTGTGGCACGATAACCGCTCAGAGGATCCACATCGATAAATTCTATACCCGGTGGTGGATTAAAATCCGTAAGGGGGCTTCCCGCCGTCGCCTGTTTCATAAACTCTGTCCAGATCGGCAGTGCAGCCTGGGCCCCCGTTAAGCCGAGTTCACTCTGCCTATCAAAGCCAACCCATACCACCGCTAGGAGGTCTGGTGTATAGCCTGCAAACCAGGCATCCCTGGTATCATTCGTGGTTCCGGTCTTCCCTGCAGCAGGCCGATTAAATCCCCTCCGTCTCGCCCCTCGCCCCGTGCCCCGATCCAGGACGCCTTTGAGCATGTGATTCATCATAAAGGCCACCTGAGGTGTAATGACCTTCTTAACCCGGACATTCCTTTTTTCTAAAATTTGACTCCGTTGATCTATGACCTGCTTGACCGCCAGCGGATTTGTACGAACACCGCCATTGGCTAGAGTCGAAAACGCCCTCGCCATCTCTAAGGGAGTAACCTCTACCGCACCCAACGCCAACGACGGTAGGAGAGGTAGAGGGCCCTGTAGCCCAAGGCGATAGGCAACATCACGCACCTTCTTTATACCCACCTCGCTGGCAATACGGGCAGTGGCCGAGTTAAGGGATTTCTCCAAAGCATAACGAAAGGTAACTAGGCCGTAATATTTCTCGTTATAGTTCTCCGGCATCCATTCCTGCCCCTCGTAACTCCAGGTAAATGGGCTGTCCTCCACGAGGCTCACGGGGGTAAACCTCCTTGCCCCGTCCTCTGAACCATAGATAAGGGCGGCGAGATAGACAAAAGGCTTGAAAATCGATCCGGGCTGCCGTCTGGCCTGGACCACGCGGTTGAACTGGGACTTCTGGTAATCCCTTCCACCCACCATGGCCTTGATCTCGCCGGTTTGAGGTTTGATCACCACGATGGCGCCTTCAAGGCGGTCCTTCTTCCCGGCCTCCAGCAAATGAGGGTATCTCTCCTCCAACTGCTTCAACCCATTCGACAACGCCTTTTCTGCTAATCCCTGGAGCTGCAGATCAAGACTAGTAAAGATCTTTAATCCTTCTGCTTCCAATACCTGCCGCGAATAGTTCTCGGCTAATTCTTTTCTTAGGAAATCCACATAAAAGGGGGCGTTGTTGACCACCTTCACAAACTCCCGAGGCCGAAGGACTTCCTTAAGTGCCCTCTCGTATTGCCGGCGTGGTATAAACCCATCCTCAAACATTTTGCCCAGGACAATGTTTCTACGACTTGCTGCAGCCTTAACGCTCCGATATGGAGAATAACGGTTGGGGGCCTTGATCAACCCGGCCAAAAGAGCCATTTCACCCACGGTGAGTTGGGAAAGTTCTTTGCCAAAATAAAACTGCGAGGCCTCCCAGACACCAAAGATCCCCTGCGCCCCTTTTTGACCAAGATAGATCTCGTTCAGATAATTTTGCAGAATCTCGTCCTTGGAGTATTTCCATTCGACCACGAGAGCCATCAAGGCCTCTTTGACCTTGCGTTCGATGGTCTGCTCGGAGCCAAGAAAAAAATTCTTCATCAACTGCTGGGTCAGAGTGCTCCCACCCTGGACAATTCCTCCTCTACGCACATTCGCCATAAAGGCGCGCAGGATCGAGATAGGGTCGATTCCCCAGTGGTGATAAAATCTCTCATCCTCTATGGCCAGAACCGCACGAATCAGCAAAGAGGGAACCTCGTCCAAGGTGACCAATCTCCTCTCCTCCCAGACGCGGTCGTAAAGCCCCGTCACCAATTCTGGCTCTAACTCAAGGGAGAAGATCTCTTTCCCACTCTGCTTGTTTTTAATTGTGGCAATCGTATCGGAACGCAAGAGCAGGCGGACTGGATATCCCTTAAACTGTTCAAGGGGATATTGAAAATTGTGGAGATAAATCTCAACAAGATTTTCTTTTTTAGAAATACGGTAATCTCCGCTGAATTGCAGTTTGCTGTCCGTTTCTTGGTACCCAAGACGAAGCAGCTTTGCCTCCAACTCCTCTGACCGCAACTTCATGCCCGGATACATCAGAAAGGTGTCCGAGTAAATTTTGGACGGGAATTTCCACACTCGGCCCTCAAATTTTGCCGTAACAACCTCTTCCAGAAACCTCATGTACCAGAAACCGAGAACAATCCCACAGGTGGCGAGTAGGACGAGGAAAAAAACGGAGAATTTAAGAAACGTAAAACGGCTTTTTTTTCGCGGCCTTCTTCTCAATTCAAGGATTACCCTTTTTCAAGTTACCACTTAACAGTAAGCGTGTCAAAAAAAAGACCCCGCACGATTGTGGTCGGTGGTGGGGTTGAGATCGTTCGGGGTTTACTCCCGCACTCCCGCCTGCTAGAGCGCGCGGGCAGGTAAGCGCGGGATATTTTGTGTTACAGGGTAAAGCTACTGCGAACGCTTGAGAGCGAGAAAGAGTGTTGTTTCCCCCCGGCGCACTAAAAACAGGACTCCCTTACCCTTCTTGACCTTGGAAATCGTCTTTCGGTAATCCGCCATGTTGTGAATCGATTTGCGATCAACTTCCAAAATGACATCCCCTCGACGAATGCCAGCCTCCTCCCCCGGGCCTCCTGGCTCAACCAAGGTGACCACTACTCCATCCGCATTGCCCAATCCTAGGCTCTCCGCAATCTGAGGTGTCACTTTCTGCACGCTTAATCCAAGGTTTCCCGTTCCTTTGGCAGACGCGAATACCTCCTCATCCTTAAGTTCCCCGATAGCCACCCAGATTACAGTCTCTTTACCTTCTCTCAGGACCTTTACGGGCACCTTCTTGCCAACAGGAGTTCGCGCGACAATGATGGGAAGGTTATTCGATTCTCTGATTCCGCTCCCGTCAAATTCAATAATGACATCTCCCACCTTGACTCCGGCCTTGTCTGCCGGTGCGTCCTTCGAGACATTCGCAACGAGCGCCCCCCTGGCTTTATCCAGGCCCAGAGACTCTGCAATGGCAGGGGTCACCTTCTGGATGACTACCCCCAACCAACCCCGCGTAACCCTTCCCTTTGACTTGAGTTGGGGCAAGAGCTCTTTAGCCAAATTGATAGGAATCGCAAATCCAATCCCGATATTACCCCCACCCCGACTGAAGATCGCGGTGTTGATCCCTATAACCTCCCCACGCAAATTCATCAGAGGACCCCCCGAGTTGCCAGGATTGATGGAGGCATCGGTCTGGATGAAATTATCGTATGGACCCGCACCAATTTGTCTTCCTATCGCGCTAACGATCCCGGATGTAACGCTGTGTTCCAGTCCAAAGGGATTGCCTATCGCCAGGACCCATTCCCCCACCTCGAGCTGGTCTGAGTTTCCCAGCGGTGCTGTCGGAAGATCTTGATCAGTGTCAATCTTTATGACAGCAATATCAGTTTTCGAATCACGCCCCACCAACTTGGCCAGAAACTCCCGTCCATCGGAAAGTTTGACCACAATTTTATCGGCATTCTCAACCACGTGGTTATTGGTCAGGATAAAACCATCACGGTTAATAATGAAACCCGAGCCCAGGCTCTTCTGGCGGAACGGACCTCGCGGCATAGGATCACCAAAAAATCTCTTCCAGAATTCGCTAAAGGGATCATGTTCGCCAAAAGACCTGGGGAATGTGTGCTGTCCCCCCTCGCTCGACTGGGTCGTAGAAACATTGACCACTACGGGCGTTAGCCGCTTTGCCAGACTCACAAAGTCTGGCAATCCCTGAGGAGTTCCAACCGAGGAATGGGAAGCAGCCTGCACCTCGCCCGCAAAACGAACAGCACCGCTATGCCCGGGAAGATTCAGATATGCGGTCACCATGAGGCCTCCCACCAGAGAGACCAATGTGACCTTGATGAACCCCTTCAGCCGAACCCATTTTTGCTCTCTAGCCTTATCCTTCATTGAGTTCTCCTATTTTTTCCTCACCGCCTCGACGTACTTCATGCGCAGATCGAAGAGGATATCCTCCATGAGTTTTTCCTCTCCCTGGTCCAGATTTCCTCGAGTCTTCTCGCTCAACAATCCAATGATATCGATCATCTGTTTGCCAACAGAGATGTCCATTTCCACTTCCCCGCTCAAAGGATTGGGAATTTCCCCCAAATGCATTAGAGCTTGAGTGCTGAGGCTGATAATAAACGTGGAGAAATTAATTGCCGGCAGTGCCCCCTCGCCTTCCGTGTCCTTTTTGACAGCCTGTTGAACACTCGCCTCATCCTTCTTTTCCTCCGATGGCGCTACGTTTTCTGTATTTTCCCGGGGCTCCCCGGTTTCGGACGAAAATCGCCGCCGATCTTTAACCTTGAAGCCTCTTTCATCGTCTTGTTCTTCATCATTAGCCATAGAGTCTCCCTTGGCGAGGGAAAAACCAGGAAAGCCCTCAGCCTATAGCGATACTAAATTCCCGGGCTTACCCCTCTGCGGGTGAGCTGTTATCTGACAATGCACGGAATGAAGTTGAGCAAACCCTGTTCCCTAACTTTAAATCTGTGTCCCACTCTTTGTCAAGAACGTTGCCTAAACGTTTTCTCCAAAAGCCCAATCACTAGGCTCGGGGTCAATTCAGCTAGACACTTTCGGTGGGCACAAGCCTTCATCATTGAGGGGTCACAGGGGGAGCAATTCACGTCGTGAGTTACCACGCTCACGTTTCTCCCACGTGGCCCCCACTGAACAGGATCTGTAGGGCCAAAAACAGCCACCGTTTCGATCCCAAGAGCAGCCGCGAGATGCGTTAAGCCGCTATCGTTACCCAAATAGACATCGCATTGGGCCAACAAAGCAGCCACCCGACCAAGGCTGAGGCCTTTGACCAACAGGACATCTCCCCAAGATCTCTCGTTCGCCATCTTCTCTTCTTCTACCGGCCCAAAGATTACCAAAACCTTGCCTTCTGCACGCTCTCTCCACCAACGATTGACAGTCCCTAGAAAAGAGGGGGGCCAATTTTTCTCCATTGCACCGCTACCCGGCGCTATGGCAAGCACCCTTTTTCCCTCGAGGCCGCATTGCTTCCAAAAGAGACGACTCCAGGCAACTGCAGCAGGTTTTAACGGGATCTCCACGGAGGTTTCCGCCGGACTCCTATCCTCCAGACAGGAGTAATAATAGTCCACCATATGCATCTTCGATTGTGAGGCGCGAAAGGGAAAAATACGGAAATCACCATTGTAGAGAGACATTAGGTTCCGAGCAAATACAGGTTGAGTAGCACCCAACCATGAGTAAATAAAGGCATATGAGCGGAGATGATTTCTGAGCCCTTGATCCTCTTCGACTCCCGTGGCAAACAGACGCCCTATTTCGTGGCAGTCGAGCGAGCGGACTGAGACGGGCGGGGACCTGGAAAAAATTAACTCAGAAAAGTCTGAGCGCATGGCGACCTCCAGATTAGAGCCACGCTCCCGCTCCGAGACCCATTTCAGGGTAGGGAGAAAACAGAGAAAATCTCCCAAGGCTCCGGGAAAGACCAAGAGGCCTTTCCTTTCCTTCTTTATGAATACCGCGTTTGCATCTCCTGTTCGAGCAATCAATTGACTTTCCTTCATGGAAAATATAGCATAGCTGCGAATGTAAGCCGACCTCCAGCCCTTTTTCTCCATAGTAACAGACACCATGGTGAGTCCTAACGGTAATCGATCTATCCTGGATCTCATTGGTTCCACACCAGTAATCAAACTGAGAAATATGCCGGGGAAAAGCGACGCCGAGGTCTGGGGAAAAATGGAATCCTTGAACCCAGGGGGTTCCGTAAAAGACCGTATCTGTCTCGCCATGATTGAAGCGGCAGAGCGCACAGGCCAGTTAAAATCCGGCGGCACCATCGTTGAACCAACCAGTGGTAATACAGGCATCGGCCTCGCCCTTGTAGCCGCGGTGAAGGGATACCGATTGATTCTCACCATGCCGGACACGATGAGCGAGGAACGTCGCAGCCTTCTTGCCGCCTATGGGGCAAAGCTGATTCTTACCCCGGATACCAAAGGGATGGGGGGCGCTATCCGCAAGGCCGAGCAGCTGGTGCTAGAGCATCCTGATTATTTCATGCCTCAGCAGTTCAATAATCCGGTTAACCCAGAAATCCACCGCCGCACAACTGCCGTAGAGCTCTTGGATAAATTCAGGCAGATTGATGCGTTTGTCTCGGGAGTAGGGACAGGAGGAACAATCACCGGGGTTGGAGAAGTCTTGAGAGAGAGGATGAAAGGGATCAGGATCTATGCAATAGAACCTGCCGCCTCCCCGGTCCTTTCAGGGGGAGAACCCGGATATCACAACATCCAGGGGATCGGGGCAGGATTTATCCCAGGGGTTCTCAACACGCGGATTTACGATGAGGTCATCACTGTCAGCGACGAGGATGCATCCCTGTTCGCCCGCAGGCTTGCACTTGAGGAAGGGATCTTTGTTGGGGTTTCTTCAGGTGCCGCGTGTTATGCGGCCCTTAAGGTCGCCAAGAACCTAGGCAAAGGACATGTAGTTGTGACAATCTTGCCGGACACCGGTGAGCGCTATCTTAGCACGGATATCTTCGAGGACCGACGAGGGATGGAAAACTCAACGGGTTAAAAAAATTCTGAGAGAAACAAATCAAGTTATATCGACCACGGGGTTTGAACCCCGTGGTCGACCAAAGGGAAGAGCTACCGCTTCTCCCCTTTGGAAACCCCATCGGTTTTGTGCTCGCGGCAAGCTGCGGGGTTACCCAATAATGGAGTCTTCGTGGCCTTCTCTGGGGGCGTGAATTCAACCTTTCTCCTTAAAGTCGCTCATACAATATGGACGACCAGGCCATCGGGCTGACCGCCGCCTTCCCCACGATGCCTCCGGGAGAGTTGGAAGTCTAAGAGAAGCTAGCCACGGTCACAGGATGCCGGCATATAACCATCGCTTCTCAGGAGTTGCACCCAAGCCTTCACCCAAAACTCCGTAAACCGATGCTTCTTCTGTAATGACGAACTCTACCGCAATTGCCGCTCTGAGGCCGATCAACTAGGAGTCACTACAGTTGTGGACGGCTCAAACCTTGACGATTTAAAAGATCATCGTCCCGGGCTCAAAGCGGTAAAGGAATGGCGTATCCGCCACCCTCTGGTTGAGGCGCAGATGGCTAAAGAGGAGATCCGACATTATAGTCGGGACCTGGGCCTGCCATCTTGGAACAAGCCAGCCCTCGCTTGCCTCTCTTCCCGTTTTCCCTATGGCATGGAGATCACATGGAAAGGGAAGGAAAAATAGCTGCATGTGAGCGGTTCTTGCAGGAACTCCAGTTTACCCAGTTCCGGGTCAGATTTCACGGAGACCTGGTTCGAATCGAGGTAGCACCCCGGGAGATTCAGCGGTTCTTCGAGTCGGCCACAAGGGAGGCCATCATCCAGAGGTTCAAAGAGATCGGATTCAACTATGTAAGCCTAGACCTTGAGGGTTATCGGAGCGGAAGTATGAACGAAGAGCTGGGGAACCGATCCACCAAGGGCCATAAATCCCAATTCTAAATTCTCCCATCGCTTAGAAGCGCTTCCCCAAACAAGAAATCTTCCAGGAATGTAATCTTAATATTTGTTCTCTCCCCCTCTAGAACCGAAACGGTGGCACCCAAGCGTTCCACGAGCATGGCATCATCGGTGGCCTCTATACCCTCTCGGGCAGCCCGCAAATAAGCCTCACGGATCAACTCAACGCGGAAGACTTGGGGAGTCTGGATCTCCCACAGAGATTCCCTAGGAGGAGTTTCACGAACTCGCTGGCCCGCCGCAACCATCTTAATCGTATCCCGCACCGGCATACCCACCACCACGGCACCTTCCGTAAATGCCTTTTCCACACATTGATCGATAAGGCCAGAAGAGACAAAAGGGCGTGCCCCATCGTGGATAACTACCACTTCACAGTCCGTGTCCAAGCACTCCAATCCTCTCCATACTGAGTCCTGGCGCCTTGAACCACCAGGCTTCACGACGCATTGAAAGGAACGGAAACGATTATCCGACCGTATTAGCCCCTGACACCTGAAAACCTCGCTCTCCGCTGTGACCAGAACCACCTTGCGCACCTTTTCACAGGAAGCAAAGCGACTCAAGGTATGGAGGATCATGGGACGCCCAGCAAGGGGCAAAAACGGTTTCGGAGTATCCTTTCCGGTCCTTTTTCCCACACCGGCTGCAACGATCACACCGTTGACGCGCATCAGACTACTTTGATATCTGCTATCAGCAAAAAAAAGAGCCGAGAGAAGTCTCTCGACTCTTTATGATATGACTCTATAAGAAGGATTCAAGGTTCTAGTGGGTAAAAATATTATGCAACTCATCTATGATTTTTTTCTCCGAGTGAGAACGGGCAATAGAAAGCTCCTTAACCAGCAGATTCTTGGCAGTATCCATCACCTTCCGCTCGCCAAAAGAAAGTTCTTTGTCCCCTTTAAGAAGAAACAGGTCTCGAAGCACCGTGGCAATCTCCAGGATGGAGCCGGTCTTGATTTTCTCATTGTATTCTCGATAACGCCGGTTCCATGTCTGCTGGTCTATCTCTACCTTCTTCTGCCGTAAAACTTTGTACACCCTGGAGACCATTTGCTTGTCGATGACCCTCCTCAACCCCACGGACTGAGCGTTGTCAATCGGGATCATAATTTTCATGTCAGTATCAAGGATGCGCAGCATATAGAACTTCCTATTCGACCCCGAGATCGCCTGATTACGAATGTCTTCGATCTCTCCGACTCCATGCGAAGGATACACAACCATTTCACCGACTTTAAACATAGGCCCCTCCTAAATAAGATTGTTTCCCCCGGCTTTCATTAGAAATGGTGCCTTCGATGCTGAAAGAGGCGGAAGAACGAAAAATCTCGCTGTATCCAAAATGGCGACAGGATAAATGAGAATCAAACCTAAAGACAGACACCCGCATTGGTTCACAATCAGATCGCCGCCCTGCCCTTGAGGGGAAGACTAAAAATGAAAGCGGCCTGGTAAATCCAGACCGCTGCAATACTAGTGACTACCTTATACGACAGATAGGCAAGTCAAGTCAAGGGACAAATACTAGATTTAAATTACTTTAATATTCGGGAAGTTACTAGCAATTTATAATCCTTAACCTTATATCCAACCGAAGGCATGATGCTGCTTCGAAGCCGCTTAGCCATCCAACTCGAGCACCATCACCAAGGCGTCTTCTCCGTTGTCTAGATAGTAACCCCTTCGAACACCTCGTGTCACAAAACCTAACGACCGATAAAGACTCTGCGCCGATTCATTAGATCTTCTTACCTCTAGCGATATCCGACTTAATCCCCGATTTCTCGCTTCGCCAATGGTCGCACTCAACAGAGACCTCCCAATTCCCTGACGGCGACAAGTGGGATGGACAGCAAGGTTGTGAATATCTAATTCCGCCGGCAGTTCCCAATAAATAACATAACCGACAACCCTCTCCTCGATCTGTGCTAGCAATGACCTGGCATAAGGCGCCCTAAGCTCTTCAAGAAAAAAACGCGTACTCCAGGGATTGGAAAAAGAAGCCCGCTCAATCTTCACGATCTCATCAAGGTCCGATGGCTCTATCTTCCTAAAATGGACATAATCAACATAAACATCAAGTTGTGGATTCTCCTGCACCTTTGCCATCGGTCCTTACCTTACAAGCACTATGCTATTTGAATTTCCTAAGACTCTCCGAATTCTCTTTTAAGAGGAGGACCTCCAAGATCTTGTCTTTACAACGATGGGAAAATCCCCCAACCTTTTCCTGTAGAGGGATAACCGTCGTGAATTCTGGAGGAAATGCTCCCACATTCCCAGAGAGTCTTCTCACCTTCTCGTCTGGGCACCTCCCCTTGATGATAAAATGGCCATCCTTCAGGATCAGTTGATAATCATAATCCGGCATCTCATCGGGAAGCTCCGATCTTGCAGGAAGACCGATATCAGGGACTTCCCTTGGAAACTCTATCCGCAAATGATAGGCCTCTCCAATATCATTGATCGTATAAGCTTGGCCGTAACGTCTCTCACGCTCCAATTTCTCAACGAAACCCTTGCCATAGAAGCCTTCAATCGGAACAGGTAAGCCTCGTACCATCCTGACGCTCCTCGCCATCAACGACCGAACCAAGCCAGATAGGGGAACCCCATAGAAAGAACCTCTAAAGATCATGTCTTCCGGGGGCCTTGCTTGGAAAATACCCTCTTTGAGCCGGTAGACTCCTTCCACAAGACCCCAAAGAAAACCTAACAAGACTAAACTGTTGATCTTCTGAATAAAGAGGACATCCACCCCATTCAACCCCACAGCGAAAAGCACGAGTAGCACCGGATAGGCAAAGAGGTTCAGTAAGATGTTAAGTCCGGTGGCCATAGCCGTTGTAAAAAAAACAGGGTTCCCGACTCTTATCTCAAATTCCTTTTTTACCTGGTGTGAAAGAGCGCCTACGATCGGCTGCAGGACAAGAGAAAATAGTGGGAAACCCCTGCGAGTCCTCTCCTGAAGGCCTTCCAGAACTTCCTGGAATGTTACCGACAATTCCCCAGAGAATTGCTTTGTGGCCTCAGTTCCACTGGTTGGTGAGGCCGCAATTGCCTCACCAGAAGCCTGTTCGCCCGCGGCGCTAATTGCGGGCTTCGGTAACGAGGGCGTCTCGGATTTAGGTTCCTCTTCAGGTACGTGTTCTCCAGTTGCCATGGATTTCTTCTCCTCAGCGGGTTGGCGCAGTATGACAGAATTTTTCTAAATTACTTTATTTACCGATTTTGTCAACGATTTAGATATCTTCATTGAAAGTCTAAGAAGGTCTATGTTAAATATGAAAGCGAGGCGGCGTACCCAAGTGGTTAAGGGAGAGGTCTGCAAAACCTCGATGCGGCGGTTCGAATCCGCCCGCCGCCTCCACATCCTCATTGATTTCCTTAGCAAATCCCAAACCTCGCCCTCTTCTTACTAGATAAACGTTCCGACTTCGTGCCAAGTTCGGAGTAGAATCCGAGCCGATGACCTCCCGTAGCTCCTGAGAAACCATGACAGCCTGAGATTCTGTTCCTCCCTTTACCCCCTGAAACCTCTCGTTCAACTTTGCCACCGCTTGCGCTTTATGCTCAGGGGCCAGATAAGCATATCGGAGAGTCATGTTTATCCCTACGTATCCCATCAGCTCCTTTACGGTGACCAAATCAACTACCGCCATAACCAGATACGAGGCAAAGGTGTGTCTGAGGCCATGGAACCTGAATTCTTCTATCCCTGCCTCACTACACGCCCTTTTAAATACATCGTAGACCGTGGTCTTGCCTATGAAGTCCCCCCAGGGCCACATAAACAGATAATCTCCGTATCTATGCTGAAGTAGCCATTCCAGAGCGCCTCTGGCAGGCTCGTTGATAGCAACCGTCTTGAGCCTATGGTTTTTCGATTGATTGACGGTTACAAGTCCCCGCTCTAAGTCCACATCCTCCCAACGGAGCCTAAGGAGTTCTCCCTGTCTCAAACCGGTGTGTAGCGCCAATGTTACGAGCGGAAGAAGCCAAGGAGACGTAATATGCTCCTCGCAGACCTCAAGTAAGCGCGGGATCTCGTCCTCCGTAAGAAACCTCGTCCTTTGGTCATTTACCGAGAATCGTTTTACACCCGTTGCTGGGTTGCTTGTTGTGAGTCCCCAGTCTACTGCCTTCCTGAACATATGTTTGATTACAGAAAGCTGGCGGTTCACTGTTCCAGGCTTAACGTTTCTGCGTCGCTCTGCTTTCCATTTCTCAATTTGCCAAGTGGTAATCTGCGACAAAGGCGTATCTCCCAAAAAAAAACTAGCGAACATCTCCAGTATGTGTTTCTCCTCGTCCCACGCCCTCTTGTAGCTCGCTGCATACTCGCGGTAGTCCTCGACAAGTTTGGAGAACGGGACAGGCTTACGGGTTTTTTCCAGGCTAAACTGCCCCTGTGCTATATCACCAAGGCCGACTTCAGCGCTTTCTTCGCCATCTCCCGCGTAAAGCCACGGGATTTCCTACCCACACGCTCCTTGATGTCTGTCCCCTCATACTGATAGCGAATATAATAAGTAACATCTCCATATTGCCATTTACGCTCATAGATTCCCTTTGACATGACTAGGCCCTCCTCTTTTTCTTGGCATCTCTGACAAGGGCCTTGATTGCTATCTCCACAACCTTTGGGGTCTTAACCTCACCATTCTCCCATCGTGATATAGTGCGGATAGTTACGTCCATCTCTATAGATAGCCTTGCCTGGCTGTATCCGATTGACTCCCGAAGTTTCCTAAACTCACCCTTGGTCACAATTTATCTATAGACATTTTGTCAATAGTTGTCAAGGGGCAAAGGGTTCAATCGGGAAGAATTTCTATAGGGTGAGATTCCAGGAATCCCTCAAGGTCGGTTCTCTTGATGATTACTCGGCTGCCTACTTGGAGGGCCTTCAGCTCTTGTTTGCGGATGAAAAGGCGTAATGTGGATAGGCCAAGGCGAGAAAAATCAGCAGCCTCTTTGACTGTGAGATAGGGTTTATGTGAATCTTGGGTGCTCGTGGCTCGATCCCCATCGTGGCCCATTGCCTCCCGGATCTCCTCCCGGATCAGTGTCCTCAGCCACGACTCCAAAGGTGCCAGAGGAGCATCGGATTCTAAGAGTTTATTCGGCTCGGGCATACGTTTCTATGCCTTCCACCACTGATGAAACGTGACGCACCTTTCACGCTTCAGGTCACGCTTTAAGTGCTTATTTGACGAAGACTTATCTCCCGAAGTGTGAACGTGACGGAGGTAAGAGTATATTGCTGTTTTAATTAGGGGTCCTCGGGTTAGGCAGTAGGTGGATATGTCCTGTAAGGGACGAATATGAATTTGGAACATTATTCTATGTTCTACTTTAATGTTTAACCTTTAAGTACTTGTAATTTAAGTAATTTTAAATAACACATCGTCGTATATGACAGCCTTCTTTCTCTATACCGGCGTCACGTTCACGTATCCTCGCTTAAGTACCCGAAATGCCGATGCATTACCCGTGACGGCAAACGTGACATCATGTTCACGCTTTACCGCTTCCGACCTCTAAGACCGTACACCGGCTCTCTTCGTTTTGGCCTACCAACCTCGATAACGGCTCCAGTCGTCAAAAGTCCTCTCACAGCCCTTATCAGCCGCTCGGCAGTAAACCGACCGCCAATGGCCTGATGGATCTTCCAGGCAGGAAGGTCACTTTTGCTTAGGACGCGCTTTACGGCATCCACACACAGGTCCTGCTCAGTGAATTGCCAACGATATTGGATCAGCCGCTTCGTACACTCAACCCCATAGAAGCCTACTTGTACTGCTGATGTGAGCTGGTCTTCTGTAATCTCAGGTACGCTGCTCTCAAAAGACGAATAGACGAGCGAGAGTTTCATTATGTAGGCCGGAATCCGCTTCGTGGCAGTAGCTGTCAAAGGGTCGAATTTGAGAGCTGTTCGTTTCCAGTCACAGTAGAAACCCGACCACAATGACTGTGCATCGTGTGAAAGCGTCACCTCGCCTGGGGACACATTATCAAGTTGCTTTAGTGCATCCTGGACCCGCAGGAGAAGATGAGAATTTGGCTTAGCGGGCATAGGGATCGGATCTTTGGGAGTCCCGGTAAGAAAGAATATTCGGTTCCCAAAGCCGCCATGGAAGTCGATTTCGCGCATGGATTTCCAGAACCACTCGGGGGTTGTTCCGGCTAATAAGGTAGGTGTCGGCTCGGTTACTTTGATGGGATTTTCTGAACGGCACTTCGTACACGTCCGGTGTATCGAACGTCTCCGTCAAGAAGCCAAGCAATGTGCTTCCTTCCCAACCGCCACGAATCAGCAGGGTCCCCAGCTCCTCCAGAAAGATGAGGTGAGAAACAGTTGCTCCGCCTTTGGACTGATTCATCCAGTCACCCAGCGCCTCAGCACTGCCAACTCCTGGGACTCAATCCTGATCCCCCCGCCACCACCAAAAAATCCACCCAAGAGCTCATGCTCGAACTGGACCGGCATCGATATCACTCGATGCCCTCGGTGCAAAACGGGAACGTTGGCCTTCCTGGCCAAACTGCCAGCGTGCAAATCCGATCCAGCGGCGTGGGACTCTTCATGATGACCATTCAACTATCGAGCGCTCGTCCTTTTCCCACTGCTCGATCCCAGAGCCATTGCACCTTTGCGTCTTCTCTCGGAAATCTGTGCCTTGGCGATCCCTCTGTTGCCCGTGCCGCTGACTCGTTCAAGTCAGTTCTCACCTTAAAGTCTCCCGAATCACTGCATCACCCATGCCCGT
>SMUX01028898.1_pt1 | contig 16288 bp, 8 predicted proteins | sample 2456431 | NCBI WGS metagenome assembly SMUX01 (sample SAMN11095930, study PRJNA526329) | marine sediment metagenome | biome: Marine sediment; feature: Surficial sediment; material: Deep marine sediment; isolation source: Hadal surficial sediment | place: Pacific Ocean | collected 2014-11 | depth 0-1... | reverse complement strand
CGCTCAAAATGGTACTGTTGAGAGAAGTCACCGTGAAGATCAAGAGAAGTTCTATCAAAAGAACACTTTCAAAAATCCACGAGATCTTGAGAGGAAGATTCGAGTATGGAATACTTAATACAACAATCTAGAGCATTGCGGATTGGGCGGCAAGACGCCGAATGAATTTCTTGAAAATTACAAGTTAATTAAACCGCCAAATGTCCTTGCCTAAAACAGAAGGGGCTTGACAACTTCCCTGGACTATTTAATCTGATTCTATATGTACCTGGCGGGATTTTGATATTTCGTAAATAATTTTTTTCAACGCATTCGTAAATTAATGTCGCATATAGTCTTTCATCAGTTCCATTTAAATTTATTTATCCTGATGAGGAATTGTGCCAAAAACCTGCCCTGTAAACGATGAAATCGGCAACAATAAAAATATTAACAACATCCACTTACTAATGTTAAACATTTTCCTCTAGTTTCTCACATAAAATATCAACATACATAATGAGAAATATCGAAATTCCTAGAATTAATCTTCAACTTCTTGTAACTGTTTTAATATATCTTCGTAGTAAGGTTTTTCTTTCAAACTAGCATACGATCCAGGAAACAAAGCAACCGTTAACACAGCTGAAAGATCATCATAATCAGTTATGGAAACTGATAATCTCCCATCCTTTGATAACCGAACTGAATCTACAGTTGGAAAATCAAATAAAGTGATCCACGATTGATTCACAAGAAATACTTCACTATTTTCATCTAATAAATCTTTAATAAAAAGGGCTACTCGAAAACGATTATTTATTGCATCATGTTCATTAACTTGGATTTCGATCTCTCTTTTGATACCTTCTATATTAAGTATAAAATTCTTAATTATAAGTTCTGTGTCTAAAACATCATATTTAATTATTATTTCTTCAGTATCTGCAACTTCCTTTAAAACATATAATTGGCTATCAATAATTTCTTCAGATAGGATGTTTAAACGGGTAAGTAATTTATCTTTCTTATCTTGATCTTCAGGCTTCTCGGAAGCTTTTATTTTATTTTGTAGATGAATAAAAAGTGGCTTTAAATTTAATGAGTCATGGAAATTGTAAGCAAGAAGTTCTATATTTAGGGTATCTTCTTCTAAAGATTCATTCTTATCGTTGACAAAGGAATCTATGATTGAGGAAAACATGTCTTTACGAAGAGCACTTTCAGATGCTTCTCGTTTGCCCATTAACTCTGAATACAATTGTATTCTCTCTTCACTAGCTTGCCTTTTTTCAAGATAATTATTTGCGAAAAAAGCTAAAATTGCAACTGTAAGTGGTATTACAATAGCACTCGAAATGACTTGGATTTTATCCCAGGTATCTTTTTTATTTTCTGACATATTTATTCTCCACGGAGATAATACATTCCGATATCTCCCGAAGCGACAGGCTTTTCAATACGTAAATCATATCGTCTTGGCTTGCTTGAGAATATAACATCCAAAGGCGGCCACGAAGTCGTTACATCATTAATTTTAACTTTTAACTTACATTCTCTTATGCCGGTCGAATTTAGAAGTTTATAGTTCCCCTTAGAGTTTGATTCACCTTTTTGAATTATTCCATCACAATTTAATTCAAGTGAAGTGCTTTCTTTTAACACAACTTTTTCCCCTCCCGTTTGTCGATATATTCTGCCATATATTTGCATACTTTTTTTGACATGTATTTGAATACTTTTAGGTGGCATTTGACAAATAGCGACATCCCAAGGCTGATTTCCCACACTTATAGTTTCTATAACCAGATTAAATTCCGTTTTGATAACTGATACAGTGTCGTCCTTGTTTGCTACAAATACATGCCTGCCATCAGGTGTCATTGCCAAGCCATTTGGAGTTTTACCAACCGGTATGGTGATAATTTCATTCCCGGCAACAGGGTTGATTACCGAGACATTATCATCATTATTATTAGCCACATAAGCTCGAGAACCATTCGGGGATAAGACTATTGCAACGGGGGCATCACCTACCGGAATGGTGGTGGTTTCGGTATTATTGAGTGTGTTGATTACTGAAACGCTATCATTCTCTATTAACGTTACATATGCAGGATTACCCGTTGGATGGAATGCAATGTCTCGTGGTTTGCTATTTTCAACTCCCACTGGAATGGTGGCGTCATCTACGGTATTTGTACCCGTGTTGATTACTGAAACACTATTTTTAGATCCTCGATGTGCAACAAAAGCGTGTGTGCCTGATGGGTTGAAAGTTACACCTTGTTGTTCGTCACCTACAGGTATCTTGGTAACCACAGTATTAGTATTTGCATCAATGACGGTGACGTAGTCACCTTTCCAGTTTGCCACATACACGGGGCTACCCGATGGATGGACATCTACTGCAAAAGGCTTGACTCCCACCGGTATGTTCGCAATAACACCATTAGTTTGTGTGTTAATAACTGCGACTTCCTCAGCATGTTGAAGAGTTACATATACACGACTGCAAGAAGGATTAATAGCAATACCCCGGGGTTTTGGTCCCACTTTTATGGTATCGACTACAAGATTGGTAGAAGTGTCGATGATGGAAATATCACCGCTATCCCGGTTTGAAACATAAGCAAAATTCTGTTGTGCAAAGCTTCCGGCTGTCAAAATAATATAAATGAAGACTACTAAAACAAGTTTATATATGCCTCTCATTTTAAGATGCCTAAGCATGAAATTAATCTTTGTCCACAAATTTAAATCTTTGCGTCCATTAGATCACTATTATTGAGAATTGTCAAGAATTGTTTGACTTTTATTCTCTATATTACTCACGAATATTTAAGCGGCGTTTAATAGAGCATCTTCTCTATTTTTTGTAATATTCCTCTTCTACCTGTAGCGGTGTACGGTATCCATGTGCAGAATTCTTTAAACAGAGCATTCTCTCTTGCTCTTCATAAAGCAGAAATAGAAGGATTAAGGTTTCACGACCTCAGACATACAGCAGCCACCAGAATGATTTGTTTTAGGCAAGGACATTTGGCGGTTTAATTAACTTGTAGTGTCTTATCTATGGACCTATTATAGAGGAGCAGGCCACTGACAGAATGCAAGCAAAACGCAACCACAACTAGAGATTCAAATCTCTTTGACAATATGTGGTTCAGCCAACCTCATGTGGGTGAATATACAGGCGAACACGGCATGTCTAAATTTGATGAAGTGTTGTTTGAAGATCCTGATGGGGATTCAAATCACTACCGTGAACGATACGCGAGGCTAGCGGTATCAGACCACAGGCCAGTCTGGCCAGAATTTAGGATTGATATGGAAGATGATGATTGAGATGTCTAGTGAAAAGACCTAAACATTAAGTTATGAAACCTAGCATAACGCTTGTTATAAGCCAGAACAAGATTAAGAACGATTGACTGGTTTATTTCTCACGTCCTCGTACCACTCAAAATATTTCTTTGTATTAGTTTTTCCAGATTCAACTAGGGCTTTTTTCTTAGAGTCGCTAAGATCAAAGTCTGTTGTTCCTACTCCTAACGTATCGATATAAATAGTCCGCTGCCAGTCATCGCTGTGCATGTGGCGGCTATCTTGACTTCCTAGAATAGTTATTAATAGACGCCATGCATAGGAGAAGAAATCATCAATCTCATGATGCTCTGGTTCAGCTTGATCACGAAACACAGCTATTTCCTTTGCAGAGTCAAGGCGAAATCCAAGAGTCTCTTTATTATAAATGTAAGGGCTAATTTTTCTTCTCTGCCTTTGCAATTTCCTGTTGTGTTCCTTATAGTACTCAGGAATGCGAAAATGCTTTTCAGCATACTTTTTACGATCAAAGAGCTTTATCGGATAATTGTCTAAAACCCCTCCGTCCACGTATACGTCGCCACGAACACTTCTTTTTGCAGCAAAGAATAATGGCAAAGACATAGAAATACGGACTGCATCAGCAAGGCACATGCGTGGAGTATGCTCATGTGAAAACACTTCTGCAAAACCTGTTGACAGATTTGTCCCAATAAAATATATATCTCGAAATCCCTTAGTTTGTTTTTGATCAAATACCTCTTTGAAGGTGGATTCAGAATTATTAGTCTTTTTCTTGATGTGCTTCCCAATCCAACTACGGAAGAAATCTCCTTTATACCACCCAAACTCATTCACAAGTCGATTAGTGTCACGTACAACTCCCCATGAATCATCCAAGAAATTATTAAAATTCAGCTTGCTCAAGATATTTTTTGTTTCTGCGGGTGAATAATTGAGTCCTAAAAGGATTGCGTTGATAGCTCCTGCAGAGGTGCCACCAACTCGGTTAATGTTTTGAAGAATTCCCTTACTTTTCAGCACCTCCAAGGCACCAACATACGCAATACCCTTAACACCACCACCCTCAAACACAAGATTGCGAAAATGGTATTCCATGGGAATCCTCCTTTTAGTTCATATTACACATCAATCTTAGAGACAGGATACATAGTACCATAGAATTATTTCTGTTCTCAACCTTGATATTTAATTATATGACAAACCTTACATATTGTCGAAAAAATTGGTATTCACTATGTCCAGAAAATGTATTTAAGATTTATAATTGATGTCAAAACAAGGCTGGCCCTATGACAGAATTGTCATAGAGGGGTCTCGTAAGTATCTGTAATTATGAAGCTTTACCGGGTCTTGCAATGACTGAATAGCTTGGGATATTCCAAATCGGGATCTATACTAAACCTAACTCTTTAGCTCTTTTAAATACATGCTTAGCGAGATTCTAGTACAACTAAATGCTGTATTAATCTAAGATTCAAACAGCATTTAGTTCTAGGGTATAAAAGTTTTAGATGCGGCACCAGCGATAAGATCCACTACTCCATCACGAAATTTTTGCGCTGCAATTAATGCTAAACCTGCTTGTTTAAGTGCATGAAGATCAAAAAGTTCTTTCTGACTTTGTACCAGGAAAGTAAACTCATTAATATTTAGTTGTCCTTTTGCTAATAGTTGTGTCCATCTTTTAAGATCATCTTTTGTATCATCAAGAAACTTCTCTGCATCATCTATACCCTGATCTTTGAAGTCTTCTATCAATTCTATGCTTAAATCGGGTAACTCTTCTTTTATAATGTCAAGAAAATCATCGAATTTTGACACTTAACTGTCCTCCCTATTATTCTTTAATTTTTGCGCTTTCCAGCTCGATTATTTGATCGAAACCTTGAGATACTTGCCCATTCATTTCTTCTACGAAGACTTTATTTAATTGTCCATCATTTTTCCATTTTTTAATAAATCCACCAAGCATATTCCCGTCAGGATCTAACATAATCTCCCATTGTTTTGTAACTATGTCGTTCTTTGGTAATCCTTTGGCAAATTCATAGGCCTGATCAATATTTATCATTAGTGAATCAACTTCTTTAGCATGATCAAGATATGGTTCTGTTGCCTTTGCAATTACAGCCAGGGAATCAACTTTCAAGTCAGTTGCATTTTGGTAAGCAGTTTCATTGTAGGGTGCAATATAATGTCCACATCCTATCAAGGCTACATATGTAAATATTATCAAAAAGTACTTGTATTTGTTTCTTTCAGATACATTTACTGAATAGTTTTTAAGCATGTATTTGCTCATATATCACCTCCCACTATTCTTTATTATTAAATTTCTTATCCTTCATGTCAATACCCTTAAAACTAGTCAACGATTAAATTCTAAATAGATCGAATATACATACCCTAAATGTTTATTCTTGTTTTCCAGAGAACAAAATTACTCAATATAAGTATTAAAAATCATTATTGAATGACCTGCCCCCCTATAATAGGTCCATAAGTTAAGTTAGATTTTTGAGAGAAACTCTATAAACAGGAGGTCATCAGAATGGCCAGAAAGCATTACACCGCAGAGCAGAATGTAAAGTTAAATTTGGCTTACATAAAGGTAATAATTCTTTGGATGAAAAAAATATATTTGCAGGAGATATACAGTTGAAATAACACAAAAATAAATTTCTTGTTGACTTTAAAACAAACGTACGGTAGAACTAGAATATCAAGAGTGGTGGGATGGAGAACAAAATGGATTCTGAAAGTTTGAAGTCTACGCTGAGTGGCATTGTAGGGCATATCATAGTAGAAACTGTTGAGCAAAAACGTCAATTCGAATACCTCCATAAATCTTTATCAAAAACCTCTTTATTCGAGGAAAGGGATCAATTAAAAGCAACAGATTTTTCCATAGAGATGTCAGATCTGTTCTTCGATGAAAAAATACCTAAAAAACAACTAGACTCCATAAACTTACTCGCTAAAGTAAAATCAGAAAAAGAAGAAAAACCAGAGTTTCGGGTTTTCGTTCGGGAAGTTCCTATTCGGGAACAGCTTATTCATGGGTCTGTCCCTCTATGGGCAACTGGTGCTAAGCTTGATCATTCTATTGGCCCATTTAAAACTATAGACGGCAGACAGTTTTGGTATGATTTCTTTCGTGTTGAAGAACTCATAACACTTTACGTTCAGGGAATATCTGAACCTGCTTTGTTATTCAAGGTAAAAAAGGGGCGAGTACTAAATATTAATTTTGACTCACTGATAGGAATTAATCTAACAAAGACCTATGACCTTACAAAAGGAAGTATCTGGATAAACTCCCAGTTTATCGCGCCTAATGCACCCTCTGGTACATACACAGGACTATCAATAAAAGAGGGCAAGGTTAAGTTAAGCAAACAACCTGTAAATCTCAACAATAAATTAACAGTTACAGCTAGTACAACGGTTACTGTTGATTTAATACTCGATCAACCCAAAGTTACGGGTGCAGATAAGAAAAGTATTTATGGCAGAGATGCGAGGAACATGAAACTCCAGCTGCCTAAAACCTTGAAATTCCATTTCTCCGCCCAAGGTAGAACAATAGATAAAGTTGGAAATGCTAGTTGGCAGCTGTACGGGCAGTCTCTTGAATTTAAATGGAACAACCAAAAACAAGTTACATATGATGCTCAGCTTCAGCGAATTTTATTTCCTTTCAACTCTTCTGAACAAAATCTTGAGATTAATAAAAATGCATCGAAATTTAACGTTTTAGACGGTTCGGCAGAAATAGCCAAAAGTGCCTGGGCATTAACAGTTGCAAGTATTGATATTACAAAGCCAACAGCCGCTTCAAGTAACGGCGCGATGTTTGTGCAAGGCAAAGAAGGGCTTGTTACCAAATGGCAGGGAATTAAAGGCGGTGGCCTCAATTTAAAAAACCCATCTTTTTTGGCCGGACCAGGTCAAATTCTTGTAGCAGATTTAACCGCGCTAAATCCACATGCTAGTCAATCCTTAGATTTATGGAAAGATGAAAGTAACGAATTTGGAACTAAAGTTGAACTCACATTTCCTTCACCAACACTGTTTTTCTATGCTAGTAATGCCGATGGAAATGAACTGTTGATGACTTTTACCAATGCTGATTTTCAAATTGATCGACCTGTACAAGTAAATTGTGAACCACCTACAATTCGCTCGCTCAATTCATTGCTACTTATTGCTGTTAACAAAACCACAAGATTAATATACCTATTCGACGACAATCTAATTCAAGATGCGGCGCAATTGTCAGACGAAGATCCTATTATTCCCAAGCCGATGGCATTTGCTATGACAAATGCACTATTTAAAGTATCCCAAGTAAATGGTTGTCTTATGTTCGGCTCTCTTTCTCCCGACCATAGTAAAGTAGAAAATGGATTCTTGTTTCTGACTTTTGGTTTGTATGCTTATTTACCATCTCTACCTGATCCCTATGCTGCAAATCTGGGTGCCTTAACAAGACAACTAAGAGGTAATAGAAATTTTGACAGGATATCAAATACAGATGGTGTGTCGAGTAATCCGATAAACGCCTGGCTTATTTGCCGGGTGAAATGGAATGAGCCTGCGCGGCAAAACGGTCCTGATGATGTAGAAGTATCTTTCCATTTTGCACCCCTAACCAACCAATTTTCCGGAATTTCTCTTGAAGATCAAGAAGAAGAGCCACCACCCCCGAACGAGGAAGATTTTTCGGCTTCAGAATCTCTGGCTTTTAATACTAGCAGTGATAATGCTGAAATTTTCCACTTTAATCTTGGGATAAGTAATACGATTAATGTAAACACTGTCAGTACAGCAAGAACAGACAACATTACCTCAAATGGGACTGATAACACAACAAAAGCAACAACTGGAAGCAAACAAGATTTTCTACCTGATTATGGAAAATTATGGGATAAGTTCACTAGGCGCTATACAGATAATTTGTTTGCTTTGCTGGACGTGAGCACAAATGCGGATCTATATGGAATTAGCTTTAACCTGTTTTCCAGAAAACATTCAAATATTACAACTCATGTTCCCGTTAATACAGTCAACAGCCAATTCCCCGTTCAGGTTAAGGGACTTGACGTGGTTAGTACCGGGCAAAATGTGAAATCTTTCACAGTGCCCCAAATATCATGGGAGCCAGTTCTAAATTTATCACCACCTCAACCCGGATCTCCAGGAGATCCAAATGTTGGTCATAATTATTATCCTAATGATGGCGGCCCAACTCAGATTTTAAACAATAATTCTGATACCGTTGTGCTCGCCCCAATACCATTAAACCATTTCCTAACAGACCACATGGAAAACACAGATGGGTTTGCAGCTATTTCATTTTTTACACTTCCCTTTGGTATAAGAGCATTGGCGCTGCTTCAAAAAGAATATGATTCCGGGGGCGGCAATACTAGGCGTGGTGGCATCTTAAGTCTAGAATCCGAAGAATATGATGATGACATTAAGGCGGCAAACCAACTTACCATGACAGGTGGCGAGGCACAAGCGAAAGTAGAAAGTGACATGTTTGCCGGACGCACCATCCAGATTGCAAACGTCCTTGATTTAGATGGGACTATGCCTGTTAACCTTAAGAGCACTTTAGGTCAAGATGTCACAAATATTTTTAATGGAGAGTTTTTCCCGCCTATACCAGATCTCTACATTCAAAGAGGAGTACCGCTAGAGAGGATTGATTTAAGTGGATACGGAGCAAGCGCATTTAGCAACTGGCTTAACCCCAAAGCAGCTATAGCTGAAACAAGCCAGGCAAAATTTGATATTTTCCTTGGTCGTTGTGCACATGAAGTAATACAGGTCAAAAGTATTATGTATCCATGGGGCATCAAGGTAGTGAGAACCATAACTTTATTCCGTGTTGGTAGTGGTTATGTATACCGTTTCGATACGGGTTGGAAGCCAGAAAGTGACGGTCTTTTTAATTTCAAATATTTTACTAAAGAAGATGACGGCTCAGGTAGTTTTGATTCTGTTCCACAATCAGCAGATTTTGAAATACATCCGGGTTTGATTAAGGGTCTATTCAATGTAAAGGATATTACAGTCACTGATGAGGTTGAACCATTTTTCTCGACGGTCATTCCGGAATTTCTGGTTGACGAGAGCACCGGTAAAGGCACTCCTAATAACGGCAATGTTTCTAAACCCGTAGAGTTGCAGCCTGTATTCTTTAATGCTGATATTGAAATAGAAAACCCTACATCCGGCTTTAACCTCAAAAAATTCACAGTTACTGATAAAAATGGCGAAAAATCGGAAAAAGAAAAAACTGTTGTTCCGTCTAAGAAAATATTGGGATTTGTGCAGATTGCACCAAGAGGAGTTCCAATTACTTCTAAGGTGCTGAGCGAATTGGTATTTAAATATGGCTCCATCGGAGGCCCTATAGACTGTGAAGTTAATCTGGCCAATAGTAATCAGAAAATGAGGCTCAATCGCTTCGATTTTAACAATTCAGTAGCTGCCAACGGAGCCGATCCCGTATTTGCATTAGCGGGTCGTGGGAATGTTCTATTGCCTAAAGACGGCTCCTGGAGTTTAGTCGAGCATAATCGAGATACAGGTGATGTAAGCCCTGTATCAGCCAACTTAAGCGTGCCGGTCATACGTGAGGGATTTCTGGAAAAAGACGGTGAAACTCAAAAATTACAAAAACCGATCAAGGATGCGTTACTCAGGATAGCCAACCCGCCTGAACTATTGCGCAATCCTGCTAGTGACACATTGAATTATGGCTTTTTACAAAGCACTGATACTCAAAAAGCACTTTTCCTGACACCTTCGTTTGAGTTAGGAAAGAAGAAATTATACAGTAAAACCCCTCCTCTTTTCGTAGACGCATTTCGAATTGTTAATTCTAAGTTTTTCCCAAATATAGGTGATGGCGAGAACAATCTAGGAGAAGCTATCTCCTTAATCAAAAACGGCAATGAATTCCTGAAAGGTGGTCTTCAAGATATAGGTCAGGATGTATGGGAATTGATGGATGTAGAAGACGTTGTGGAAAATGTGAAACAACAGGGATACAAATTATTAAAAGAAGTTACGACCTTTGATTTGCCGGACACGGAATTTGAATTAATTGACGCAGGTGATGGAAATTTCAGAATATACATTGAATACGTAAGCAAAGATGAAGGCAATAATGATGTAAAAGGCGATCTTGATTTTAGCATAAATTCTTTTGCGAATGATGTTGCGGACACCTGGAAAAGCAGAATGGGAAATATTGGTTTAGTGGTTGATCTTGCCGGTATTGAGCGTTTAATTACCATTCGTGGTAGCTGGGATTCCAAAAAGGGATCTGAAGCATCATATCCGCAGCCAGAATTAGTATTTGCTGATGAGTTAGAGCCCGTAATCAAAATTTTAGAGATTCTACAGCAACTACAAGGCGGGGATTATGCCGGCGCTGTTGGTAATGGAATTAAGCTGGCTATGAGCAATAAAGCTGGAAGCTGGGAATATAAGTTTGAAGCTTCAAAAGAAATTCCGGTTCTACGTTTCCCAGTCCCCGATGCAATTTACAACGACCCCAATACTCCATTTAAACTAGAAGCCGGATTGACCATTGGTGCATACTTTAACTCAGCAATTAGTGTGACGAATAACGCAAATGAGTTGCTGCCTAGCGCAGGCGGTTTATTAGGTTTTTACGGCCGTTTATCAGTGATGTGCGTGTCCCTATCGGCGGCTACGGTCTATGCAATCGGACAAGTAAACCTTGACATTGCTGCTGATACAAAAATTGGACCGTCTTTGAGAATGAAGTTTGGTTTTGGCGCGCAAATAGTTATTGGATTACCAGTTGCAGGAAATGTAAGTGTGTCGTTTGTTGTGGGTGTTGAAATTTTTGCAGCTGAGGGAATTATTGAAATAACCGCTTTTATGCTATTTGAAGGTCATGCCGAAATTCTGGGCGGCCTGGTATCTATCACTATTACAATTGAAGCCAAAGGAACTGTTTCTAAAAAAACGATTGGAGCCGGATCCCGCACTGATCTAGTTTGTCAGGTTACTTTCGGTCTGGATATAAGCATTTTTCTGATAATAAATATAAGTTTTGAAACTTCGTGGAGTGAACAAAGACAAATTGCAGGAAGCTAATATATAATGAATCCTAATCAACGATTTTCAATTTTAACATTTCCTCAATTCTTCGACGGTCAAGAACTGTCAATAAATATTGTCGTATTACCTAGAAATCAAAACCCATTGAACCCTGCCATTGTACCTGACCTGGGAACTACAGAAGCTCCCGCATTCGCTGATGCAGAGCTTTCTTTCACAGCTAACATTTTTGATAGTTTGAGCGTATTCCCTCACAATTTTGCTCCAATACCAAACCTTCCTTTAGCTTCTAATGTTCCTGCTAATTCAAGGGATATTTTTGAAGCGCTCGGGAATCATTTTAATATCATAAATGCTGGTGCTGTTAATTCTAATGCCAATTTAGCAATTATACCCCAAGAACATAGTCCCCCCGATGCTTTAATCGACGAATCTCGTACGGTTTGGAAATGCTTGCCCGATTCATACAAAAGAGCATTTAACTTTACAAAACCGCGTCACCCAAACGCTGTTACGGTTGACAGTTATCATTGTGCCGTAAAAGATGCGAAGAATGTTCAAGGATTTAAGCGCGACTCTGACGAAATTACTTGGGGAAAAGTTTTTGCTTACTTAATGCGCCAGCCCTTTTTAGGCAGACAAGCAGGGATGATTTACCAGACAAGCCTAAGCATCGAGGCAAATCATTTTCCTAATGGCGGCTGGCTTTATATAGATTTGGCCGCTGACAGTGATTATAGAGAACAATTAGACACTGATCGTACATTTATAAAACAATATGCAGCTCGAATACCTGAATTAATTCAAAATGAACCGCGTCAGGTATTCGCACCACTACTATTTCCTGTTCTTTTCAAATCTGTGGAAACTGACCCCGACCCTGCACCGGCAGGTAATTATGACGAATTATTCATTGAAGCTGCAGAATATGATGATGGATTTTCTAAAATTGTTCACTGCCAACAGCCTCCTAACCGTGATTTGCTAGTGGATGAAAACGACGGGGCGCACCCAGTTAAAGATATTGGTGTCAGACTTGGGTGGGATGATGAGCAAATACTTATCTGGTACATTCGGCAACTGCTTGCGGATCCTGGGGGAGAATTGAGTGATCGTTTGGATGCCCCATTGGGTGTATTTGGATATAAAATTGATGTACGAGAAACAGCAGAGCCCGAAAATGATTGGGAATCGCTAAATTCTGTTCAGAGTATTCAACCTCTAACATTGTCCCAGAGTCCCAATAATAATGCAGATATTATAGAACTGGGTAGCTATGAAGGGGAATTGCCTTTCCAGGTTTATCCGATGCAGTTGGGTGGTGATACGGACTCGAGATATTGGCTACCAATGTATTTCGCGAGCTGGAATGGTCATAGTATGGTTTTACCGGATGAGGAAGCAGCTTTAATCTATCAAACCACAAACATCGATGTCACCGCTGATCCTATAGATACGGCTAATGATACCGGAACTGGAGTTACCAAGGGGGGAGCGCAGAACCAATTAAATCAGATATATAATGCAAGTCAAATTAATACAGAACTCAGATATGGAAATAACTATGAATTTAGAATAAGGATGCAGGACCTAAGCGGCGGTTCACCAGCTCTGGATACGAATCCTGTAAACGAAACATCCTCCGATATTACAACTTGCCGTTTTAAAAGATACATTAGCCCCAATCAACCTAGAATACAAGAGATGCAGCCAACCGGAAATGATGACGATACAATAGTAAATAGTGATGAAGCCACAGAAATTACGCAATTAAATATACAGCGACCTAAATTAGGCTATCCTGCAGTTATTTATACGGGCAAGTATGCAGATCCCGTTCAACGCTTGATTGATCAATCTAATTTGGGAATAGATGTAGATATAAATGATCACAATTTCAACGCCGAGCATCGGGTGGGTCTCGGGGTTGCAGATCCTGATATTGACCGGATAGAAATCACGGTAGAATTAGAATCTTTGAAATTAGACAAACTGGAAAGTGTTTCCGGAAAAGAGGATTACGTACATTTTTATACTACCCACAGATCATTTCCGGCAGTTAACACTGATGACGACTATGAAGCCGTTTTAAATATTCCAATTGAATATACAGATTCAAGAGTTATTCATATAAGTAATGAGGTAGATGTTGTTAATGATCTCGATTTATCGGATGATATCGATAATTTAAACCAACTTGTATTACCCACAGGAAGAACTGCACGTCTGACCATTCGGGCTGTGTGTGAAGAAAAAAATGATAACGAAGAATATTATGGCTTTATAAACGAAGGTAACAAGTTGCTTGATAATAGATTCGGGGAAACGTTTCAAATTAGAGCCTACAAGCCTTCTGAAAATGAGACCAATCTCCTCATACAAACGCCAGGAGTGCCACAAATACAAGGGATATTTATGCAGCCTGATATAGTGAACGTATTTGACGGCAAATTAACTACTTTGCTCTTCGGCTCACAAACAAATAATCAGTACAGTAATGTCCAACAATTAGCGGATCGGCTTAATATTAAAAGCAATAATTTAACCTTACATGCACCCAAAGGGCAACGAGTTATATTTGGTTGTTCCAGTCGTATAAGACATACCCTAGCGCCTGATCATTCTTCTATTACTTTTGCCTCTAAAGGAGATTTGATAAATCATTGGTTATGCTGTATCAGTCTGGAAATTGACCGAGACTGGATGTGGGACGCCCTTAAAACAAGAAGTATTATAGTAAGACGCACAAAAAAATATACTAATGATACAGATGCTGAATCTACCGACGCTGTGGTGGGAGATATTGAGCTAATACGCACCGTTTCATTTGAATCATTACATAATCCACAACGTAACTCAACAAGAATAATCTTTATCGATGCAGTAGAGCCTAAAAAAGATAGCTCAGGCAATGGAGAGGAGCCCGATTTCCCGGATACAATAGATGTGAGTTACTCAATTGAAACCAATTTTAAAGAGGATCATGCTCAGGAGAGTGATGAACTTGACGAGCTTACATTGAGACTGCCAATTACAACTCCTCCGTCGCAGATTCCCAAAATCGCGTCAGCCGGTATTGCACTATCACCTTATGTAAGAAACGAAACCTATTCTTCTTCTGAACCTCGCAGAAGACATCTATGGATAGAATTTGAAGAACCTATAAAAGACCCTAATGATATTTATTTTGCTAGAGTGCTGACAATAGCACCCGATCAGCTACTAAGCAACAATAATCTTGAGTTGCTTGGAGCACCTGAGGAGCCTAAATTACCTATAGATCCAGAATTTGTACGTGTTGTCATAGAAGATGCAACAAATGACCTGGCAGGATTAAATGCAATGCAGCCAATGGAAAAAAGTACTACAAGTGATCGACATTTTTTGATTCCGCTACCCCCGGGTCTTCATGCGGAATCTGATGAAATGTTCGGATTCTTCACATATGAGCTTAGAGTAGGACACTTTAGAAATCCGGATACTCAAGAACCGGATACTCAAGAAATGGTGTGGACAACAGCCCAAGGACGTTATGGACGTAGATTAAGGGCAACTGGCATTCAACACCCTGCTCCTACGCTTACTTGTATGCCAAATAGAGATGAGGATAAGTTGTGGGTAACAGCACCTTATGCAGTGGCTGTAAATGATGGTAAAAATGTAACTGCAGATCCGCCTAGAACACAGCTCTGGGCACTTCTATATGCTCAGGTAAAACAAGCTGATAATAAAGATTATCGAAACATTTTATTGGACGATCGCCAAATTGACTGGCGTGTTCAAATAGAAACCGAAAAAGAAGTTAATATCATAGAAAAATATACGGATAACGAGTTAGAGATTCTTAGCTCTATAGCTGTGAATAATTTTAAGTATGAAGTAAATGTAGCCAATGTTAAAAATGTATTAAAACTAGTTGACTTTACTACAAAACCTAAAGATTCCACAAAATTTGGCACAACAGTTTGGACCAATAATGAAGTAAGTCAATTGCTAGATATATATGGTCTTCCTCAGGGGTCGCCTCTGAGTATTGTAGTAGTTGAGATACTGCCTCAGATTACAAATATTGTTGATCACGTGTCAAAACTACATAAGCCCGTAATATCCAATGCTATTGAGAAACTCGTTGCTCTGGGTAACGTGGAAGAGTTTAGAAAAATTGTTCACGAAGCAGAGAGTTTGTCTGCACAAAAAGCAACATTTAAACGACCTAGCCCGGTCAGTGATCAATTAGGTCATCACCGTATTTTAAGAGTATCACCTCTAACAGAAGTTCCAGAGATTTGTTGACTATAGTAGTTCAGAAGCAAAGGGAAGCTAATCTTGTTTGCTTTATCAAGTCAAGTGCACTTGCTTGATATCTGATTTAGCTCTGTCTAGGTTTAACAATTCTGAACTTTTCAACTGATTTTTTGGAAAGGATTGGTATTCAGCGGAGTACTAAGTTGCAGAAAAGGCTGGTAGCGGGGGCAGGATTTGAACCCGCGACCTTCGGGTTATGAGTGCGATTCAAGCGTTTTATCTGTGTTTGTACATATTGGTATAGACTTGTATAACCGCCTATTATTACTGCATAAATTCTACTTGGTAATTGTATTGCTTTATCTGGCTTGGTATGGGAAAGGAAACAAGATGGTTGCCAAAGTGGTTACCAATATGGTTACCAGCAAAAACCAGTATGAAACAGCTCAAGTAGTTTCTACTTTGAAATCGTACCGGTGGATTTTTCTATTCTTTTCTTAATTCTTTGTACGAGGGTGCGGCCAGTGGAAGGGTCTATCTTAAGCCTTCTTGAGGCTTCTGCAATATTGAAGCCACGCGAGAGTTGATAGGCGAGTCTCTT
>SMUX01313845.1_pt1 | contig 16293 bp, 11 predicted proteins | sample 2456431 | NCBI WGS metagenome assembly SMUX01 (sample SAMN11095930, study PRJNA526329) | marine sediment metagenome | biome: Marine sediment; feature: Surficial sediment; material: Deep marine sediment; isolation source: Hadal surficial sediment | place: Pacific Ocean | collected 2014-11 | depth... | reverse complement strand
GTCCACGTCGGTTTGCTCCTGCGCCGCGTCCGTGCGCCCCGGCGAGAAGGGAACCTGCACGTCGTGCCCGGCGTTCTTCGCAGCTTGCTCGACGGCTGCGCACCCGCCCAGAACGATCACGTCAGCGAGCGACACCATCTTCCCGTCGGACTGCGAGCTGTTGAATTCCTTTTGAATCTCCTCCAGGGTCTTCAGCACCTTCCCCAGCTCGGCCGGGTTGTTCACTGCCCAATCTTTCTGCGGCGCGAGGCGGATGCGCGCTCCGTTCGCCCCACCGCGCTTGTCGGTGCCGCGGAACGTTGCCGCCGACGCCCAGGCGGTCGAGACCAGTTGGGAAACGGACAATCCCGATGCGAGGATCTTGCCCTTGAGGGCAGCGATCTCCTGCTGCCCGATCAACTCATGATCGACGTCTGGGACGGGGTCTTGCCACAACAGCGGCTCTGCAGGAACCAACGGCCCAAGATACCGACTGCGGGGCCCCATGTCACGGTGGATCAGCTTGAACCACGCCCTGGCGAAGGCGTCTGCAAGCTCCTCTGGGTTCTCGTGGAAGCGCTTCGCAATCGGCGCATAGACCGGGTCCATCCTCAGTGAGAGGTCCGTCGTGAGCATCATGGGGGCGTGCTTCTTCGACGGATCGTGCGCATCCGGCACGGTGGCCACTTCAGATGCATTCTTGGGAGCATACTGCGATTTACCAGCAGGACTCTTGGTCAGCTCCCACTCGTAGCCGTGCAGGTTCTCGAAGTAGTTGTTGTCCCACTTCACCGGGTTGGTGGTCCAGGCGCCCTCCAAGCCGCTGGTGAACGTATCGCTGCCTTTGCCGCTGCCAAAGCTGTTCTTCCAGCCGAGGCCTTGCTCCTCTATGCTGGCGCCCTCTGGTTCGGGACCGACGTGGTCCTCAGGGACAGCACCATGTGCTTTGCCGAACGCGTGTCCGCCGGCAATGAGCGCAACCGTCTCCTCGTCATTCATCGCCATGCGGCTGAACGTTTTGCGAATATACTTTGCTGCAGCGACCGGGTCCGGGTTGCCGTTCGGCCCCTCCGGGTTCACGTAGATCAGGCCCATGTGGTCGGCGCCGAAGGGTTCCTGGAGTTCTCCGTCGCCGCTGTGGCGCTCGTCTGCAAGCCACGTGCCCTCAGACCCCCAGTCAGTCTCGTCGGCCTCCCAGACGTCCGGGCGCCCGAAGCCGAAACCGAAGGTCTTGAATCCCATCGACTCCAGGGCACAGTTCCCGGTGAAGATTATCAGGTCGGCCCACGAGATCTTCCGGCCGTACTTCTGCTTGATCGGCCAGAGCAACCGGCGCGCCTTGTCCAGGCTCGCGTTGTCGGGCCAGCTGTTGAGGGGCGCAAAGCGTTGGTAGCCGGAGCCTCCACCGCCGCGGCCGTCGGTGATGCGGTACGTGCCTGCGGCGTGCCACGTCATCCGGATGAAGAGCGGCCCATAGTGGCCGTAGTCGGCCGGCCACCAATCTTGCGAAGTTGTCATCACCTGTTCGATGTCCTTCCTCAGGGCATCGATGTCAAGTGTCTTGAACTCCTCAGCGTAGTTGAAATCCTTGCCCATAGGATCTGACAGGGGAGAGTTCTGGCTGAGAACCTTCAGGGTCACCTGATTCGGCCACCAGTACTGGTTCGAAGTCATTTCGTTTCTCCTTTCGGCTATTTGCTGAATGCGTCGCAACGCAATTCGGAATCAGGTCCTAATTTAGACCGACATTTCGCATATCAACCAGTCGTTTGATTTGTCAAGCTATTTAGACTCACTCTAATCCACGCGGATCAGGGATGTCAATTTGCTTATAAGCACAAAACGTTACACTGATTTTTGACCAGTACCCACCCGTTTGGCGTCGGAAGCTATGTCACCTGAAAATGCCGAGCCAGTATCGAACGCTGGCCGCACACCCTGCCTGTGGCCTTATTCGTCGCGGCTGTCCAGCACCTTCTGGAAGCGGGTGGCGTGGGAACGCCCCGCCTTAGCGAGGGGCTCAAGCCAGTCTGCAATGTCGTCAAGCCCCTCGTCCCAAGCGGTCCTTGCCATTGCGGGAGACATGTCTATGTACTCATGCATCTCCGCCGCGATCGCGGCCTTCAAGTCTTCCGCGGTGGCGCCGCACGCCTCTGTGCCGGCGCTATGGTCTGCATGTGACCTGCGATCGTGATCGTGTCGCCAGGCATCAGCACTAGCGCTGCAAGACGCCGCTTAGTCCGCTATAAAGCCAGGGCGTCGCTACATGGGGAGTTTGCCCGCAGTTCGGTTCGGCATCTTCTCAGGCTCGGTCGTCCTGCTGGCGGCTGGGCCAGTCCATTTTGTTGCAGCGCCCGAGCTAGCCGTGGAGCGTTACACCAAGCGTCCCGCTTGCCTGTTTGCCTGTCCAGTGCCCCTGTTTCCATAGCGGTTTGTATACCAATCCAAAAACAAGGGGGCTGCAGCAATACTGCTTTTAGTGGCGTCTGCTCTCTGTACCCGGTCGTGGAGGGATGTTGCGGAGAAACTATAGCTTAAAAATCAGTAGCTTATGGTCCACGGCTATTTAGCAGTGGCTGAATCATTCCCAACGACCACCAGGTATCCACCGTCGATACCGTTCGGTAGATTTTGGCTGAGATTAAAGCCACGCTGCGGCAGAATTTAAAGCAGTGCCTTAGGTGGCCAGAAGGCAAAAAAACATTTGGCGAACCCTCATCATCTCAACTAATATCTAACCAGACGGCCACTTCGGCCGATTTACCACTACCATTAAGATTGACTAGAACGGAAATCCGCTTTCCAAACAATTAACTATGGCGACTCCGAGCACAGCAACAACAATCAGTGGCTTGGCACTGCGGCTCGTACGCGACAACTTGTTGAGTACGAGCGACGCTGAGCGCATTCAATCAGAAGCTAGCACACAAAAGGTTCCGTTCGTAACCCAGCTGGTCGAAAGCAAGAAACTCGATAGCACCACCGTGGCCAAGGTGGCCTCGGATGAGTTTGGTGTGCCGCTATTTGATGTCAGTGCGTTGGATCTTGAAGCGGCACCGGTCCAACTCGTTAGTGAAAAGATTATTGCGCGTCACCACGTGCTGCCGATGTACAAACGCGGTACGCGGCTGTTCGTCGCGATTGCCGATCCGACCAACATTCAGGCGCTCGACGAGGTCAAGTTTCACACCGGGCTCGGCACCGAACCCATCCTGGTGGAAGAGGCCAAACTTTCTCAGGCGATTGAGAAGGTCATGGAGGCCGGTGACACGAGCCTGAGTGACCTCGTCGGTGACGATGGTCTAGAAAACCTAGAACTTCTCGCCGACGAAGATGACAAGGGGAAGGCCAGCGATGAAGAAGGCGTCAACGACACGCCTATCGTTAAATTCGTCAACAAAGTCCTTATGGACGCCATCAACCGTGGTGCCTCGGATATTCACATTGAGCCCTACGAGAGAACATACCGTGTGCGTTACCGGCAAGATGGTATATTATACGAAGTTGCGACACCGCCGTTGGCTCTGTCCAGACGCATAGGCGCGCGCTTGAAGATTCTCTCCAAGCTCGATATCGCCGAACGTCGCGTACCTCAGGATGGCCGAATAAAGATGCGTATTTCGCGCAATCGCGCCATCGACTTTCGTGTTAGTACGCTGCCCACCCTGTATGGCGAAAAGATCGTACTACGTATTCTCGATCCCACATCCGCCACCCTTGGTGTTGACAAACTTGGGTTTGAGCCGCACCAAAAAGAAGTATTCATGGAAGCCATCCACCGTCCACAAGGTATGGTTTTGGTGACTGGCCCTACTGGTAGCGGTAAGACGGTGACGTTGTATACCGGGCTCAATATCCTCAACACGATAGATCGCAACATTTCGACCGCCGAAGACCCGGTCGAAATAAATGTGCCTGGCATCAATCAGGTCCACATCAATGAGAAAGCCAACCTTACATTTGCGTCGGCATTGCGCGCATTCTTGCGGCAAGATCCAGATATAATAATGGTTGGTGAGATTCGAGACCTGGAAACGGCCGAGATCAGCATCAAGGCGGCCCAGACTGGTCACTTAGTACTGTCTACCCTGCATACGAATGACGCGCCCGCCACGTTGACCCGTCTGGCGAATATGGGGGTCGCGCCCTTTAATATCGCATCGTCGGTGCACCTCATCATCGCACAACGTCTAGCGAGACGTCTGTGCGAAGGCTGCAAGAAACGCGCCGACATACCCGAGCAAGCACTCCTGAAAGCCGGTTATAAGAAAGAAGAAGTCGGGGGTCTACAACTCTACGCGCCGATTGGCTGCGACGGCTGCACCGACGGATATAAGGGTCGTGTCGGTATCTACCAAGTCTTGCCGATATCGGAAACGACCCAGCAGATCATTATGCGTGGCGGCAACCAGCTCGACATTGAAAAACAGGCCGTGAAAGAAGGGGTATTCGATTTGCGCGTGGCAGCACTGAACAAAGCGCGTGCAGGAGTCACCAGCCTGAAAGAAGTTGAAAGAGTGACTAATCTGTAACTATGGCACAAGCAACTGTTAAGAAACCCAAACTAGACACCTTTCAATGGGAAGGCGTCGACAAGAAGGGTAAAAAGATAAAAGGCGAGATGGATGCCGCCAGTGTGGCGTTCGTCAACGCGATGCTGCGCCGGCAGGGCATCAGCCCGGTGAGAGTAAAGAAACGCGCCACGGCGCTTTTTAGCACCAAGAAGAAAATAACGCCTAAGGACGTGAGTATATTCACCCGGCAGCTCGCGACCATGATGGCAGCGGGCATACCGGTGGCACAGGCGTTCGATATCGTCGCCAAAGGCCATGAAAACCCTAGCATGCGAGAACTCGTTAATTCTGTTAAACACGACATCGAGTCGGGAACCAGCATGACCGATGCCATGTCGAAACATCCATTGTATTTCGATGAACTCTATTGCAACTTGGTGCAAGCAGGCGAAGCGGCGGGTATCCTCGACACGATCTTGGATAAACTTGCTATCTACAAGGAAAAGATCGAATCGCTCAAGAGCAAGATCAAGTCAGCGCTATTTTACCCAACTGCCGTTATTGTGGTGGCATTTCTCATCACTTCTATATTGATGATCTTCGTTATTCCGCAGTTCGAAAGCCTGTTTAAGGGTTTCGGGGCCGACCTGCCCGCGTTTACCAAAATGGTTATCGACATATCTGATGTTTTCACGGAATGGTGGTGGGCAATATTCGGCGGCATCATCGGTACCGTGAGTTTCTTCAGCTACAGCTATAAGCGATCGATGAAGATGCAACACACCATGGATCGGTTGCTCCTCCGCGCACCGATCATCGGTGAAATTGTGCGCAAGGCGACGATCGCCCGGTTTACGCGTACGCTGGCCACCATGTTTGCAGCCGGCGTGCCGCTTGTCGAGGCCCTGGACTCAGTGGCGGGTGCGTCTGGCAACCGTGTCTATTTCGAGGCCACAATGGATATCAAAGCCGAGGTGACCACCGGTACGCAATTGCAGGCGGCCATGGCCTCGACCCAGTTATTCCCCAATATGGTCGTGCAAATGATCGCGATTGGTGAAGAATCGGGTGAACTCGATACCATGCTGAACAAGGTGGCAGACATCTACGAAGGAGAGGTGGATGACGCCGTCAACGGCCTGAGTAGTCTGCTTGAACCAATAATCATGGCCTTTCTTGGCATCGTCATCGGTGGCCTCGTGGTCGCCATGTATCTGCCAATCTTCAAGCTTGCCGCTACTGTCTAGCCTTTCCCCGCTTACGACCGATTAGCGTCCGCGACAGGCGCGAGTTTATTCGCATGGACACCCTGTATGTTTGGCTCACCAGCAATCCCGTAGCGGCCCTGGTGACGAGCGGCGCACTAGCTTTAGTTATCGGCAGTTTCCTAAACGTGGTGATCCACCGCTTGCCAGTGATGTTAGAACGAACATGGCTAAGACAATGCCAAGAAATGTCGGGGGCTGAAACATCGGCGGCGGACGCCGAAGAAACCTACAATCTCATTACGCCTCGGTCGCGCTGCCCGCATTGCAACCACAACATTACCGCGCTGCAGAACATTCCGGTCATAAGCTTCTTGTGGCTGAAAGGAAAGTGTGTGGCATGCGGCCACCCTATCTCCTGGCGTTATCCCATCGTCGAACTGCTGACCGCTATCTTATCGATGGTTGTGATTTGGCACTTGGGCATCACCTTCGCCGGTGGCGCTGCGCTGTTGTTCACATGGATGCTGATAGCGCTAGCTGTGATCGACTTCGATCATCAAATTCTGCCGGATAACCTTACGCTACCGCTCATATGGATCGGGCTCTTGGTTAACCTGTACCCAAACCCGGCCTTCGCGCCGCTGACCAGCGCCGTCATCGGTGCCGTCGCCGGTTATCTGTCGCTGTGGAGCGTGTTTCATATCTTTAAGCTGATAACCGGCAAAGAGGGCATGGGATATGGCGATTTCAAACTGTTTGCCGCATTTGGGGCGTGGCTGGGTTGGCAAAACCTGCCATTGATCGTTTTACTCGCTTCCTTGGTGGGTGCGATCGTGGGTGGTGCACTGATTTTGGTACTGGGACGTGATCGACAGCTGCCCATACCATTCGGTCCTTTCCTGTGTGCAGCCGGTTGGATCGCCTTATTGTGGGGAAACGATTTAACACGCTTCTATCTACAGTTCGCAGGACTAAACTAAGCAGAGATTTCACCGGCTAGGAACATGTTACGGGTTGGCCTCACTGGCGGTATCGGTAGCGGCAAAACGACTGTCGCCGACATGTTTGCCAACCATGGTGTCCCCGCAATCGATGCCGACGAGATTGCACGGGCCCTAGTGGCCCCATACCAGCCGGCATACGATGAGATCATCGACGCCTTTGGCCGTGACATCGTCGACGGTGACGGTAACATCGACCGAGACAAACTCCGCCGGCTAGTCTTCGATGACACCCAGCGCCGTCGGGAACTCGAGACCATTTTGCATCCGCGGGTTAGAACCGAGATCCATCACCAGTCTGTGGAGTTGGATGCGCCCTATTGTATTATCGTTATCCCACTGCTCATCGAAGCCGATCACCTCGATCTTGTAGAGAGAGTGCTCGTCGTCGACCTCGATGAAGAAAAACAAGTACACCGCGTTGGTACACGTAGCGGGTTTAGCGAAGCCGAGGTCAGGAAAATAATCGCCGCCCAAATCGAACGTAGCGAACGTCTGCGCCACGCTGACGATGTAATCGAAAATAATGCCGACATAGCGAGCTTAGAAGCCCAAGTCGAAAAATTACATCGGCGCTACCTGGCCCTAGCCCGCGAGTAGTGGGTTGGTCATCCGGGCTCGTCTATGTCCCCGCACTGTCCGACAGACGACAGACCTCAGTGCGATAGCCATCGTCGTCGAGCGTGAACGTACGATAGCCCGCCATTTGCGTATCGAATGTCTTCTCGGCGCGGGCCGCGAACTGCACGCAGGTCGAAGGCGTCGTGTACATGTCGGCCGTGCCGATACGTCCTGCAAACGCCTGGTGCACATGACCGGCGCAGACCACCTTTACCTCGGGGGAGGTCTCAATGAGTTCGACAAGTTCTGCGGGCTCATTAAGGCCGAGCTTATCGATCCAGGCAACATTAATGGGAATTGGAGGATGATGAACAAAAAGTAAGGTCGGCGTGCCAGGCGCGCTCGCCAGTTCGGTTCTCAGCCACGCGAGCTGGGCACCGTCTACACGGCCCCTAACCTCGCCCGGGACATGGGAATCAAGGCCGATGATGCGCCAGCCACCGGCCGATAACACGAAGGTGAGGGCGCCTTCGTTTTCCGAGAACAACTCAGGAAAGGCCTTTCGCAGATTGGCTGGATCATCGTGATTACCGGGGATGATGCGGCAGCGGACCACCCATTTCCCGAGTGCCTCGCGCAGCATCAGATACGTCTCGAACACCTCGTCTTGTGCAAGATCGCCGGTCAGTATCAGATAGTCGAGATCGCTTTGCTGCCTTCTAACCTGCTCCAGTACCGAACGGAAGGTGGCCCATGTCGGTACCCCGGCCAATCGACCAGCCGGGTCTTGGTACAAGTGAAGATCTGTGAGTTGTACTATGCGAATGCTCATCGATTAGACATCTCCACGCCGCAGATCCCTAGTTAGGAGTGCAATTGCCAGGTTTTCAAGGGCCTTCCCATTTTTCCATGCAACCATTTCTCGATAGATTTGTTTTCCCATCAATGAATTCAGTCTATCAGCAAACGGTGTTTCGCCCTTTAGTATCTCATTCGGTGGACCTGCACCGCTTGAGTTTCTCGTAAGAACACCGATCGCCATATCTTTGTGCCCGTTCCATCTTTGGCGTCCACGTGATTTTCTCGTAACGCGCCAGGACACGGTCGCAGAACCTCGCGAGAAACTCAAGCTCGCGCTCTGTCTTGGCAATCTTCTTGGCCTCATAATAGACATCGACAGAGCGCGCATAGCGGTAGACATCATTGAATTCCGAGACCCTGTCAGGATTCTTGGGGTCGAGAAATCGTCCCTTATCGCTCGATGACCACCAATACTCTAGTTTCTCCATGACCGCCTCGGCTTCCGGCACCAAATACTTGGCCTCTGGGTGATGTCCATACCTGTAGGAAGGAAGAAATCCATCCTTGCGGGCAACGGCGTTAGCGTGCCGAGAGAAAAAAATACCGGCCGGCGGACCAAGCGAAGGCCAGATATAGTACTCGCCCTTTTCATTTGTGGTCGTTTTCATCTCTCTTATCGTCGTGCTCCCGTGACCGACGATGATGTAACCTGACATAGTGACGGTCACCTCGGCCCCTTCAATCGGCTCTCAGGTTGGCGAATTGATAACCTTGCCACTGTGTGAACCACCCACCATCCCCGAGCAGTAAGCGAGGCCCAGGCCGAGTAGAACGGGGATCAATAATTTTACAATCGTCTTAGGTGTTCCTGGGTTCATAACACTCAGTCGGACACATTAGAGCTTGTTCCGGTACTTGGAGAGTATAGTGTCCGTCACTACGGGCGCAGCGAAGTTTTGGTTTTTTCGCCCCTTCGGTCGCGCCGAGGCCGCTCATTTGCGTCCTGCAACTGCGGCACTTGTGCTTCCTGCACATCGAACGAGGGCAGCCGAAGGCCGCTCTTGTGGATCCATCTACGCGCGGCATTAATACGTCCCTGTATATCAACCGCGGGGTAAATGGTTTTGGGTACAAAGAGTACCTCACGTGCGGGCGACCGACAGGGCTAGGCTTGTTCCCACCAATCCTGTGCATTTCCACCGTCCATGGCGGTCAGATGTCGGAAGGTACGACTCCAGGGAAGGAGGAGATAGAGTTGCGCCAGGAGCAGCAACCGAGAGCAATGCAGGAGCAATTGCCGAGACGAAACCCCGCGTATTACACCGTCGGCGAAGCCGACACAGGTCAACCACCCGGGCGAGACCGGGTTCATAGACCGTCGCGTCAGCTGACGTGCAGGGATGCACTAATGCCGCGGGTTCATGGATGAACAGGAGTGGCGACTATCAATCCGCGCCCTCAATCGCGCGAACAACCCCTTCCATATCCTCCGCATCCCAAATCCCACTTATCATAGCAAGCCCTTGCGCCCCCGCGTCGCGCGCCATCGATAAATGTTCTGCGCGCATACCGCCAAGCGCGTACACTGGCACGTTCATATGTGCGCATAGCTCTTTAAACCTCTGCCATCCGAGTGGCGTTGCTTTTGGATGACTGCTCGTCGCTAATACCGGCGCCAATGCAACAAAATCCACCCCCAGGCGCGAGGCAATTTCTAGCTCTTCTTCATCATGCACGGAAGCACCGACGCAATAGTCCTCGCCCAAAGGACGTGTCGTTAATGCCCGCAGTCGTTGGCTATTTAAATGAACACCATCGGCGTTGCAATCCACGACTATTGCAGGCCGGGCGTTAAGCAGGAGCTTGGTGTGGTAACGACGACAAAGATCACCAACCTGCAAAGCCAAGTTCCGGTATTCTTGTTCAGGCAAATGCGGTTCACGAAGCTGTAACAGCCGCATGCCGGCCCTAAGCGCGCGTTCCAGCTTTTGAAAAAACACGCCTGCGCCTAACCGGTGACTATCGCTAATGCCATAAAGTGCCGGTAGGCGCGTTGCCATTACAATAGTGTGGTTGGCCGCCGGCAACTCACGTTTCATCAGTCGATCTTGATTGACCCAATCAACGACTTGTCTCTCGCGGCCGTGCGGCACGCCATCGTAGTCCGTCACGCGCCAGACATCTAAGAATACTTGCTTATCCGGGTAAGCATGACGTATCTGGATAAGCGGATAGGCCGAACGCACATGAATACCGAGCTCTTCTTCAAGCTCGCGTTCTAATGCTTCACGAGGCGACTCGCCGGATCTTAGCTTGCCGCCAGGAAACTCCCACTTGCCAGCTTGATGGCTATCGGCCGAACGCTGTGAAAGGAGGACGTCTGACCCATCAACAATGACGCCAACCGCAACGTGTACCGCGCCGTCAGCTGCGATAGTTGGCGTTGAACTGGACATAGTCGTGAGACAAATCCGACGTCCATATGCACGCCGCCGCCGGCCCTACACCAAGATCAACCTTGAGATTGATCTCCGATCGGTCCATAACCGCCTGACCGCGGGACTCGGTGTACTCAGCATCGACCGCACCTTGGCTCACAATCTTCACCTCGTCGAGGTAAATCGAGACTAAACGAACATCGAGTTCAGGAATCTTAGCCCTGCCGATGGCAGCCAAAATCCTTCCCCAGTTGGGATCAGAGGCAAAGAACGCCGTTTTGACCAGCGGTGAATGTGCAATCGTGTAGGCAACTTCAAGACACGTGGCTTCACTCACGCCACCCATGACATCAATGGTAATAAATTTCGTCGCCCCCTCGGCATCACGCACGATCGCCTGTGCGAGCTCCATTGCGACCTGAGACACGACCTGCGCCAACTGCATGAACTCAACACTGTCAGCGCTATCGATAAGGGGTGCTTGCCCTTGGCCAGTCGCGAGCAGAACAAAAGAATCATTTGTGGACGTGTCTCCGTCGATGGTGATGCGGTTAAATGACAGCGTAACGGCCTGGTTGATACACTCCTGAAGCACGCCGCGAGTTACGGCAGCATCGGTTGCAACGAACGCGAGCATGGTCGCCATATCAGGGCAAATCATGCCCGCGCCTTTGACGATACCGGTGATAGTGGCCGGCTTGCCCTCAAGCTCGAATTCGCGTGACACCCCTTTGGCCACCGTGTCGGTTGTCATGATGCCATGCGCCGCATCCGCCCAGCCCGATTCTGCGAGTTGCTCAACGCACGTCGGCAGTGCGTCGATTATTGCTTCACGCCGTAAACGTTCACCGATAACGCCGGTTGAGAACGGGGCCACCTCTTGGCCACGACAACCCAATTTCTCAGCCAGGACATCACAGCAGCTCAGCGCATCACCAATGCCGAGGTCGCCGGTGCCGGCATTGGCATTACCGGCATTGATGAGCAGTGCACGCGGTGGCGTTTCGCATATGTGTTTACGTGCTACGGTCACCGGGGCGGCACAAAAGCGATTGCGGGTGAAAACAGCAGCGGCTTGCGAACCCGGCGCTATTTCTATAACCACCAGGTCGGGGCGGTCCTTATATTTGATTCCAGCCGCACCGGCTGCAAGCCGAATCCCTCTAACCGGATATAGGGTGGGCAACTGTGATAAGCCGACTGCCATTGATCGTTATCCGTAATTCGTAAGTTGCGTCGCTGAGGCGACAGTATACTACCGGGGCGCCGGCCCCGTACGCGGGTTACTTTGACTCGGACCTTCCCTGGTCCTCGCCTTTCGGGTCGCCTGCGGCGGTCCAAATTTGATCCTGTCAAATTTGTCTTTTCAGCGACAAGACAATTTTGCCGGGAGCAAAATTGGGCGCGTGCTTGCTTCGCGCGCCCGCAAAGAGCCGCACCAAGGACGATGCGGCTCCCAGTAACCAAAGAAATGCTCCCCCGCGGTTGCTATACAGGGACGTATGAATGCGGCGAGTGGATGGTTAGGATTGTTCCTAACAATCCGTTGCATTTCCTCCGTCCATGGAGGTCAGATCCACAAGAGCGGCCTTCGGCCGTATTGCCGCAGTCTCCGGCTCCGCTTTCCCTGCTCTCGCTGGCAAGTCCAGGGCTCGCCCTCCGTGGCGAGCCCGTTCAGCGGGACAATCCATGCGCTACGCAGTCCCTGCTTCGCTGTGGCACCGGCCCAAGCCGTCCCCGGCTTGGGCGTTCGGCGGGGTGAAGGTCCCCCGGACCTTCACCTTATTACCGCCTCACCCACTAGACCTTTGTCTTTTATCCGCTTCACCCCTGCCCGGCCCTCTACGGGGCAGCACGATGTGAAGGCGACCGACAGGACAAGGATTGTCCTGACGTGCATGGACGCACTAATGCCGCGTACGCATGGATGCGGAGGAGCGGCCAACAATCCTGTTGCATTTCCACCATCCATGGTGGTCAGAAGGAGGACGACTGCAGGGATGCAGGAGGTAGAGCAACGCAGGGAGCGGTTGCCGAGGTAGAGTTGCGCCAGGAGCAGCAACCGAGAGCAATGCAGGCAACCGGCAGGTGACCTACATGGATGTAGGAAAGTAGAACAATGCAGGAGCGATTGTCGAGACGCTGGAAGTTAGAACAACGCACGACTCCATGGATGGAGGAGTTAGAACCGCGTCGGGCGACCTGCAAGGACGCAGGAAGTTAGGGCAACGCAGGGAGCGGTTGCCGGAACAGCGGTCGAGGAGCAGTTGTCGGAGCAATTGCCGAGATGCATGCGAGTGGCCTCGGCTCGGCGTAAGGCGCCAAAAGCGAAACACCTTAAACCCGTTGCAGCATTGTACGCGACGATAAGGGCCGTTTGAGTCACGACTAACGAATCACGATTCACAACCCGTCCGTGTCGACTTCGCTCCTCAAAAAATAATCTTGGGTTGTAAAGTGTTTCTGATTTTTTCGCCCCTACGGTCAAGCCGAGGGCAAGGGCCGCCGAAGCGCGACCCCGTTAGGGGGCACGGGAAGGATCCCGTGCGTCCGCCGTCGGTATCACGGATGTGCCGTCGGCGGACCCACTGAGGCAACCGCCAGCCCGAGGTTGCCCGCACCTGAAGTGAGGTGCGGGTCGCACCGCGGGGCAAAATGGCTTTGGGTACTTTCGCCGAAACGAAAGTACCTCGTGGTGCGGGGGCGAAACCCCGCGTTATATACCGTCGCCGAAGGCGACACGATCCGGTACGACTTGCGTCTCACGGTTTACGTCACAATTTAAGCAAGTCGCCCATGACAATGCTTGTACTTCTTGCCTGAACCACAAGGGCAAGGTTCGTTGCGACCGATCTTACGGTGCTTGCGCACGATGGGTTGTTGTACCGTCGCTACTTCTGCATCCCCGCCGTCAGCCTCATCAGCTTGGAGAGAAGGGTGGCGGTATTGCATTGGTTGCTGACGGCGACCATGTGCTTCAAGCGCATCGACATCTTCAACTGTTTGAATTCTGATACGGGTAAGTAAACCGACTATCTCGCGTTTAATACTGTCAAGCATCTCGCCGAACAGCTCAAACGCTTCACGCTTATACTCTTGCTTGGGATTCTTCTGGGCGTAGCCGCGTAAGTGAATGCCTTGGCGTAGGTGATCCATAGCGCCAAGATGATCCTTCCACTGCCGATCTAGAACGTCGAGCATGACCACTTTTTCCAAATACTTCATGACCTCGTCACCATAGGCGGTGGCCTTTTCCACATAGGGTTGTTCTATCTTCGCCAGAATTTGCTTACGCAACTTCTCCTCATCAAGACTATCGTCCTCCGCTAACCATTCGCTGATCGGCAGCTTGATATCGAATTCGCGATGCAGATCTTCTTCTAGCGCCGGGACATTCCACTGTTCTTCCAGGCTATCGGGCGGGATGCTCTGACTGATGAGCTCGTCCACGGCGTCTTGTCGAATCCTGATGATGCTCTCAGATATGTCGTCGACCTCCATTAGATTATTACGTTGCTGGTAGATCACTTTACGCTGGTCGTTAGCGATATCATCGTATTCAAGCAACTGTTTACGGATGTCGAAGTTCCGCGCCTCCACCTTACGTTGCGCGTTCTCAATTGCACGCGTAACCCAACGATGCTCGATGGCCTCACCCTCTTGCATGCCTAGTTTCTGCATCAGACCCGATACACGATCGGATCCGAAGATGCGCATGAGATTGTCTTCCAAGGCCAAATAAAAACGCGAAGAACCGGGGTCGCCCTGACGACCGGACCTTCCCCTAAGTTGGTTATCGATGCGACGCGACTCGTGCCTTTCGGTACCCACCACATGTAAGCCACCGGCATTCACCACCTGTTGATGGCGTTGGCTCCAGTGTTCCCGAACGTGTTTCCTTTCTTCTCCATCGTCGCCGATCTCTTCTAGTTCCTTCTCGAGATTGCCCCCCAGGACGATATCCGTACCGCGCCCGGCCATGTTGGTAGCGATAGTAACCGTCCCTGGTCGACCCGCCTGGGCTACAATCTGTGCTTCGCGCTCGTGCTGCTTGGCGTTCAGCACTTGGTGCGGAATCTGCGCTTGCTTAAACATGTTAGAGAGTTGTTCGGAGCTCTCAATCGAAGCGGTACCAACCAGCGTCGGTTGGCCGCGCTGATGACAATCCTTTACGTCTTCCAGAATGGCAACACGCTTTTCGGCCGCGGTGCGATAAACCAGATCGCCGAGATCCTCTCGCACCATGGGCATGTGGGTCGGGATCACCACCACCTCAAGCCCGTAGGTCTGCTGAAACTCGAACGCCTCGGTGTCCGCAGTTCCCGTCATGCCCGCCAGTTTTCGATGTAGGCGGAAGTAATTTTGGAAGGTGATGGAAGCTAGCGTTTGATTCTCGCTCTGGACGGCCACACCCTCCTTTGCTTCCACCGCCTGGTGCAGACCTTCGGACCAACGTCTACCTGCCATCATACGGCCGGTAAATTCATCGATGATAACGACCTCATTGTCCTTAACGATGTACTCAACCTCACGGTGGTACAACGTGTGGGCACGCAGGGCGGCGTTCAAATGGTGTAACAACATGATGTTGCCGACATCGTAGAGATTGCTACTAGTCTCGAGCAGTCCTGCTTGCGATAGCAGTTGTTCTACATGCTCGTGTCCGGCCTCCGTCAAAAACGCCTGTTTGGTCTTTTCGTCAAGCGAATAGTCGCCCGGTCCATCCTCGACCTCCTGCTTTTGGAGCTTCGGGATGATGCTGTTGATCTTCCGATAAAGGTCCGTGCTTTCCTCGGCCGGTCCAGAGATAATCAGCGGTGTGCGCGCCTCGTCGATCAGGATCGAATCCACTTCATCGACGATTGCGAAGTTAAGGCCACGCTGGTAGCGGTCGGCAGCGCGAAATGCCATGTTGTCGCGCAGGTAGTCGAAGCCAAACTCGTTGTTGGTTCCGTACGTGATATCGGCTGCGTAGGCTTCGCGCTTCTCATCCGGCGGTTGATGAGAAACGACGACACCGACACTCATGCCAAGAAAATTGTAGATCTTGCCCATCCATTCGGCATCACGACGGGCAAGGTAATCATTGACAGTGACGATATACACGCCCTTACCACTGAGCGCATTGAGATAGGCGGTTAGCGTCGCGACCAGGGTTTTGCCTTCACCGGTACGCATCTCTGCAATCTTGCCTTGGTGCAGAACCATACCGCCGATCAACTGAACATCGAAATGGCGCATATTCAACGTGCGCTTGGCCGCTTCACGCACGACCGCAAAAACCTCATGCATCAACGCTTCAACAGTTTCACCTTGAGCAGTACGTGCCTTGAACTCATCGGTCTTAGCACGCAACTCCGCGTCTGACAGTTTGCTCAAGCCTTCCTCAAGCGCATTGATGCGAGTCACATCGCGCATCATTTGCTGGATCAAGCGCTCGTTGCGGGTACCAAAGAGCTTTCGTATCAGCTCTACGATCGTTTGTACCGGATTCATGATCACCAAAACGGGAATGCGTTATGCCAACTTTGAGTTAGCAGAAAACAGAAAAGAGAAAATAGGGGATTATGGAGTAAAAATGCAGGGACGAACAGTTCTAGGAATCCTTAGACACATTCAGATACGGGCCGGGGTTAACAAACTTGCCTTCACGCAACACCTCAAAGTGAAGATGGGGGCCGGTGGAGCGCCCGGAGGTACCGACGGTGGCGAGCAGTTGACCACGATCCACGCGATCACCGACCTTGACCAAGACGCTCTTGGCATGGGCATAACGGGTGACGATATTGCC
>SMUX01132421.1_pt1 | contig 16308 bp, 17 predicted proteins | sample 2456431 | NCBI WGS metagenome assembly SMUX01 (sample SAMN11095930, study PRJNA526329) | marine sediment metagenome | biome: Marine sediment; feature: Surficial sediment; material: Deep marine sediment; isolation source: Hadal surficial sediment | place: Pacific Ocean | collected 2014-11 | depth... | reverse complement strand
GGCAACACCAATGAGAACTTTGCACGCGAGCTGCTGGAGCTTCACAGCGTGGGCAAGATCGGCACCTACGATGAGGAGGATGTGCAGCAGGTAACTCTGATCCTGACCGGCTGGAGCTACAACGGAAATCGTGAGTTCCTCTACCGTCCGAATCGCCACGACAACAGCGTGAAGGTCGTGACGCTCGAGCATACCGAGCCCTGGGTTTTCGATGGAGAGCTCGGCTGCGACGGGATCCCCGCGAGCGAGTTCGAGAACGAGGGGCATGTACTGCTCTGCCGGCTGGCCCGCCATCCCCGCACCGCCGAGCGCATGAGTCGGAAGCTGATCGGGCGCTTCGTCACCGAGAATCCCTCGGACGAGCTCGTCAAGCGGGTCGCCTCGGTCTGGCTCAGGACGAAGGGCGACCTGCGCCACGTGATGGCCGCGATCCTGTTCAGTCGCGAGTTCCTATCGCTCAAGCATGCGGGGGCCAAGGTCAAGCGCCCCTACCTGTATGCGGCGAGCCTGGTGCGTGCGGTCGGTCCCGGATCAGAAGGATCCTCCGAGCTGGTCGACCAGGCCCACACCAGGGCAAGGGAGCGGGACTCGTTCCACGGAATCATGGGAGATCTGAGTGAGTTGGGCGAGGGGCTCCACCTGGCGCCGAACCCCACGGGCTATCCGGAGACGTCGGCGGCCTGGGCGAGCGCCGGAGGACTGTTGGGGCGCATGAACCTGGCGGAGCGCATCGTGCGCGAGATCCCCGATCCCGCAACCCACTGGCGCATCCCCCAGCGTGCGAGCGCGCGCGAGATCGTGCTTCGGCTCGAGATCGCGCTCGCGCCTGGAGTGCTGACGCCTGACACGCGCAAGGCCATTGCCGACTACATCGAGAACGGGTTGCCGCCCGGTACGAGCCTGAATGAGCGAATTCGTCAGGCCGCCCGAGTTCTGTTGGCCTCACCTCGGTTCATGCTGCATTAGAGACCTGGAGGAGCGCGATCATGCGACACACACGAAGAGAGTTCATGCGAAAGACCGGTCTGGGTCTCGGTGCGCTGCTAATCCCCACCCACTTCGTCCCCGGGGCGCGGGCCGCGCTGCTCGGCGACGACCGCGTGCTGGTCGTGCTGTTCCTGCGGGGCGGCGCCGATGGCATCAATCTGCTCGTGCCGCGCGGCGACGAGGCCAACTACATCGCGCTGCGGCAGAACGATGAGACGGGTCAGGACATCACGCTACCACCCGCGCCGCGCGAGCTGCAGCTCGACGGCTTCTTTGAGGCCTACCCGGGTCTCGCTCCTCTGATGCACCGCTTCAACAGCGGCGAGCTCGCCTTCCTGCACGCGGTCGGGGGCACCGGCAACTACTCGCACTTCACCGCGCAGGATGCGATGGAGCGTGCCCAGCCCGAGAATCCCTTCCTGGTGTCCGACGGCTGGATGCACCGCGCGCTGGCCGTACTGCGGGACCTGGGCCAGCTGTCGGCGCCGATCGTTTCGCTGAGCGGAGTCTCGCTCAGCTCACGCACGGCCGAGTCGCTGGCGGGCCCGGAGGCCTCGCTGACGATGGCGTTCCCTTCCATTGCCGACTTTCGACTCACAGGCAACTTCTCCGAGGAGGCCGGCCAGGTCCTGCGAAAGATCTACGAGCAGGCAGGCGGCCCGCTGCTTGCGGGCTCCGCGTCAGCGGTTTTCCACGCGATCGATGCCCTGGCGGGTGTGGGCAACCAGCCTCCCGACGCCAGCTATCCCGACAACGGCGGTCTCAACCGAGGCCTCCAGGACGCCGCGCGCCTGATCAAGAACCCCGAGCTGGGCGTGAAGATGATATCGCTCGATTACGGCGGCTGGGATCACCACACGAACGAGCTCAACAGAATGAACAACGTGGCCTCCACCCTGGGCGGCGGACTCGACGCGTTCTGGAGCGACATCGGGGACGCTGCGGATCGGACCTGCCTGCTGGTGATGACGGAGTTCGGTCGTACGGCGTACGTCAACGGCAACGGGGGCACGGACCACGGCTGGGCAACGATGATGGCGGCGATGGGCGGCGGGATCCGCGGAGCGCGAGTTCTGACGCGGGGCGACGCGAACGCTCCGGGCACGGGCCTGCCCACCCCGAGTGGTCACTGGCCGGGCCTGGGCCCCGGTGAGCTACACGTACAGCCAGGGAGCGGTCAGGAGCGTGACCTGAAGGTGACCACCGACTTCCGCGACGTCTTCGGCGAGGTGCTCGAGCGCTTCATGGGGCTACCGCGGGACGCTATTCGCGACCAGGTCCTGCTTGGCTACACCCCGCAATACCCGGGACTCTTCCGGCGCAGGCCGCGCTTCGATGTGGTGCCCTTCTTCGATCGGCCCACTGCCATCTCGACCTCCCGCCGCAGCCTATGAGTACGAGTCCCTAGATGAGCTTGGCGTAGCCGTCGAGAACTCCGAGCGCCTCGGCCTCGGGCACCGACGGCAGCGGAAAAAGCACGCGGTCGATGCCGCCGTCCGCAAAGCGCTTGACCGTCTCGGGATTCGGAGGGCAGAAGTAGATCGTCACCTCGAAGCCCTCCAGCGGCCGGCCCGCTGCGCGCAGCTGCTCGTGCAGCTTGGGAAGCAGGGCTACCGGGTCATCGTCGCCGCCGCTCATCAGCGGCACCCAGCCATCGCCGTAGCGCACCGCGCGCCGGATCGCGCGCAGCCCCGCGCCACCCACGTGAATCGGCGGGTGGGGCTTTTGCACCGGCTTCGGCCAGGCGTAGGCCGGCCCGAAGTCGACGTACTTGCCGTGGTACTCGGCCTTCTCCTCGCTCCAGAGCACCTTCATGGCCTCGATCCGCTCGCGCATCACAGCGAAGCGCTCGGCGTGGATCGTGCCGTGGTTCTCGATCTCCGGCTGGTTCCAGCCAGCTCCAACACCGAAGAGAAAGCGTCCCCCGGAGAAAAGATCGAGGCTCGCAACCTGCTTGGCGGTTTGCAGCACGTCGCGCTGCGGCACCAGACAGATTCCGGTCGCGAGCTTGAGCGTTGAGGTCACCGCCGCCGCGACCGAGAGCGCCACAAAGGGATCGGCCACGGAGTAGTACTCGCGTGGCAGCCCGGGGGACCCGGGCTCCGGCGGCCCGGGTGTCGCCGGCGACACCGGGATGTGGGAGTGCTCCGCGAACCAGACCGACTCGAAGCCGCGCTCTTCGGCGGCTTGGGCGAGCTTGGCCGGGTGAATCGAGTAGTCCGTGGGGAAGTTGGTGAGTCCGAACTTCATGGGGGCCTCGTGGGTTGTGGAGGGGAACAGCTTACCCGAAACGGCCAACGCATTCCTCGGCGCGCCTTGCGATCTGGAGCGGTGTGGTAGCCTCGCCGGTCGACGCATGGCGACCGACGCAGGTCAGCAGCCGGAAGACTCGTCCCCCCCGATGGCATCGAAACAGCCTCCCGCCTCGGGACCACGGGGCGCGTACGGCTGGTTCGTAGGCGGCGTCGCCGCCTGGTTTCTCGCAACCGGAATCCATCAGGTCATCCTCTCATGGCTGCTGGTGGGAGAGCTCGGCTTCGTGCCCACCTGGCTCCGCACCGCCGCCGCGCGTGCGTCCTGGTTGGGTCCCTTACTCGCGCCTGAGTTCCGCGAACGCTTCGCAGACCGCGACGTCTACCGGCAGTTCCTGAACCGCATGGATGTCGCGGGCCAGCTCAAGGCCCGGGAGCCGGTCAACCAGTCGCTTTACCTCTGGTCCAAAGCCATGCTCCCCGACGTGCTGCTCAATATGCTCGGCGATCGCACGGAGATGGCCCACTCGATTGAAGGCCGCACGCCGTGCCTGGACCACGACCTCGTGGAGCGCGTCAACTCGATGCCGGTCCACATGAAGATCCAGGGCATCACCGAAAAATATGTGCTGCGCGAAGCTGCCCGTCCTTATCTAACCGACACCGTCTGCAAGCGGCAGAAGCACCCCTGCGTGTCCCCGCCCGCGCTCGGGGGCCGCTTCCTCCAGCTCCTGCAGGATACCCTGCGCACGCCTAGCTTCGCCTCGGTCCCCTTCTTTGATGCCAAGGCCATGACCACGCTGCTCGACCGGCTTCCCCAGATCTCGGAGGACGAAGCACGCTTCCGCACCAGCTGGAGCTCGCTTTACGGGCTGAGCGCCCACGTGCTGCACACGCGCTACGCGCAGTAGAGCACAGGTGGTCCGCGGGTTACCATTCGATCTGATCTGATGAGCCAGGGAGGCCAGCATGAGCCCCGCGAACAACCCCAGCCGGCCCTACGTCGTGATCACGGCCGATACCCACGCAGGTGGCTCGCTCGACATGTACCGCGAGTACCTCGACCCCAAGGACCGGGACGAGTTCGACGCCTGGCGCGGGCGCTATCGCAACCCCTCGAAGAAGCACATCGGTGGGAAGAAGACCAAGAACTGGGACTCCGCGCAGCGTACCGCCGACCTCGAGGCCGACGGCGTGATCGCCGAGGTGAACTTCCCCAACACGGTGCCGCCCTTCTACGACCAGGCCTTCCACGTCGCGCCCCTACCGAAGCCGGAGCAGTACCAGCGCTGGCGCGCCGGGACGCGCGCCCACAACCGCTGGCTCGTCGATTTCTGCGCGGAGTTGCCCGGGCGCCGCGCCGGTATCGGTCTGATCCAGCTCAACGACATCGACGACGCCATCGAAGACGTGCAGTGGATCGCGGAGCGCGGTCTGAAGGGCGGCGTGCTGCTGCCCCTGCCTTCGCCCTCCGACGTCCACCTGAGGCCCCTCTACGACTCCGCCTACGACCCGCTGTGGGCGGCGATCCAGGACTGCGACCTCGTACTCAACCAGCACTCAGGGCAGGGCTCGCCCGAGTACGGCAGCGAGCAGGGAGCGGACGCGCTCTGGGTGATGGAGATGCCCTTCTTCGTCCAGCGCGGCTTCTGCCAGCTGATCCTGGGCGGCGTCTTCGAGCGCTTCCCCAAGCTCCGCTACATCCTGACTGAGTCGGGCTGCGCCTGGGCGCCCGGCCTCATGCGGCGGCTCGACGGCATCCACATGGGCATGAAGATGGGCATGATGGGCGAGGTGGACTACTCGAAGTCGAAGACCCTGAAGGAGCCGCCCAGCTTCTACGCCAGGCGCAACTGCTGGTACGGGGCGAGCTTCCCCTCAACGCAGGACATCAAGGGACGCGAGATCGTGGGCGTGGACCGCATCCTCTGGGGCAACGACTACCCCCATTTTGAGGGCTGCTACCCCTACTCGCGCGAGAACATGCGACTCGCCTACTCCGACATCGACCCGGTCGAGGTGCGGATGATGCTGGGCGAGAACGCGGCCAAGCTCTACGGCTTCGACATCGAGGCGCTGCGGCCCGCGGCCGAGAAGCTCGGCATCACCCCCGAGCTGGTGGCAACCCCGCTCGACGAGATTCCCGACTCGGGCTGCCCCACCTTCCAGCGCGCCCGCTATGAGCGCCAACGCGCGGCGGCGTCGTAGGCGTGCGCAGCCGAGAAAGAGAGTCACGATGAGCACGAGCTATCCGATCATCTCTGCGGATTCCCACATCACGGAGCCTCCCCATACCTACGTCGACTACATCGACCCGAAGTGGAAGGCGAAGGCGCCGGTGCTGAAGAACGCGGGCGAGGCGGGCGACGTCTTCCATGTGGAGGGTCTGAAGGTACCGATCCCGATGGGCCTCGTGGCCGCGGCCGGCAAGCCGGCGGAGGAGCTGCGCCTGGCGGGGGTGAAGTTCGAAGACCTCCACCGGGGCGGCTGGGACCCCGACGCGCGCATGGCCGATCAGGAGCGCGACGGGGTGGCAGCGGAGATCCTCTATCCCACCGTTGGTATGGCCATCTGCAACCACCGGGACTTCGACTTCAAGAAGGCCTGCTTCGACGCCTACAACCGCTGGCTGGCGGAGTACTGCTCCGCCCACCCGCAGCGGCTGCTCGGCTGCGGCCAGACGGCCATGCGCGCGCCCGAGGAGGGCATCGAGGATCTCAAGGCCATCCGCGCGCTCGGCCTGCGCGGCGTGATGATGCCGGGCATCCCCGCGGTGGAGGACTACGACTCACCCGTATACGACGCGTTCTGGGAGGCAGCCATTGAGCTTGGGCTGCCGCTCTCCTTCCACATCCTGACCGTGCGCGAGGGTGCGAACGTGGTGCGCGGACCCCGGATGAACAGCTTTCTTGCCATCATCCGTGGCTGCCAGGACATCATGGGCATGCTGATTCTGGGCGGTGTCTTCGAGCGCCACCCCCAGCTGAAGGTGGTGTGCGTGGAGGCGGACGCGGGCTGGGTACCTCACTACATGTACCGCATGGACCATGCCTACAAGCGCCACCGCTACTGGCTGCCGGCCGGGCAGAAGCTCTCCCGGCTGCCCTCGGAGTACTTCGCCGAGAACATCTACACCACCTTCCAGGACGATTGGGTCGCCTTCAAGACGGCCGACCTGATGAACTGGCGGCGGCTCATGTGGGCCAATGACTTCCCCCACAGCGACTCCACCTGGCCGCTCTCTCAGGAGCTGCTGCAGGAGCATGGCCGCGAGCTCACCCCGGAGCAGCGCCGGGGCATCCTGTGTGACAACGTGGCCAAGCTCTACGCGATCGACCTCTCGACGCTGAGCGACGGCGAGGGATCGGCGGCGGTCTAGAAGCGAATCACCTGGCGCGCGACCTCGCCCTTCTCGAGGGCGGCGAAGGCGTCGTTAACATCCTCGAGCTTGAGCTCGCGCGAGACCATCTCGTCCAGCTTCAGCCGTCCGTCGAGGTACAGCTCGATGTAGCGCGGCATATCGACCCGGAAGCGGTTGGAGCCCATGTTGGAGCCCTGGAGCTTCTTCTCGAAGAGAAGATCGATGCCCTGGATCTCGACCGTCTGGCCCAGCGGGATCATGCCGATCACGGTGGCTGTGCCCCCGATCTCGAGCATGGCGTAAGCCTGCTCGGCTGCCTTCTTGAGCCCGATCGCCTCGAACGAGTACTCGACACCGGCTCCACCGGTGAGCTCCTTGACCTGCTCGACGGGATCCCCCGCCGAGGCATCTACGCCGTCGGTGGCGCCGAGCTGCTTTGCCAGCTCGAGCTTGGAGGGGATCATGTCGATCGCGATGATGCGGCCGGCGCCTGCGATCGCGGCCCCCTGGATGGCCGAGAGGCCGACCCCGCCGCAGCCGATCACGGCAACCGTTGCGCCGGCCGGCACCTTGGCCGTGTTGAAGACCGCGCCCAGACCGGTGGTGACTCCGCAGCCGATCAGCGCGGCCTTATCGAGCGGCATGTCCTCTCGGATCTTCACGATCGCGTTCTCGTGCACCAGCAGCTGCTCGGCGTACGAAGACAGGTCCATGAATTGATGCATCACCTCGCCCTTCTGGGAGAGGCGCGGTGGCTCATCCTGCCCGCGGCGTGTCTCCAGCTTACTGCACAGCGACGGCCGCCCTCCGAGGCAGTACTTGCAGTGGCCGCAGAAGACCGAGAGGCAGGTGATCACGTGGTCGCCGGGCTTTACGTACCGCACCGCGGAGCCCACCTCTTCGACGATGCCAGCCGACTCGTGGCCGAGCACCGTCGGCATCGGCCATATGTAGGCACCGGTATAGAAGTGCAGATCCGAGCGACACACCCCGGCTGCGACCGTGCGCACCACAACCTCCCGCGGGCCGGGGCTGGCGATATCCACATCCTCGATCTCGAGCGGCTTCTGAATCCCTCGAAGCACCGCGGCCTTCATGGCGTGTCTCCTTTCGGCGTGTGTGGCCTGGACCTCGATTCTACACCGGCCGCACCGCGTCGATGCGCCCCACGACCTGACCGGAGAGCGCCACCCCCGCCTCGAGCTGGCCGCCGAAGTAGACCTCGCGCCCGCCCGCCGCCAGCTCCGCCATCGGGTTGCCTTCGCCGCGCTCCAGGCGCTCGGTGCGCAGCGCGCGCAGCGCGGGCCCCTTCGCCTGACGCAGGAAGACAGTGCCCGTCTCGGGGGCCTCCACGATCGTCCGCTTCCAGCCCTCGTGTACGGGGGACTCCAGCGCGGAGACCACGCGCGTTCCCATCTGCACGCCCTCGGCTCCCAGGGCAAACGCCGTCGCCATCGAGACCCCGTCGCAGATCCCTCCCGCCGCGATGATCGGCACGTCCACCCGTGACCGCACCAGCGGCAGCAGCACCAGGCTCGAGACCGGCCATGGGTTCTTGAAGCCGCCCCCCTCACCGCCTTCGACCACGAGTCCGTCAACGCCCGCGTCCGCAGCCTTCAAGGCGGCGTGCAGTGTGGGGATCACGTGCAAGACGGTGAGGCCGGCGTCCTTGAGCTGGCGCGTATATTTCGTGGGCTCGCCCGCCGACGTCGTCACGAAGCGCACCCCCTGCTCGATCACGAAGTCCACGATCCCAGGATCGCGCACGAAGGCCTGGGCAATATTCACGCCAGAGGGCCGATCGGTGAGCTCGCACATGCGCCGGATCTCTGCCCGGATCGCATCGAGCTCCCCCGAGGAGGTCTCGATAATCCCCATCGCCCCCGCGTTCGACACCGCCGACGCCAGCTGCGAGCGCGCGATCCATCCTATCGGAGCCTGCACGATCGGGAGCTCGGCCCCGAGCATGCGCGTCACTCAGTTGTCGAATCTCACGCTGCCTCCTGTGTGTTGGCGTGGCCGGTCAAGAGATTGGCACGTACAGCCAACCAGCCCCGCGCGCATGTTCGCATCTTTCCTACCGAGCTTTTCAAGGGACGAAGCGATGCGTGTGATCCCCGTGGAGAATGTACGGCAGGTTGCGATTCGAGCCCTCGTCGAGGAAGACGGCGACTCCGAGGTCAGGCTCATCCTGGTCACGGCTGCGTTCTATGGGGCCACCGTTGCCTCGATGATCTGGTGGCTTTTCACCCGAACGAGTCTCAGAGCGCCTGACAGCGCGCTGATATCGGAGGCTGCGCTCCGCACTGCATGGCGTCGGTGACGCCACTGCCGAGGGCCGCGCAGGCCGCAGTTCTGGCGCCCATGATCGCCGACGCCTCGCTGGCTCCACGCCCGACACGACATTCGGTACGACCCTTGAACGTGAAGCATGTGTCGCACTCGATCCGCACCTCCTGACGAACCCCGTACCAGAGCCAGCCCGCAAACAGCGCGATGCCCACGATCGTGGCGATGGCCCGCAGCAGGCGAGAAGCTGAGTCCCCTAAGCTGTAAAGAGCCATCGCGGGCGAGCTACCTCAGGTGCCCAGAGGGGTGGGACTCGGAGACGGCCCGAAGATCTCTTCAGGGGGTGCGAGCGCATCGAGTCTAAGTCCCAGCTCCGGATCAAGCAGCGAGAGTAACGGGATCCGGGACCGTCGCGCCAGCACAGGGCTCCTCCCTTCATCTTCTCAGGTCCCCCCGTCCAGCACAGAAGTGATCCAGGGTGCCGGATGTCAGCGGCTGCGATCTGTGGGAGGATGGGTCCCGCATGGTCTCCCCTTCCTCTGCGCGCTCCTCTGGCTGGTCTCGGCCGGACTTCCGGCTCACGCGGAGCCGCCGCTATGCCGCTCGTGGTTGCGATCGACTACGCGTTCCCGCCGCAGCAGTGGATCGATGACAAGGGGGAGGCGGGGGGATGCGACGTCGAGGTCTTCCGCGCGGTGGCCGCTGAGATCGGGCTCGAGTATGAGATTTGCGGGGCGACCTGGGACCAGGTCCGCGGCCAGCTCGAGCGCGGCGTCTTATTCCTGATGACTGACCTGCAGCTTCCCGGACTCTGGGGCCTCGAGCTGACCCGCAAAGTACTCGACGAGTTCCCCGCCATGGGCGTGATCTTCCTGTCCGGCCACCCAGGCCGCTCGACCTGCCACGTGGCGCGTGCGTGCGCTTCGTCCCCAAAGCCTTCACCGGCTAAAGCTTTGCCGAAGCCCTCAAAAGTCTGGCGGGACGGGAACCAAGCTAGCGCGCCCCGCGCGAACCGGCGCGCAGAATGCGGACAGCGATATGACCGCAGACCAGATCATCGCAACACTTGAGCTCGAGCCCCACCCCGAAGGTGGGTTCTTTCGGGAGACGTACCGCGCAACGGAGACGCTCTCCCGCGCTGTCCTGCCGTCGCGCTTCCGCGGCGAGCGTGCGTTCTCTACCGCGATCTACTTCCTCATCCAGGGCAAACAATTCTCGGCACTTCATCGGATCTGCTCCGACGAGCTCTGGCATTTTTATCTCGGCGAGCCCTTGGAGTTCGTGGAAATCACCTCCGACGGTCGATTGACGATGACCCTCCTCGGCCATGGCATCACGACGGTTACCCGGCCGCAGGCCGTGATCCCCGCCGGCAGCTGGTTCGGCTCCAGACTTGCCAGGCCAGACCCCCACGCGTTCGCCCTCGTGGGCTGCACTGTTGCCCCGGGCTTCGACTTCGCGGACTTCGAGCTCGCGAGTCGCGAAAAACTGCTTGAGGCATATCCGCAACACGAGGACATGATCCGGGCCATGACCCGAGGGTGAGCGCGGACTATGTCCGCCGCCCGTCATCACTCTGCCCGGGCGGGGCACGCAACGACAGAAACAGGCCCAACGCCAGTACGGGGAGCAAGACGACGGCGCCGTACTTCCCCGGAGCCGCCACGGGCAACGGCTTGTAGAACCAGAGGATGACCACGGCGACGGCCTGCTTGAGCGTCTCCAGGGAGAGCAGGAGTGGCACGAAGGAGCGCTATCGCAACGCCACCAGAAAGTGGAGCGCAGCGAAGGAGAGCTGTTGCAGGCCCATGACGGCGAACAGAAAGACGATGACCGCGCGTTCCCTCGACAGGTCGATTCCCGCGATCTGCCCCGCACCACCGTCGCTCGCGATGAGATGGATGCTGCCCCTGGCGAGGTTCAGCGCGCCCAGCGCCAGCAGGACCCACCAGGCCAGGGGCGAACCGCGGTAGCTCTCATTCGTAGCTGAGGGCATGAATCCCATGACTTCGGATCGTACTACTGCGTGCTCAAGCGGTGCTTGTGAGGTCCACAGAGTGCCGCCCGGGCGCATTGGCTAGGGCTCTGGGAACATCTTCCCCGCCATCACGGCAAGGCCACAGGGGGAAAGCCCCACGCCCTATCAACTTCTGAGCCTTCTTGCCGATGGAAGCGGACCCAAAAACGAGGCGTCCGCGGTGGACGCGAGGAGGGAGTTCGATGACACGCTTGACTGCCTTTGTTGTAGCAATCGCATGCATGCCCTGCCTGGCACTCGCCCAGGCAAAGCCATCGCCTGCCGAGATCAAGAAGGTTCTCGACTACTACTACGGATCGACGAATGACGCGGTTGTCGTCGTAGATACGCGCCTGTGCAGTGACGTCGCCACCCGGGGGGAGAACAAGAACGAGTGCACCGCCACGATCTCTTCGAAGGAGATCGAGGTGGGTCAGCCCAGCATCCTGTGGATGAACTTCTTCGTCCCGGCCAAAGCGGGTGAGCAGAAGATTCTGGTCCAGTTCAACCAGAACGGCGTGACCCGCATGACCCGCCAGCTCACGCTCTCCGGGGCGATCCGCTTCCGCACCTGGAAGAAGTTCGCACTCGACCGGCCGGGGAAGTGGTCGGTCAAGATCCTGCAGGACAAGCAGAGCGGCGTGAAGGAGCTGGCGAGCTTCGCTCTGACCGGCCGCGAGGAAGGAGCCGCCTCCAACGAGAAGGCGCAGCCTCCCGTTTCTGCGGGCAAAGCCACGACAGAGTAAGCATCGTGCGACGGCGATAAGCGATCCGAAACAGACAGGAGACCCCGGAACCGAAAGGTTCCGGGGTCTCCTCTTTTCAGCTGCTGCGCAAGCTGCTGATTACGAAGGGCCCGAAACCCCCAGCGATGCCGCATCGTTGCGTCTGCTGACTTACGAGCCCTTGCCTTCGCGTGCCCGGCTAGCGGAGTACCAGCAGCGAGTAAACCTCGCTGCCGTCCTTCTCGTGGAAGGCGAACTGCATCGCGGTCTGGGTGAAGCTCAGGTAGGCGAAGCCTTCGATCGTGTCATCGTAGTAGAGCTGGCCCGGCTCAGGCGAGAAGGTGGAGGCCGTGACTTTCGAGCCCGCGCCGCTGACCGCGAAGAAGGTGTCCGGGCAACTCGCGTCGCGACCGCGATCGATCAGCTGCCGACCATGGTCGTGGCCGCTCAAGAACATGTCCGTGCCGCAGTAAATGGCCTCCTGGAGGGCGTACATTCCCGGTGGGTTGTAGGCCGCCTGAAAGGGGGGGGTCGGAAACGTCGTGATCAAGTTCAGGAGCACATTGTCATCCTGGTGCGCGCCCGCTGTGAAGCGCGGGTGGTGAGCCACGGCGACCTTCCACGTGGCCGTGGACGCGGCGACTTGCGTCGGAACGATTCCGATCTGAGTAGCGATGGACGGCATCGGCGCAGTTCCCTGGGTGTCGAAGAAGAAGAGATCGACGATTCCACCTGGGGAGCTCACGCCATAGAACGACGCCGGCATGTTCCAGCGTGCGGAGGGGCGCATGCCAGGTCCGATACCGACAGGGAGTGAGGTGTAATCGATCTGAGCCTGCGCGACTCCGAGCGAAAGCAGGCCATAGTCGTGGTTGCCGAATACCGCGTAGAAGGGGATGTCGAGCTGCGGCAGGTTGTAAGGGTCCTCGAACTTCGTGACCCATTGCGGATCGCTGGTCGACTGCACTCCGTCATCGTAGAAGTTGTCCCCGGCCAGGATGACGGCTGTGCAACCTCCGACGTCCGCGCAGTGCTGATTCATTGCATCAGCGACCGCGAACTGATCGGGGTTCCCCTCACCGGTGTCACCGATCGCGATCAGCTTTACGGCGTTACAGGGCGCTCCGATGGCGAGGTTCGCGCAGCTTTCCGTCCACGCATCCGTACAACAGGTCACAGCCGTTGCGCAGACGCAGAGGGCGACGCTCGCCTCGCTGCAGCCGACGCCCGCGTGGACCACGTTGCAGGCCTGCTGCGAGCCGAGCGCGCAGAGCGGGGCGGCGGCTGGACCGCGCCCTGCGGCACCTCTCTGCAGGACCACCACGTCGGCCATCGTACAGCGCCGCGCCGGATCGCCGCTCACACCCCCGGAGGCAGCGTCGTCCACCACGTCACAGAGTCCGGCGGCGATCAGATCCAGCATCTCGAGCCTTGCGAGGTGCCGGCGGAGCGCCAGCGCATCCGGCTCTCCCAGCGAGCCACTCTGATCGAGATCCCCACAGCTCTTCGCTGCAGAGAGTGGCTGCCCTCCAGCGAGCAGCACGCCGGACAGCAGAAAAACAAGGCCGATGCTCTTCATAGCGCGCTTCCTTCGCCGTCACTCATTTGGGGAGCTCAGCGTCATTCTAGACGGTGGATGGTCCCGAAGTGGAAAATAGCTGTCGCGATCGGGCCGGTCCCGCCTAGCGTTTGAAGCCCCTAGAACTGCTGAGGATTCTGGGGCTTTACCTGGCTGAGTCCGCGTCCGAGCCGTGGGTCAATCGATCTGCGCCCAGGCGCGGGCGGGCTACAGTCGCAGGTGATACGGTGTCCGCGGAATCCAGCAAGAGGAGGTTCGAAGCATGACGCATAGGAGTCTGGGAATGATCGCACTGGTCGCTGCAGCGGTACTGCTTCAGGGGTGCACGATCAGCCGGTCGATTTCCAAGGCGGTGACGACCGCGAGCGAGAGCATTGTCGACAGCGCGAAGTCCTCGTCGAAGAAGCTTTCGGGTGACGACGCGCGGCTTGAGCAGGAGTACCGCGACGACCTGCGCGTTGCGGCGCGCACGCTGGTCAACGCGGGCGCGTCCAACGACCAGTTCCTGCGCGAGCTGGGACGAATCGCGGAACTGCACGGCATCAGCCACTGGGAGGGCGAGCCGGGGAGCCTGATCGCGCTCGGCGCCGGGGCCTGCGAGGCGGGCGTATCGGAGCTGTGGCTCGATTCGCTGCTCGCGAGGCTCGGACAAGACGGCGTGCGCGAACGGAGCCTGGCGCGCGAGGGTTGCCGAAGCGCCCTGTGAGCGGCCTGGTGCAGATCTCGCGCGTACTGGCGCTCGCCGCGGCGCTCGCCACGGGAACCGCGCAGTCCGCGGAGCTGGGATTCGTCTGGGTCGAGTCGAACGTGGGCGGTGCGAGCGGGGGTCACTTTGCCCTGAGTCTGGACGACCGCGTCTACAGCTACCACGCCTCCGACGATGGGCTGCTACTGCTGGAGCGCCGCACGCGCGAGCACTTCGACTTCCACTACGCGACACTCGAGAACCGGCCGCTGCACGTGGCGTTCGTTGAGCTGTCGCCCGAGGTGTTCGCGCGCGTGCGCGACGGGTTCGCAGCCGCGTACCTGGCGGAGCAGCGCGCCCTGACGCTAGTGGAAGACCGGCGTGAGAACCTGGCGCTCCTCGAGGCGCTCCTCGGAGACCGTCTTGGCGTGAGCGCGCGAGGCGCGGGGCTGCTCGACGTGCGCGAGTCGGGCGCGGACGAGGCGCTGGTGCTGCGGCGCGAGCTCGAGGCGCGGCTGGGCCGAGACTTTCTGCAGCGCGCGATCGAGCGGCTCGAAGGCGAGTTGCGGGCCGCGCGCCTCGACGCGGTGCATGGCGACGCGCCGCTCACGCGCTACCGCGAACGGCTGGCCGAACGGGCCGCGCTCATGGCCCTTCGGGACGCTGTGGGACTCGACGCCCGCGCCATCGTCCCGGCCGATCCCACGCCCTTGTCCTTGGCGGAAGCAGCCGGACTCTCACGGCTTCGCGAGAGGCTGACCGATGCCGTGACCGAGCTGCTGGCCTCGCGGCGCCCGGATCGAGGGCACGCGCTCTTCCTCGCTGCCGCACGCCACCACGTGGTCAGCGGCTCGCTCGTCGAGTCGCGCCTGGTGCTGCTCGACCCGCTCGTGCGGGATACGCCCGCGCTGGACGCGCGCGAGCTGGCCTCGCGCCGCGCGGAGTTCGAAGCGGTGGCGTACCACACCGAGAAGGTCTACCGCGCCGAGCGGACCCGCCTGCGCGACTTGGGACCGGACGCGCGCGGCTACCAGCGGCTCGAGGAGTGGGCTGCCCGGAGTGCGGAGTACCGCGCGGCCCTCGCTGGCGGCCGCGCCCTGTATGCCGCGGTGGAGCGGCGCCCGCCCGAACGCCGCCGTCTGCTCGCGACGATCGCCACGGCGACGCCGCGCGGAGAACTGCGTGAGTCGCTCGCTGCAGCGCGCATGCGTGTTCGAGCCGCGCGGGACGCCCTGCGCGATGTGCGCGGCTACGACCTGGTCCGGCGCAACTGCGCCACGGACGTCATCGCGACGTTGAACCGCGCACTCGGCGGAACTCAGGCCGCACGCGAGGCGCTTGGCGGCGCACTTGAACCGGGAGAGGGGCTCGGCTTCGTGCCGTTCGTGCTCTTCGAACAGGTGCGCGAACGCCTTGCCGTCACGCGAGTTGAGCGCGTGCCCTCGTACCGCGAGCGAAGGCTGCGCGCGCGGCATGATAGGTCGATTGTGGGGCGCTTGCGCGAGGCGACCACGCTCACCTCGACGATCTACCGGCCGCGCCCCGGCGATACGAGCTTTCTTCTCTTCACCGATGATCTGTTCTGGGCGCGCCCGGCGTTCGGCCTGGTGAACCTGGGCTGGGCGCTCGGGAACGGCCTGGCCGGGGTCGTCACCGGCCCGCTCGACGGCGGCAGCCGGCTCGAACGCGGGCTTTTCGGTGCGCTCTTCTCCCTGCCCGAGCTGGCCTGGATCAACGTGCGCAAAGGGTCGTTCGACGCGTCGACACTCGCGTCGGACGATGGCGGCCGTTAAGGGCGTCGATGCTGGGGTATCGGTCCCTCGACACCGATTCTAGTCGTCCTGCGAATTCGGTATCGAGTTATGATGAGTGAGTAGCAAGCTGCACGCCCAGGCTAGTCCGAGCAGATCTCGCCGAAGTTTCCGAAGAGCAGCGTGAGATCCTCGTAGTTGACGGTCCCGTCCCCGTTCAGATCGGCGGGCGGAAAGTCCGTGTCCCAGACCGCCAGGAGCAACGCCTTGTCCTGCTCGTTGACGACACAGTCTCCGTTGATGTCTCCGGTGAAGGTTGTGCCGAAGGTGGCGCCGAAGTTCTCGTCGAGCAGCTCCAGATCGGCGCCGTCCACCACACCGTCCCGATTCAGATCGACGTGGTCCGCTTTGGGCGCAGTCGAGCCGAGCAGTGCTCTCAGTGTGCGTCGGTCCACGGAGTCGACCCGCCAGTCCCCGTTCACGTCGCCCACCAGCTTCTCAGCGCAGATTCGGTCCCACTCGGAAATCACGGCGATGAGGTCAAGGATGTTGATACCGTCATCGTCCTGGATATCGGCGGCGGGATAGTAGGTTCCGTAGACCGCGATTGAGATGTCGAGGTCCATCGGGCCCACGACGCAGGAGCCGTCGATGTCGCCACG
>SMUX01204028.1_pt1 | contig 16336 bp, 16 predicted proteins | sample 2456431 | NCBI WGS metagenome assembly SMUX01 (sample SAMN11095930, study PRJNA526329) | marine sediment metagenome | biome: Marine sediment; feature: Surficial sediment; material: Deep marine sediment; isolation source: Hadal surficial sediment | place: Pacific Ocean | collected 2014-11 | depth... | reverse complement strand
TTGCTTAGCTGGCTAAGTATATCGCATACTTCGCTTGTTTCAAGTTGATCGATCCATCCCTACAGCAGTTCGTCGACTATTGGGCTTCCCGATCGTTGCTCCTGCAACAAAATCGCGAGGATGCCCGCAAGAGCAATCCCAAGGGTGACCGATGCATTTACCCCAGAGATAGCCACGATCGCAATTGCTGTTGTAATGATCAGAATTACGCGCGCCCACATCGGGCTGCCAGTCGCCCGCCAGACAGCAGCCGCCATCCCACCAACGAAAAGGACCAGACCGACCGCAAGTGCTATCCTTCGTGCCAACGAGAGCGGCTCAACTGGATTCGCCACCGCGGCCTCCACAATTGCCGCGTAGGCGATCACCCCAAAAAGCATGGGGAAATGCAGCATGCTGTAGACATCTCTCGCCATCATGGATCGCTCTGCTCCTCGAGAACTCGCCAGAGCATGGTCCAATACAGGCTTGGCGCGCACGAAGTAGCTCCACCAGAGGGCGCCGGTGATTGCGACTGCCAATAATCCCACGGCGATAAGGTCGAAGCTCAAGATCGCCTCTGTACCTTCACTCGCAGCGACAATCAAAGTTTCACCCAGAACAATGATGACAAAGAGTCCATGGCGTTCACTAAAGTGATCGGGGTGGATGTTCCACTCCTCCGCCTGCCCGCCGACGGCCGCGGAAAAGATATCCAGGAGAATTGCGGAGCCCCAGAGCCAGTACTGCGCCGCGCCTCCCAGATACCCACCTACTAGTACCGCGATCAGCCCAGCAATCGATAGGACGATCCAGGTTCGAAGGGCTGCGCGCAGTGTAGGATTTTCTAAGGCTACGAGGGAGAACAATGTCAATCCGACCACTCTCAACGAAATGTAGGTGATGGCGAACCACAATGCACGATCCTGAAATGCTTGTGGAAGACTTATGCCCATGAAGAGCGTAATTCCCGCCGCCAGCAACACACCGAGCTGGACTAGATTGTGTTTCGTATTTGCAGCATTCAAGGCCCACGTGAACTGACCCCACCCCAACAAGACTAACCAGAACACAAGGACCGCCTGGCCTACCGTGAGCCAGGTGAGGTCGTTGTGCAGTAGGCGGACGATCTGGGTCACGGAGAACACGAAGACGAGGTCGAAGAACAGTTCAACAAATGTCACCTTCTGATCTTCTGGGGAGACGATGGAAGTCCGTGTCATATGCCTGGAATCTACACTCAAACCTTCTCGACGGTAACTGGATGTTAACAGAATACACGCCGACCGGCGGCTTGCGTCTACTCGCAAAGCGCCTGTGTTCGTCTTCTGGACTTAATGGGTAGGGTTTGCTGGCGAAATGAGTTCGGGGCAGCGGTGGACACGTAGCCCCCCCTCAAATGAGGCGGATCAAGAATGGTGACGCGGAGTTTCCTATCGGTCTGTTGCCAGGTAGCTGAATTTAACTCACCGTGAAACTGCCAGATCCCGGGTCAACAACAATCTCGATTTGATGCTCAGCGCCGTCGAAACCTTCGGTCTGCCAAATGCCGGTGTCTCGATCGTTATCTCCACCATCGTCAATCAGATCGAAACGGCTCGGAATACTGACGCTACCAGAAGCACGGTCACGGATCTCAACTCGCACCGCGGCTTGATCGGGAACTTCAATCCGGATTCGCCCGGACCCGCCATCGATGTCGATTGAGACATCGGCCGCCTCTCCAATGGCAAGTGTAAACGAGCCTGAGCCTGTATCAGCGGTCGCATCAACATCGGCGCCATCGGCGATGGCAACTGCAAATGAACCGGAGCCCCCGTCGAATAACGCGTCGTAGCCCGAATTCCCAGCGGGGAGGGTAACCGCGGTGCTGCCTGAACCTCCGTCGATGACGAGCCTGGTCAGCGTTAGATTTTCGAGATTTAGTGCGGCCGAGCCCGAGGCGACATCAACTGTCAAATCGAGCGGAACATCCGGGTTCAGATGGATCTGCCAACTGGCGTCGGAGGCCAGCTCGCCAAGGAAGTCCGGAAAGGTAACGCTGATGCCAGGTTCGGAACGCTCGCGCAGGCGGATGGCTTTTTCAATGGTTCCACTCGCCTCGAACTCGATCGACCCCAAGGTGTCGAGCTCGGCCTCAATCAAAGTTCTTGCGTCTGCGAGTCCGTCTACAGTTGTGCCGTATCGGGCCAGGTCGAGCACCACACGTGCAGAATTGGCTTCACCCACGGGTTCACTAAACCGTTCCGTACTCAATTCCGAGTCAGCTCCCAGCCCTAATGAAGGTGCGAAAGCCACCAGAACGATCGCCCCTGCCACAACGCCTATCGCGATCAGCGGGCTGATGGCGGGGTATTTGCTCTTGAATATGAGGTCAAGACCGACCCCGACAAGGATGAGCGGCCACAGGCGCAGCACCGACAATAGATTCGGGCGCGGAATTATGTCGAGGTTGATCAGCAGGAAGGCTATACCGATCCCAATAAGAAGTATCGGCCAGAATATCGATTGGGTTCCCCGTTTTTCGTCCGCCATTCGTTAATGTCCTTTCAGAATTGTGCCTGATGTTCTCCGGTTGATGCCCGCGAGCGGCCCGGCCGCATAACATCCGAAAACATTATGCGCTCCGAATTAGGTGTCGGACTCGGAGGGTTCGCTATCGGTCGCCATCCGGGGCTCCTCACCGCCACTTTCCCCTTGGCTGTCGGGACGGTATTTGAACGATGTCTGGCCTCGCCGAAAAAGAAAATACACCCCGATCCCAATCAGCAGGATCGGCCAGAGTAATTGATTGCCCTGGCGCCCTCCAAGACCGATCAATAGTTCAAAGAATGCCCCCGCGAGCACAAATATGAGGACCCCCGACCGCACCATGCCCCAGCCGGTTCGCGTGGTAGCCGGTCGATCCCTCCGGGTTCCGCTTACGACGAGTCCGATTCCAAAGGCGGTGGGCCAGATAAGCGCCCACGCGTAGGCCCAAGCTTCCCAGCGGCCTGTAGCATTCATAACAAGCATGATCAGCCCGGTCATCGTAATCATGCTGCCGGGGATCGCCATCTGCCCGTTGCCCCCACCGCCGGCAAATGCCCCTCCGAGGAACAGCAGGCCGACGAAGACTATGAATAGGGGCCAGAGATCGCCCAGGAAATCGAGATTGAAGAATTGGTTCAGCAGGAAGAGCACACCCAATAAAACAAATCCAACCCCGATCACGACGCTTGCGCTTCCGTCTCGGCTCTTCATATCCATAACTTTCCCTCCTTGTAAGTGATGCGGCGAGTTTTCTTTGAACAGTTCCAGGACTTACTGATTCCGTGTGTGCTCCCGGCGGTCCCAATAACTCGCCATCTCTCCCCTTCATTGACCTCTAACACCAAGGGCCGTCCGCGGCCTCGCGGTCCAACTTCCTAATCATGTTCTGCTGTGGAAGGGTTCCAGGAAAATTGCGCCCGGCGCCCAACGGATCGTAAGGGTACCGACAGGTTTAGAAAAATTAGCCGAGGGCGCCGAGGAACGCCGCGCTGGCTGCGATCGCCACAACAATCAGGCTGGCGGTTGCAACACAGGCGTAACCAACCACTAAGCCGGCGGTCGCTAACCCACCGCCGCGCAACCGACCTTCGCTATCCTGGATTTCTTTCTTAGCCAAGTGTCCGGTGATGATGGCAATGACCCCGCCGATCACCGGCAGGATCGACCAGCCGGCCACGGCAGCGACGAGGCTAACGATCGCCAGGGGACTGTCCGGCATATTCTGAAGCTCGCTCCCCGCTAATTCCTTCGTTGTCATTTGTTCCCTCCTTTGTGATTTAGTCCTACTCTCCGTCCCGGTTCAAGGATCTTGAAGCGGGACGTGTAAGGTTTTTGGATTGGTCTTTCGTCAATGTTCAAGCAATGACTTGACAGCTTCTGTGTCTCTCAGGATCTTGGCGGCCTCGAAAACGCCCTCTACGGGGACGATTACTAGGCCCGGATGCTTGGACACATATTCGGCCGCGGATTCCCGCGAGACGAAGTAATGCGTCAGGTTGCAAAAGCTGCCTCGAATGTTGTCCAGATCGGGTTCGAGGGACCAGGACACGACCGCCGAGCTGGGATTCAGGCCCTCTATTCCATCGGGTGTCACCGTTAACCGGACGTTCTCGCCGCTGATTGGATCCGGCGACTCGATCACCGCGGTGTGGTTCAGGATCGAGGGGAACGAGATGGTGTCGGCTGCACACCAAGCGTAGAGGTCGTGCCCATTCACCCGGTATTTGTGTGGAGTTGGGATAAGAGTCAATCCCCACCCGACGAGGTTGCCCTCATCGTCAAATTCGGCTCCGAGCCGCTTCGCGAGCTTAATCGCCACCCCAACTTCCAGCTCGGTTGCAGACGCCAATTCCTCAGGCGGCACCGGCTTACCATGCTGCAGAAGCTGTACCAAGCTTAGAACGACCTTGAGGATCGAAGGAGGTGCACCTTCCCAGGACTCGACTACCGTCTTCGCCAGCTCTGTCGTGGTGAATTCGCGCCCTGTACTCATCGCTTGATCTCCCTACTATCTTTCACGTCTACGCTCCGAGCTTCGGCTCTTCGGGGTCAGCCGTCTGCATCAGTCGGCAGAGGCCGCCAGCGATTTGGCGCGATTGTCCTCGATGACCTTGTCCGCCAAATCAATTACGTTCCACGGGCAGTAGACAACGTACCGCCTTCGGAAGATCAGGCTGGGGAGGGCCATCACCTCGCAGCCGCCGTAGCTCATGATGAAGTTAAAAATCAGCGAGATGGAAACGTACAGCCCTAGTGCAACTTGAAATTGCGGCGGCCCCAATCTAAAGAGCAGCGCAACGCTGGGGGCTCCTACCAGGATGATCGTGCCGACCCATGGATTGACACGCGCAAGCAGCCTCTCACCCAGGTAGTAGTGAGCTGCCAGGTAGGCCAGGAAAATGGCAGCAAAGTACAGGACGGCCTGCGCGTAAAAACCAAGCGTCAGATCGTTAGCGAGAAGAATCCGGATGATGCTGTATATCGGGATGAGCCCGCCCAAAATGAGACGTGTCGCACGTCCTATGGGGCCGGCGTCCAAACCTAGTTGAAAGCTCGACTTAGCTTCCTTCGCCTGTGTCATTTCAAGCCTCTGTGGGCCGCAGTAGTTCGGTCTCGCCGACCAAGTTCTCTGCGTTGCGTTCCAATCGGCGACCGAGCGACACGATCGCACGACCTAGCCAGCGGATCGCTCTTGCAATGAGCTGCTGAGATTTTCGACTTGGCTTGCGATGGGGCTGAGCACCTCCCGATTGGCTGAGGATCAGATGCATTCTTGCTCGGGAAACCATGGACAGCTCTTCGATCATTTTGTCACCTTCCTTGTCTGCGCTTCCTGGAATACACGTTGTGTATTCTGCTTTTCGTCAAATGCGACGGATCGATATTCCATTGTCAAATTTACTTCGGCAACTCGCCTGCGTCATCTGCCAAAGGTCTAATGTAGGGGTCATATTCGAAGTTCAACCAGATGAGGCGCCCGGCAATGGATCGTCTCCGCCCCATTGAATCTGGTACCGAGCGCCTTCAACGACTGGATGCCTGCCGCTCGGCGCTTCGCTGTTCATCCCGCTCATCCATCCGAGTCCAGGAGCCGGGGCAGAAGTGCTCTTCAACCTCGCGGCCGGTCAGGATGCCGACAAGATGTGGAATGGAGCGCATCTCGCAGCCTGGCGTGCCAAGAATGCCCGCCAATATATGCGATATCCCAAGGTGCCCTGTGCTGTAAACGAGCACCATCAAGACGACGATACCTAATGGCGCCGCCCAGACCGTCCCGAAGAACAGCAGATCGGCAACCAAAGCCATCGCGGCCATTGCGCCCACGATCAGCAAAGGATATTTGCCGGTATTGAGCTTGAAAGCAAGGTTGACTATGACGTTCAAGTTGATGAGATGCCCCACCAAAGCAAGACCCAGGAAGACCAACCCGAAAATCGTCCCGAAACTGGCTTGCGCAAGGTCAAGCGTATCAAGACGAATAATCCAGTTCGGGTGAAGCAGCGCCAGGACTGTGGCGCTAAGCCCTATCACTCCCGCAACAAAGCGATAAATCCTCCCCCGAATGCTGGGCCTCACCAGTGTCCCCCAGCTTACAAAACTCTTTCCAACTTCAGCAGTATTCATTTGTATATTCTCTTCGTCGCCGAATGCGACGGTCCGAAATCAAATTTACAGCCGTATTTCGGCCCCGTCATCTGCCAAAGGTCAAATCTGGGGATCATATTTGAGCTCCAATCTGAAGAGGCGCCCATCCTTGGGCGCCTATAGGAAATCACCGTAGGAATTCTGCGCGTTGTGGCATGCCCTAAAGATGCTCTCAAATATCCCGCGTGCTTATCGGGACAGTAACCAGAGCCTGCGTTCCGAATGCGGGCTTCGCTGATCATTACGCTATCTACCCCCGAGGTTCTTGATTTCTCCGCCGCTGGAGACAGACAAATTAGTTTGTGGGTTACCGTAGTAACTGACATTAGCGAGGCCGGTGACGTGTGTGGTCAGGTTTTCAGTGACCCAGACGGTGGCTCTTGCCACGCTGCCAACGGTCAGATTGAGTGTTTCACTGCGCAAGTCGCGGGCGAGGTATTTCGAGGAACCCTCAATATCAACCACCTGTCTGATTACTTCTCCAGCCAGATGCATCTCAGCAGCACCACGTAGCTCAACGATCAGTTCATTCGCAATAAGCTTATTGACGCTGAATTTGCCGGCACCCCCAATAGCGATGTCCAGGCGCTCGGCGTTGAGGCTTTCGGCGCTGATCTCTGGCGCTCCAGATGCCGAAACGGTATCGAGTGAAGCTACGTTCAAGGTATAACGAATCCGGGTAGGCGATAGGGTCTTGACTTGGCCATGCTCAAGATCCAGGTATAGCGTACGGCCACGTACTTCACTCGTGATGAAGGGCATGATATTGTCGTCAGCTTCGATGGTGAGTGACTCCCTACTACTCTGGATAATGATTAATTCGCCAGTGGGGGAGATATCCACGCGATCGAACTTCCCGACCGCACGCGATTCCGTGATGAGGTTGCCTGAACCGCGCACGGATGGTCCGTTTTGACCACCGCAAGCAGCGGTGAGAAGGACCACTACTAGCATGAGGCCAAGAACCTCAAGTTTTGTTTTAAACATAGTAGACATCTTTCCGAACCCTTGGAGAGTGACCCATGAGCCAGACCAGGGCAGTACCGGTGATCGCTCCCGCGATGGCCCCACCCACAAGGCTCCCGCCGCCCTGGCCGAGGGCCATTGACGCGGCTTCGCCAACGGACCAGCCTAAAGCGCTGGCGATGATCCACCAGCTGGCCCGTGAGAGGTGCTGTCCCAGGAAACGGGCCTGGAATGATCCGCCCGTGGCTCCCATGACTAGTCCTGCCACCGCTCCGCCTGCAATCAGTCCGGATGCCCCACCGAAAAGACCCGACACCGCGCCTACGATCGCTCCGCCAAAAGCGAAGCAGATAATCAGTGTGCTGAGGCCAGCAAGGGCGACCCACCCGGCTCGGGCAATGTACTGGCGCAGAATGACCCACTGCAACATGCCCACCAGGGCTCCGGTTACGATCATCCCGGCCGGGTGGCTGACCTGGGATCCAACGACTCCGCCGATGGCGAAACCGGCGACGCTAGCCAGCACCCACTCCAGCCAGAGCAGCAGCCCCGCGTACGAGGTGCCTGTGTCAGCGTTGTAGATCTGTACTTGATTTGACATTTTCCTTCTCCTTCAATTTAGGCAATTGATTTCATCAAGTGCCGATGTTCATTACCGACCATAAATGTAGCGTCCGGGACTCGGTGCGTCATCTGCCGAAGGTCAAACAAAGGGGTCCAAGATTTTGGAGCTACGGGTCCTGGCCGCCGCTCGAAAGGAAGAGAGGGTCGGTGCTTCATGTCGCCCTGACCGGCCTTCTTCAAAGAGGGTAGAGGAAATAAAAACCCATTCGGCATTCCCCTAAGGCATGACGACGACTGCCATCATGAACCAGCTGAGCAGCAGCATGCCGCTGAGGGCAATCAAACGCAGTGCTCTTGCACCGAGCTCCATAGGCAGTCGCCGCCTCCCGCGTACGGTCGGCGGCGACTGTTTGGTCAGCCCAGGGGTAACTAAGCCGTTTGTCCCATCTCCAGCGCGGCCTGAATGTTGGCCAGTGTCTGGGAGACGAGGGTCTCGGCGAAGCCCGTGCGGGTGGGCTCTTCGCGGTAATAAGAGGGCCAATCGGGCGGCACAGAATATCGGAGATCCAGGTTGAGTCGCGTGGCGTTCGCTTCCTGGGCGAGGTTGTAGACCTGTTCGCCCGGGATGTCGCCATCCATCTCCATAACCAAGCGAGTCGGCGGCTCGTAGACGGACGTTCGCGCTTGGTGGCGGACTACTCGGCCGGCGATAATCACCTCGCACCGGTAAAGCAATTCGGAGCTGAGCTCTCCTTGGGCCTCCGTGTGAGCCTCCAGTGGTGAGATGGCGTCCGACCTGGTTTCAGGCTCAGATATGAACCTAAATACTGTCTCGATCGGCGCATCAATGAGCACACCCCCTCCTGCATGTACATTAATTGGATCAAATATCATCTGCCTAACCTCCGTTTCATGGAACGCGAAGCTGTCCATCGACTGCTTGCTTTCCTGCCTGCACTCCTTAGAGTGCGCTCGTCAGAGCGAACTCGCCAGAGTGCGGCTAGAAGCCTTTGCGGGCCCCGAACATTTGCCGAGACAGGTTGACTGCTTGCTCATGCTTGCAGAGTGCCCGTGCTCGACAGAGAGTGTTCCTCAAGGCGATCCTCGCTCACTATCATGTTAGGGTGCTCACAGCTCGGCTTCGACGCCCTCTAATAAAGCGAAACCCGAACAACACGAGCGCTCCGACGAAGAGTGCTAACATTCCGCCAATGCCTTTCAAGATGTTGCCCTGATTCACAAGAGCAAACGCGTCTTGGGCACTATAGAAGGTATAGCGGCCAAAGTCTCCGAGGGCCTGGTCCAGAGCTAGCACATGCTCGCGTGTCATTTGTAGATCGCGCTGGTCCGGTCGATAGGTTGATTGCGGCCCATAGAGCTCGCCCTGGTTGTCCATCTCGAGATGACCGCCCAGAACGTAAGTCACCGGGCGATTTTCAATAAATTCGACGAGGCGCTGGCTGCTGGCGCGAAAGCTGTCAAGGTCGGAAACATATATTCGACCCGGTAAAAGATTATCGCCGGTCAGCAAAATCCCCGTGAGTGTGTCGTAAACTGCGATACCGGCTGGGTGATGTCCTGGAATGGGGAGAATCTCGAGGATGCGACCGCCGAGATCAAACGACGCAACCCCTTCGGGCCAATTGTCGAAACCGAAGAACCTCTGCACCTCCGCAGGCTCATTCCCCACTACTACCACGTCCGGCAGCCCGAGGAACTGACCGTCCCCCCTGCGATGATCGAAGTGACCGTGGGAATGTGCGACGGTAAGCGGGAGTCGAGGCTGCCCTTCCTTGGCGAGGAGATCCATGACTGTGGCCGCGACTGGCGCGACGTCTTCAGCGGCGACGGCTCCGGTGTCAAGCAAGAATGCGCGCGTCTGGCCGATCAGAAGGTACATAAAAGGTGCTTCAAAATCGGCGCACAGGCTTTGGCGAAGAATGTAGGTCGCCGGATCGTACTGGTGAACTTGAATTGCCGGCTCATCGCTCTTGGCACAGTCCGGTGAACCGGAAATCCAATCCACCTCCATTGAGCCGGGAGTAACTTGTTCCGCCAAGACGGCTTTCGAGGAGCTAGACTCCATTTCAGAAGCGTTGCCCCCGTCACCGCTGGCTACGCTGGAGGCTTGCTCAAAGGTTTTGTCCGAATTTGATATTGAAGTCAGCGCGTCCCCATCACGGCCATCAGGCCCTTCCGCATCACCCTCAACCAGAACAACCTCTGCTGACGGGCGGTTACCTGCCAAAATCTCTCCCGCGGCTTCATACGGCCGTGGAACAAAAACAGCCGCTACAGCGAGCAATACGAGCCCAAGAATAATCGGGTATTCAGAGCCCCTAATCTTATCGACTTGGCCAACAAGTGCCCTGGTGATTTCTTGAAGGGTCGATCCTATATTCATCGCCCTATTCTCCGTTTCGCTACCTAATCGGGTCCTCGAGCGAATTTCATTCGCTTGTGCCATTGAGAAACCTCCTCTTCATCAAATCCTTCAACAAATATAGCGTTTGGTACCCATGCGCGTCATCTGCCGAAGGTCCAATCTAGGGGTCAAATCCGGGCCCCGGCGAGGATCCTCACTTCCAAGAACACTTCTGCACCGGGTTTTTGCTTGGGGCTGCGGGTTGAGGCTTTTAGGGCCTGGGGCGTCGAACCTATTTATGGCTTATTGAAACTTTTGCGAGAAGATGCCGACTCGGGGCTGAGCACGACCTCTCTTCTCGCTGAAGATCGAATATGACCCCCTAGATTGGACCTTCGGCAGATGACGGGGCCGACCTGCAGCTGTAAATTCGACTTCAGGCCGTGAATTTCGACGAACAGGAGAATACACATGGTTAGAAAATTGGAGATCCTCGCCCCGTCGGTCATAAGGAATAGGAGAATAGGCCTGATGAGAAAACTGCTGATACTCGCCGAGGTTTCCCTGATCCTCTTTCTGCTTTATTACTTGACTGGAGTTCTCACGAGTTTGGGATTCCATAACTGGCAGAAGCCACTGTTTGGAAATCCGATACTGTCGAGCATATTGTTGCTATTTGTCCTGCCTCTTTCCACCCTGGTCCTGACGCGCCGCAATCCAGGAATCTACGGCCTGACAAATGACAACCTCAGGCAACACGCGCAGCTGGCTTTGCGAGCGATTGCGGTTGTCCTGCCTGCATCCTGGCTGTTTCTAGTGATTGGCCTGCTGGGAACGGATTTTACGCAGTGGCTCGGATCATTCATATTGACCCTCGGATTCGCCGCCGCAGGGTTCGTCATACTACGATTTACGCGCCGCCTCGAAAACATTCCCGAAACAAAAGTCTCGCTTTATGGTTTTTTGGCTTATATCGGGCTGCTGGTTGCCGGCGTCGGCCTAGTTTATTTATTCCATCCGATATCGGAGTTGATTGCGCAAATCATCATCGCATTGATATTTGTCGGATTTCTTGAAGAATTTTTCTGGCGCGGGTACCTGCAAAGAAGGCTCAATGATGTTTTTGGCCGGCCCTATTCCTTATTCAAAGTCAACTATGGTGCGGGTCTCGTATTAACCGCGGTCATATTCGGGTTGTTTCACCCTCTGTTCGCGAACGAGACGCCCTTGCCCTGGGCCTGGGCATTGTGGACCGCGACGTTCGGGCTGATTCTAGGCTTCCTGCGTGAGAAATCCGGCGCGATCGTCGCGCCGGCAGTGTTGCACGGAGTGTTCTTATTGGGAGGCGTCTTCCTTGCAATCAGCTGAGCGGGCGCCAAAATCGGGTATGCGAATTACCGAAAGGTAGCCAGTCATGGACCAACATTCGAATGGAGAAAATCGAGTAAGTTCAAGTCTAAGGAGGGTCCTAGCATGATTCAGTTTTCTAAGAGTGTGATCATCAACCGCCCCTTAGAGGACGTATTCGAGTATTCGGTCGACCCAGCCAATACACACGCGTGGATGGACGACACGCCGGAGCATACCCACAATGGGGCAATGGAGGTCGGCTCGACCGGGCGCCGCATCGTGAAGCTCATGGGGCTAAAGCTTGGTGGCAACTACGAGATAACCGCATTCAATCGACCCTACAAATATTGCTTCAAGCCTATAACTGGCCCGTTACACGCCGATGTTTGTCAAAGCTATGAGGAAGTCGACGGCGGCACGCGATTTACCTACGCGGTCGAACTGGAGGGGAGGGGCTTCTACAAAGTCCTAGAATGGCTAATCAATATGGAGGGTACCTCTACCCTGGAAAAGGAACTCAAGAAGCTCAAGGGCATTCTGGAGAGCTGAAACCATGGAAGGTTCAGGGCGGACGCCAGCCCATTGGATTCATAAGAGCCCGAGCTCCTTCCCGCGCGATATCGCTTGAACGCGGTTGCTCACATCCATTTTGCCGTAAATGCTGCCGATATGTGCCTTGACCGTCCCCACGACGACCACGAGTTCCTCTGCGATCTCCCGGTTCTTGAGACCGGCGGCCATGAGCCGTAATACCTCCAGCTCACGGCTCGTGAGGGGCTCGATAAGCGGCTCTACGCCGTGCGGGGTGTGAAGCTCGCCATTACCCTCTGTCTCAAGGGTAGCCAGCAACTTTGACACGTATTCGACCGCGATGCCCTTTGCCGCCGCGCGCCGAAGCAGGACACCCATTGGCTCGCCTTCATCGACAAACGTCCTTACGTAGCCCTCAGGCTCACCCAATTTCAGCGCCCTTTCCAATCCCGATAGGGCTGAATCGCCTTTCCCCATCCTTTCGTAGACCAGGGCTTGTAATGAAAGTACCTCGATCTCGAAGCCCATAAGTCCGGCCCGCTGGGTGAGCTCGAGTACCCATTTCAGCAGCTCGGCGGCCTCTTCCAGTCTCTCCGAGTTGTGCAGGGAGCTGGCCTCAGAGATGAGCACGCGCGCTAATGTTGTATATTCATTGACCCGTGTATAACTCAGGGCTCCTCCGACGGGCAGGTTTTCGGCCTTGACCCACGCTCGAGCCACAGCGTACTTCCCTCGCTTGTTTTGTAGACGTGCTCGGAAAGCCACCACCTGGCGGACTGCGGGTGGCATATTCGCGCGGACAGCGATGTCTTCGGCGTGCTGAAGCAGCTCTATAGCACCATCGTGATCGTGTTGTGCGTCCCTGACGCGCGCTAATGATTGGTACCCTCCCAGAACGGTGTTCAAATCCCCGCCGCTCTCGGCAAGCTCGATCCCTGCCTTGAGCGACTGCTCGGCCTCTTCTAGATGGTTCCACTCCCGATTCAATGCCCCCATGACCACATTTGCAACGGCCCCAATCGGAAAGAGTGGACCGCCCTTCGAACGAGCCAGACTCAGAGCCCGCTGGCTCGTCTCCGCCGCCTCGTGAAGGCGACCGAGGTAGACTTGCAGCGGCGCGAGGTAGCTAATGGCCGGGAGCGCCGACCGTATGTCGCCAACACTTTCGCCGCGGTTGACGGCCTCAGTCAGGAAGCGACTGGCCAATTTGAGATCCTCGGCCGTGCTGTATCCTCCAACAGGATTCATGGCGATGTTCAGCGAAAGGACCGCACGCAGTTCGAGGGAGTCCTCCGGTATGTTCTCCAGCGCTTCATGCGAAAGTGCCAGCGCGAGCGGGCTGTCGCCTCGATAACAGGCCACAATGGCACGCACTGCGGTCGCCTGACCCTTTAACGCTTCGACCTGCGATGCGGATACGATTTCGCCAACACCGCTCTCAAAATCCTGGACGGCATTTTCCGCCTGATCGAGGCGACCGGTTTGCATGAGAGCAAACGCCCGGCTGAGGCTGAGCCTCGGTCGAGCTAACATCGTCTCCTCCGGCAATGCTTCCAACAGGGCAAGCAGAGTGCTAACTTCTCCGCCAGCCCACATCGATTGTGCTACTTGCTCGATAAGGCGAGCGGCTGTATCTGTCTCGCCTGCCGCGAACGCATGCCTAATGGCTTCTCTCTCGAGCCCCTGTGCCTCGAGCCAATCACTCGCCCGACGGTGCAGTCCTGGCAACCGATCGGGATTAGCTTTGCGCAGCCGCTCGCGCAGAAAATCGGCGAACAAGTGATGGTAGCGATACCATATTCGCTCGTTGTCCAACGCAACAACAAACAAGTTTTCGATCTCAAGCCTCTCCAAAGTGACCTGCCCACCATCGCGCTTAGTAACCGCATCGCAAAGAGCTCCGGTCATGCGTTCGAGGACGCAAGTTCCTAACAAGAAAGATTGGATGGGTTCGGGTTGGCGACTGAGGACCTCGTCTGCCAGGTAGTCGAATACGTGACGATGGCTGCCGGTGAAACTTTTGATAAAGCCAGGGATGTCGACCTCGCTCTGCATCGACAGCGCAGCTAACTGGAGACCTGCGATCCAGCCCTCCGTGCGAGCCTCCAGGGCCGATAGGTCGCTCTCGCTCAGACCGAGCCCTAAAACCTGATTGAGCAGAATGGCGATTTCTTCATCGGTGAATCGAAGATCCGCAGGACGGATCTCAATTAATTCGCCTCTCGCCCTCAATGCCGAAAGCGGCAAAGGCGGGTCAACTCGGCTGGCGATCACTAGGTGCATTTGAGGCGGAAGATGATCAAGCAAGTACGCAACTGCGTTGTGAATGGCCTGATTATCGATCTCATGGTAGTCATCCAGCACGAGTGCGAACGGTTCTAATTTGGCACCGATCTCGTTAATGAATCCGACCAGAACTGCCTGCGCGGACTGCGGCTGCGAGGATTGTAGGAAGGCAAGCGCTTGCCCCTCAAATCCGGTCTCAATTCTTTGAAGAGCCCCCAGAAAATGAGCGAGGAATCGCCTCAATTCATTATCACCTGTGTCCAGAGAGAGCCAAGCGACGGGACTCTCATTTTGAGCGCTCCACTCGGTGAGCAGAGTCGTCTTGCCGGAGCCCGGGGGGGCAGAGACGAGGGTCAGTTTGCGATCGAATCCCTCATTCAACTGGTCTAATAAGCGCCCGCGGGGCACGGAGTCAAGCCGAACCTGGGGGATGCTTAGCTTTGTGGAGAGTAGTGTTTCTTGCTGAGCAACTTCGCTTGGGGAAATAGCCATCGTGGACTTACAACCCTTGTTTTAGATGAAGCTCATCCTCTTGGAGGCGCCGACGAGCGAATACAAATCATAATGCAGCGCGTCACTACCATCTAAGCATGGACACGCAAGGGCGCGGATGCTACGGTCAAGATCGCCGAAACGAGAGCTCTTGCTCAAGCGAACATGGTGCGGATCACCTCTCACCTAAACTGCCTCGCCAAATTCAGATGATGTCGCAACAAATCGAGCTAGATCAGGCATCCATTAGAGATTTCACTGCGTGACGGTTTAAGAAAGACTCGCGCAGATCCTCTGTGCCGGCGTGTTCGGCGATGAATTCGATGACCTCTTTGGCCGCTTCTCGAACCTTAGCGGCCTCTGCCTCATTTCCAAGATCAGCTTCGACTTCGGCCAAGTTCACTAGGATTTGCCACAGAGCGCGCCGAGAACCGACCGCCTCCGCAGCGGTGCGAGCCTCCGACAGGACCGCCCGGGCTCGTTCAGCCTCTCCCAGAGCGACCAGCACGCGTCCCTTGATATTGAGTGCGTCGGCGAGATAGGCGGGGAAGCCGCTGGTCTCGAGTAATTCGAGAAGTTCGTCGCCCAGCTGGGCGGCTACCTGATAGTCCTGGTCGACCATAGCGAGCTCAATTTGCGCCAGTCCTACGCGGATGTAAATGGGAGGCGGGAAGGAAAATCGAAATCTAAGGTCACGGAAATGATCGACCTCCGCCAGTGCCTCGATCGCCTCCGCGTGATGACCGCTCCCGAGGTGGGTAAGGGCTAAGACTGCCAGCGTCAGCGGAATCTGCTGAGGAAATTGATCCTGAGCCACCGCGTGTGCTTCCTTGGCAATATCCGTGGCTTGTTTATGGGCACCCATATCTGCATACACCAGCGCCATCGAAGCCCGCGCATTTAAGTTGAACGGGTTGCCCGCCTGCACGCTGAGATCGACCGACTCCTCCAGAGCAGGCAGGGCTTCATCCAGCCTGCCTTTCTCAACAAGCGCATTCCCGATTCCCAGCTTGCTCAGCGAGCGACCGTAGAGGTTGTCTATGGAAAGGCTGAGATCGTAGGCTTCCTTCCCGTGAGCTAGCGCTTGTGCAAAATCACCCTGCAATAGATCCACCAGCGTGTAGCGAATCAGGTTGTCGGCCAACATCGGCGTGTTGCTTAGTTTCTTCCACAACGCATTGACCTCGTCCAATACGCGCTGAGTGTCCTTGGCGCGCTCCTGGAAATTCATATACACGACCGACAGATCGTGCAGGATGAATGCTAGGAGTTCCCGGAAGTGACGCTCTCGGGCAATAGCCAGGGCTTTCTCGCCGAACTCGATAGCTTCATTGGGTCGTCCTGTCCAGTGATAAAGGAGTAATAGATTCCAGAACGTCTTTGCTTCAGATTCGCGGTCATGTAGTGCTCTTGCCAGCTCAAGCGCCTTGTCACAGAGGGCCTGACCCTTCTCAGGGTCAAATGCAGGGTTGATCGTGACCCGGAGTGTGGCTCGGGCGAGCAGGCTCGCCAGCTCCATCGGCCGGTCGTCCCGCTCCGAGGCGAGGGCTTCAAGTTCGTCATAGTTGGCGAGGGCATCCTCGTAGGCCGCGCTAAGCTCCATCGCCCTCCCGCGGCTTGTGAACA
>SMUX01234791.1_pt1 | contig 16362 bp, 16 predicted proteins | sample 2456431 | NCBI WGS metagenome assembly SMUX01 (sample SAMN11095930, study PRJNA526329) | marine sediment metagenome | biome: Marine sediment; feature: Surficial sediment; material: Deep marine sediment; isolation source: Hadal surficial sediment | place: Pacific Ocean | collected 2014-11 | depth... | reverse complement strand
CAGGAATATGAAATTGAGGGCGACGTAGAGCAGCATCACGACCAGTGTGCCGGTCAGCAAAATTACGGGAAGCGTTCGTTGCGGGTTTTCCAACTCGCTGCTGAGATAGGTAGCCGCGTTCCAGCCCGTGTATGCGTAGCTGACATAGATCAGCGAGACTGCAAATGCGGCGCTGGTCAGGGACGCGCCATCACCGCTGGTTGGCAGGAATGTGACCGGTTGTGGCGTATCAACAAGAATATAGGCAAGCAGGCAGAATCCCATGATGACGGCGACTTTAAAAATCGTAAATATGACCTGAAGCCCACCACTGTTACGGCGATTTGTGCTGTGAACGATCGTCAGCGCGATGACAAGGCCGCAAGCGAGCGTTTTCTCCAGCCATGCGGATGTTTCACCGCTCATTACAGAGGTCGCATAGGCGGCGAACGTCATCGCGGCCAGTGCAGTGGGACCGGCAAAGCCAATCGTCGCGGACACCCACCCCGATACGAAGCCGGCAACCGGGTGATAGATCCGGGCGAGGAAATTGTACTCGCCGCCCGAACGGGGCATCGCGGCGCCGAGTTCCGCATAGGTCATTGCCCCGCATAATGCAGCAACGCCGCCGACCGCCCACAGCATCAGCAGGACGAAACCGGAGCGTAAATCGAGGAGTTGAAAGCCAAGGCTCGTAAACACGCCAGTGCCCACCATGTTGGCAATAACCACGGCGGTGACTGTCGTATGTCGAAATTTTTCCTTAGACATTCTTGAGGATGCCCTTTTCCTGTCTTCCGGTAACTCATTATCACGGCGATTGGCGGATGCGTCCACAAATTACCGACACGGCCGATGCGCCGTGAGTAGTAATAAAATCAGATGACAAGAAGCGCGCCAGGCTGAATTGCATGCAGCATTTCCTGGCAAACATGGATTACCCCGACAAGAATGAGCACGTGGTGCACGGTCCGGACCCGTTGATTGTGGGTACACCATCCCAGGTGATCGAAAAAGATCGACACATCTGGGGTTAGCCCCCGAGCGTAAAGCTGTCCGCGTCTTTGTGAAACGCGAATCGTTCACGAAACACCCGCAGCTGTTCGAGATCGAGTTCTACGGATACCGTTCCTGTTTGATCGCCAAGATTCGCCAGGTCTTCGCCCAGGTGGTCGATGATCGCGCTACCGCCAATATAGGGAATGTCGTTGCCATCGCTTCCGGTGCGATTTACGCCGGCAACATAACTCTGATTCTCGATCGCACGCGCGCGTAACAGCGTCTCCCAGGCGCGATGCCGGCGCTCGGGCCAGTTCGCGACGTACAGCAGCAGGTCATAGCTGTCCCGGTTACGGCTCCACACCGGGAATCTCAGGTCGTAGCAGACCAGTGGGCAAATGCGCCAGCCCTTTAGCTCAAAGGTAAGTAAATCAGCGCCTGCTGCGTAATGGTCCTGCTCGTGCGCCAATCTGAACAGGTGCCGCTTGTCGTAGCATTGCAAGTCACCGGCCGGGGACGCACAGATGAATCGGTTAAAGTATTGCTGATTATCGGCAATAATCAGGCTGCCGCAGACCGCGGCATTGCTGCTTGCAGCCATTTTACGCATCCAGGCGACGGAATCGCCGTCCATCGTCTCGGCCAGTTCAGGTGCATCCATGCTGAATCCGGTCGTGAACATCTCGGGAAGCACAATCAGGTCCGCAGGTTCCTGCAAATCTTCAATTACTGTTGTGAAATGCCGACGATTCCCGGCAGCATCTTGCCAGAGGAGGTCGGCCTGAACGACCGTGACGATTAGAGTTGACAAAGTCTGGATGCAGCCTCTTCGAGAATCTGGTCGTCTTTGGCGAAACAGAATCGCAATTTGCGCCCGGGCGGAGGTTTTTCGCAGAATACGGAAATCGGAATCGATGCAACGCCGATCTCTCTTGTGAGTCGTCTTGCATACGCGACGTCGTCCTCATCCGTAATGTTGGAATAGTCGAGTAACTGGAAGAAAGTACCTTTCGCCGGCTGATAGTCGAACCGGGAATCTTGTACCAGTTCGCAGAATCGGTCTCGTTTCTGCTCGTAGAAAACCGGCAACTCCACATAGTGATGCGGCGTGTCCTGCATATAGTCTGCGATCGCGAGCTGAATCGGGGTGATCACGGCGTAACAGGTCCATTGGTGAATCTTCCGAAATTCTGCGGTCAGCACCGGCGGCGCAACGCAGTAGCCGACTTTCCAGCCAGTCGCATGGTAGGTCTTGCCGAACGAGGAAATAATGAACGAACGTTCCCAAAGCTCGTCATTGAGTAGAAGACTTTGGTGGTCGATCTTATCGAAAATGATGTGTTCGTAGACTTCATCCGAGATCAGGTATATCGATGTGTCTCTGACAATGTCAGCAAGTCTCTCGATATCCGCAGCGGACAAAATCGCCCCCGTTGGATTGTGCGGGAAGTTCAAAATGATCAATCGTGTTTTCGGACCGACAGCATCTTGAAGCCGGTTCCAATCGATCTGAAAATCCGCATCTTCATCGGGAAATACCAGTGGCAAGTGAGTCGTTGTGCCGCCGGCCAGGGTGACAGCAGGTTCATAGGAATCGTATGCGGGATCAAAGACGATGACTTCATCGCCCGATCGAACGACCGCGTGTATCGCACTGAATAACCCTTCCGTGGCGCCATCGCTGACGGTGACTTCTGAGCTGGCATCGATGGTGCGGCCATAGAGTTGCTCGACTTTCGCAGCGATAGCCTGGCGCAGTGAGGGCACCCCGGGCATCGGCGCATACTGATTTGCGCCACTATTCAAATAATGCGTGACTCTGTCCAGCAAATCCTGACTCGGATTAAAACTCGGGAATCCCTGGGACAGGTTGATTGCGCCGCACTCTTCCGAGAGAGCACTCATTACGGCGAAAATTGTTGTGCCGGTACCCGGCAGTTTGCTGTCCATTATTTTCCCGGTGCGCCGTTCGTCAGGTTAACGGCGGAATTTCCCAGCCATCCGGAAGCGGGCCCTGGTCCATAATGATCTCACGGTGGTGGCTCCAGGTGAACGTAATAGCCTCCGGCGTGCCGATACCAGCACCGCGTGGATCACCGCTGGGGCCAAACCAGTGATTCTGCGGTGCGCCGGTCGTCCGGCCGCGTATGCCGCAGTAGGTCGTGCCATTTACTGTCGCGCCAAGCACGGCGTTCTGGAAGGCGATGTCTTTGCTGATTACCGCAGCAGTCAGGTGGTGCGACATGCGCTCAAGAATTTCGAGTACCTTCGGAAGCTCATCGTCACCCCAGGTTACGATGACCTGGAAGGGCCCGAACAGCTCGGTCGTGACCAGTTCAAAATGCTCCCCGGTGACGGCGTCAATCGGAACCCTGATGGCTGTCGCCTCCAGTGCACCGTAACAATCCGGTATGGAATGACCGCCAAGCGGATTGCCGCCAAACAACAGTTCCGCACCGGGAATCGCCAACATCGCGTCAATATGCGTTTTCATCTCGCTGTTGGTCCACGTCAGGACCGGGCCAAGCGATAAATCTTCCAGGGTCCGGCGCGCTGCAAGTTTTTTCAGTTTTGGCAGCAACGCCTCGGTCCAGTTGTCATGTGACAGGATAATGCTTTGCGCGGAGCACTTTTGGCCCGCGGCATTGTAGGCATCTTCATCACATTGCCAGGCGACGTAGTCCAGCCATTCGGGGTCATAGTCCGGTCCGATCACTTTCCAGTCGAAACCCGCGTCCTCGATTCTGACTGCACCATTCATTACCTCGGAAAGGTGTTCTGCAACACCGCTGGAACCGGTGAATTGCACCAGGCGAATGTGGTCTTTCGCAGATTCGATAAGTTCGCCCATTACCGAGCCGCGGCAATGAATCATATCGAGGTCGGTGGTTGGCAGCCCGGCATGGATCAGCAGGCGAACGAATTGCTCGAATACAACGCTGACTTTCGTTTCCGGCTTGACCAGCGGGCGATTGCCCATTGCGAGTGCGCCGACCAGCTGCAGCGCGGGAATTTCAAGCGGAAAATTGAACGGCGCAATGATTACCACGGCACCATACGGCCAGCGGTAGCCGCGTGACTCCTGTCCGTTATGATTGCCGGGATTCGAAAATCCTCGCGCCAGGAAGCGCACGCCGTCGCCCGCCATGTTTTCCAGGAATACGCGTGTCACCAGGACTTCCCCGAATGCCTGGTTCCAGCTCTTCGGCATGACACGCATGATCAACTTCGTGAAATAGTCGCTGACTTCCTTATCGGCGAGGAGGGTGGCTGCCTTCGCGCAGACCTGGCCCAGCGTCACGTACCTGTCCGGATTCCGGAGCGGATTGTGCATGCCGGATTTCGGACAACTCTTAAGCCCCGCGATATAGGGTGCATGGTCCCGGGTATCAGGGACTTTCAGAAATACCTCGCCATTCATCGGGTCGATGATGTCGGCGTAGCCGGAATCGCTGTCGTCCCAGCTTCCGGAAACGAGATTTTGCAGGGTTCCGGGATTCTCACCTGTCATTCCGGCAAACGGATCGACAGTCGCGAAGGCGGGCACTCGGGACATCATATTCTCCTCGATTATTGTTGACCTGCTGCCGGCCGGGGAAGGTCGCGCGGGCAGACCGAGAGAATAGCAATCTCTGGCCGCCTGACCCACATCAAATTTTACCTGACCGGGCCAGCATATTGTGTCGGCTACCTTGTGGGGCGATAATCGCCGCCGGTCCGCGTCGGTCACCCCGCGACGGCCACCCGTAAACCCCGTCAGGCCCGGAAGGGAGCAGCGGCAGCGGCGACGCCGGGTGCCGGGAAATGGCTGGCGCGGGCCTCCTGTTCCGCATCGACCGCAGGGTGCCTCTTTGGTTACACTGTCCGATCCCGGTGGCGATGATGATCGCGATCGCTTGCACAGGTGATTCACTGGTCAATTTATGAGCTATCTCGTACTCGCAAGAAAATGGCGACCGAAAAATTTTGCTGACACGGTAGGGCAGGAGCATGTCCTCAGGGCGCTGACCAATGCGCTGGACAGCGAGCGTTTGCATCATGCTTACCTGTTTGCCGGCACGCGCGGCGTCGGCAAGACAACTATTGCACGGATTTTCGCGAAGGCGCTGAATTGCGAAACCGGGTTGACGTCGCAGCCATGTGGAAAATGTTCTGCGTGCCTCGAAATCGATGAAGGCCGGTTCGTCGATCTCATCGAAGTCGACGCGGCGTCCAAAACCAAGATCGACGATACCCGGGAGTTGCTTGACAACGTCCAGTATGCGCCGGCCCGGGGCCGCTTCAAGGTTTACCTGATCGACGAAGTCCACATGTTATCGAAACATTCGTTCAATGCGCTCCTGAAAACGCTCGAAGAACCTCCGCCTCACGTCAAGTTTCTGCTCGCGACCACGGACCCACAGAAACTTCCGGTAACCGTCTTGTCACGGTGCCTGCAATTCAATCTGAAGCGGCTCACGCCAAAGCTCATCAGGGAACGCCTCGAACTCATATGCAATGAGGAAAAAGTAAAAGCGGACGCCTCCTCGCTTGCAATGATTGCGCGGGCGGCAGATGGTAGCCTGCGCGACGCGCTGAGCCTGCTCGACCAGGCGATCGCCTACTGCGGCGGCGATATCAGCAGTGATTCTGTCGCCGAAATGTTGGGCACGATCGATCGCCAGCATGTATCCCGCCTTCTCAGGTTGCTTGCAGCGGGAGATGCGCCCGGAGTCCTGGCGGCGATACGGGAGATTGACGAGCAATTTCCCGATTACGCGAGACTTCTGGATGACCTGGCGAGGATGCTGCAACGAATTGCCGTATACCAGGTCGTCGGTGCGGCCGATGTTGACGATGAGGACGACGAGGGCGAACTCGCTGCATTCGCCGGCGAAATATCTGCCGAGGACGTGCAACTTTTCTACCAGATTGCGCTAATCGGCCGCCGTGATTTGCACCTCGCGCCTGATCCGAAAAGTGGCGTCGAAATGACTTTGTTGCGTATGCTCGCATTTCGGCCCGGCGGCGACGTCCGTCCGTCGGTGAGCGGAGAAAAGACCCGAAATGTCGCTGCCAGGCCGCAGCAATCGGAAAAAAATTCGAGTAAGGCCACAACGCCGGCCCAGGTCGTCGAGACGGCAACCTGGCAGGATCCCGATTGGTCGGAACTGATCAATCAAATGGAGATCAGCGGGGCAGGGAAGCTGCTGGCGAGTAATTGCGCCTTTGTCCGGCGCCAGGACAATGTGCTGCATCTCTGCCTGGATGAAAAGTCAGAGACCTTGCGTACCAAATCGACTGAAGCGTCGTTGATCAAGGCCCTTTGTAAGCACTATGGCGAGTCATTGCGCCTCGATATCTCGATCGGCGAGACCGGATCCGCAACGCCGATTCAGGAGGAAGCTCATCGGGCCGATGCAAAATACGAGGCGGCACGTGCATCCATTGAAGCAGACCCAAATGTAAAAGCGTTGCAGGATATGTTCGGCGCCGAACTCAATCGGGATTCCATTGAACCCATCCACAATCAACCGTCAGCGAACCAGGAGTAGTCGATGAAAGGTGGCATCGGCCAGCTAATGAAACAGGCCCAGCAAATGCAGGCCGATATGCAGAAAGCCCAGGAGGAAATGGCCAATCTGACCGTGACTGGTGAATCTGGGGCCGGAATGGTACGGATTACCATGACCTGCAAGCACGAACTGAAGAGCCTGGATATCGACGATACTCTGGTTGGCGATGACAAGGACATGCTGGAGGACCTGATCGTTGCGGCGTTCAACGACGCAGTTCGCCGGGTCGAGAAAACGATTCAGGAAAAGTTTTCCGGCATGACGGCGGGCTTGAGTTTGCCACCCGGAATGAAACTACCGTTTTAGTTTGGTTGCCGGCAACCCATGTCTTACTCTCCATTACTGATCCGTCTCATCGACACCTTGAGTTGCATGCCTGGAGTCGGCAGAAAATCTGCGCAGCGGATTGCCTTTCATTTGCTGGAGCGCAATCGGGATGGCGCGTCGCAGCTTTCGCAGGCATTGGCCGAAGCAGTTGCCGAAATTGGCCATTGCAAACGCTGCCGCATGTTTACCGAACATGAGCTATGCAACATTTGCTCGGCATCGGGCCGTGACGAGGGGCAGCTGTGTGCGGTTGAGTCGCCGGCTGACGTCATGGCGGTCGAAGACGCGACCGGTTATCGCGGGCAATATTTCGTTCTGATGGGGCACTTGTCACCGCTGGATGGCATTGGCCCGGGTGAACTGGGCATGGACGCACTTGAAGAACGGCTGGCCGCGGGCACGGTCAAGGAACTTATCATCGCGACTAACCCGACAGTCGAGGGTGACGCGACGGCACACTATCTTGCCGACCTGGCGGGCACGCATAAGGTACAGGCGAGTCGCATCGCCTACGGCGTGCCGCTGGGCGGCGAGCTGGAATATGTAGACAGCGGTACTTTGTCACACGCGTTCTTTGGAAGGCGTGTTGTGGATTGACCATTTCAATTGGACGGATTGCTTCGACCATGAGTAACCCTGATTGCCTTTTTTGCAAAATAACGGCAGGCGATATCGACGCCGATATCATTTATCAGACGGATCAGGTCATAGGGTTTCGGGATCTTAATCCCCAGGCACCGACACATATTTTGATCATCCCGCGACGCCATATTGCAACGATGAACGATGTTGTTGAGTCCGATGCCGAAGTCATCGGCCAGCTTTTTATCGCAGCAAAGGAGATTGCAGCACAGGAGGGCTTCTCCGAACCCGGCTACCGGGTCATCATGAATTGTAACGCGGCAGCAGGCCAGACCGTGTTTCACGTCCACCTGCATCTACTCGGCGGCCGCCAGTTTAGCTGGCCGCCCGGCTAGCAGTTAGCTGTAGGTGTCGGCAAGTTTTTGCGCCAGGGCCAGAAGACGCCTGTAACTCTCGTATCGACGCGCGCTGATTTTGCCGTTCTCAACGGCTGACTTGACCGCGCAGTCCGGTTCTCGCAAATGGCGGCAATTCGAAAATCGGCAGTCATGACCGTGCTCGTCAATTTCCCGAAATCCACGGGCAACGAGATCCGGCGATTCGACCGCCGGCGCATAATCGCGCACACCCGGTGAATCGATTACTACGCCGCCCTCAGTCAACGACCACATCATGGAATTGACCGTGGTATGCCGGCCCTCGCCGGTGGCTTGCGACAACTCCGCCGTTTGCTGATCCGCGTCCTTGATCAGGTAATTAATCAGGCTCGATTTTCCGACACCTGACTGGCCAACGATGATCGTAGTGCGATCGCAGAGATGACGCTGCAATTCGTTCACGTTGTCGCCGGTTTTGGCGCTGCACAGTAAGGTTGCATAGCCGATTCTGGCGTAATCGGCGAGTGCGGTTTCCGATGATTCGGATGCCGCACCAAGGTCAGATTTATTGAAAACCACGAGTGCGGATACGTTGATAAGCTCCGCCGCTGCAAGATATCGGTCGACAATAAACCAGTCCGCCGCCGGTGCATCGGCGGCCACAACGGCAACAAGGTCGATATTCGCCACCAGTACTTCGATACGGCCTCGTTTGTCCAGCCGGGACAATTCGTTTCTGCGTGGCAATATGTTCGTGATCAGCCATTCGGGTTCATTCGCGATGGCCCGGACCTCGACGCGGTCACCACAAACAGGTCGGATTTTCTTGCCTTTCAGCCGCCCGCTTACCTCCGAACCGTCATCCAGGCGCATTCTCATGCGCTGGCTAAACGTCGCTGTTATCAGGCCATGCTGTGTCACGCCGGATGTCATTCGAATATTGATACTGGTTGGAAACAATGCGTATGGGCGCAGTATGCCGCTAAGCACGAAACGTATATAGAGGTACCCTTGGGCCATGCGTCTCCGCCGCTGCTACACTGTGCGACCTGAAATTGGAAATGAGTGGGCATAGGGGACTGCATGACTGCAAATGAGATGACACCGGCAGGGGGCGCCGTCAGCAACCTGATCTGGATCGACCTTGAGATGACCGGTCTGAACACGAGCACTGATCAGATCATTGAAATTGCGACGATCGTGACTGACGCTCATTTGAATGAAATAGCAGAAGGCCCTGCCCTGGTGATTTATCAGCCCAGGGAAATCATGGACGGAATGGACGATTGGAACACGCGCCAGCACGGGGAATCCGGACTGACTGCGCGAGTCCGCGAAAGCAGGCTGTCTATGCAGGATGCAGAAAAGCAAACGATCGATTTTCTCGAAGGTCACATAAACGCCGGCGTATCACCGATGTGTGGCAACAGTATCTGCCAGGACCGGCGCTTTCTTGCCAGGCAAATGCCCTTGCTCGAGGCGTTTTTTCATTACCGGAATCTCGATGTCAGCACACTGAAGATTCTTGCCAATAGCTGGGCGCCCGAGCTTGCGAAGGGTTTCAACAAGGAATCGGGCCACCGGGCGCTGGCTGACATTCGTGACTCGATTGCCGAGTTGATTTACTACCGGGAATCGCTGTTCGATCAAAGCGTACTGCAGCCGGAACCTTGATGACGAAGCCCGATGCGCCAGCTACTGAGCGGAACAAGAATGCCATTCTCGAAGTCCTGAGAGACGAGTTTCAGGACCGCAAGGAAATTCTTGAAATCGGTTCGGGTACCGGTCAGCATGCAGTTTTTTTCGCGCGCCAGATGCCGTGGCTTACCTGGCAGACCAGTGATCGGGAGAAGAATCACGATGGCATCAATGCGTGGCTCAAAGACGCCAAGCTCGATAACGTGCGGGCACCGTTGCTACTGGATGTCGAAAAGCCGTTGCCGACCAGCGACAGCTTCGACGGCGTATTCTCTGCAAACACTGCGCACATAATGAGCATGGTGGCAGTAGAGAGCATGTTCAGGGTTGTTGGGGAATGTTTGGTCGACGGTGGCAAGTTTTGCCTTTATGGTCCTTTCAATTTAAACGGTGGTTTCACGAGCGACAGCAACAGGGATTTTGATGCGAATCTGAAATCACAAAATCCAGCGATGGGTATTCGGGATCTGGCAGCCTTGGACGGTTTTGCAGAGGCAAATGGATTGCATCGGGCAAATCTCTATGCGATGCCCGCGAATAATATGATTGCAGCCTGGATCAAAGACTAGGATTTGTTTGAGGAGTACTGGTTATGGTCATACATAAAGGCGGTTGTCATTGCGGGAGGGTACGCTTCGAAGTAGAAGCGCCGGCAGATCTGGTATTGGATGAATGTAACTGCAGTATCTGTAACATGGCGGGCTACCAGCATTTGATCGTGCCGAAATCGGACTTCCGGATTCTGCAGGGCGAAGATCAATTGACCACCTACGCATTCAATACGGGCGTAGCGCAACACTACTTCTGCAGCCACTGTGGTGTGAAGTCGTTCTATATCCCGAGATCACATCCGGCTGGCATCAGCGTCAACGGCCGTTGCCTGGACCCGGGCACCGTTAGTTCGGTAACTTTGAAGCCGTTTGACGGCCGTCACTGGGAGCAGAATCGGGACAAGCTCGCGCCGTTACCCGATTGATCCGGCTGTCGCCTGATAGCGACAGGCGAATACGCTTCTTTGCGTTGGTCTGGCACGAACTTTCACCTTGCCTTATAGTTGTCAACTTCACGAATTTGCGATTATCAGCGATGGCTAAACGATCAATATTGCGAAGTTTCATTGTGCTATGCGCGGCTTCCTTTGTATCGCTTAGCGCATTCGGCGATTCGGTCTGGGTGAGCGATCAATTCGAGGTTATGTTGCGCACCGGCCCGAGCACAAGTAACGCCATCCAGCTCATGATTGGCAGCGGCGCCGAACTTGAATTCCTCGAAGAGGATGCCGCCAGCGGATATTCGCGGGTGATGACAGGCGGTGGCACTGAGGGTTGGGTGCTTAGCCGATACCTGATGGCGCAGCCCGGGGCGCGGGACCAGCTGGTAACGCTAAAGCAGCAGCTCGCGGAAGCGAATTCCGAAGGCGCATCCGTGGGGTCGCAACTTGGTGCTATTCGTGGCGAATATGAGGTAGCCGAACGTCGCATTGGTGAACTCGAGCGCGACAAAACGGCTATGCAAGCCGAAATCGATAATATCCGGAGTACCGCCGAAAACGTGCTGGCGATTGATGATCAGAACAGGATTCTGCGGGAGCAACTGGCTGACGCCGAAATCAGGGTCAGCATTCTCGAACAGGAAATTGACGATACTGGAAGTCAGTCAAAGCGCAACTGGTTCATTGTCGGTGCGCTTGTGCTTTTCGGCGGGGTTTTGCTTGGCTTGATATTGCCGAGAATGAAGTGGCAACGCCGGTCCCGGTACGACAGATTCTAGAAGAGGGTTCGTCAACCTGTCATTGTAATAAATGTCGGTCCGCAATTAACGAATGTGCAATTCTCCACCGGCAGGGCGGACCGGGCAACGTCGATCCCGGTACGATCGATTCTAGATCGATCCCTAAACTTTTTCTCCAGCCAGGAACATCCAGGTTTCGACGACGCTGTCCGGATTCAGTGACATACTCTGAATGCCTTCGTCGACCAGCCAGCGAGCGAGGTCAGGGTGATCGGACGGCCCCTGACCACAGATACCCACATACTTTCCCTTTTTGAGACAAGCGCTGATGGTCATGCTGAGCAATTCCTTCACAGCTTCATCACGCTCATCAAACAAATCGGCAACGAGCGCGGAATCGCGGTCGACGCCGAGCGTTAGTTGGGTCATGTCATTGGAGCCAATGGACATTCCATCGAAATACTCGAGGTACTGATCCGCCAGCAAGGCGTTTGTCGGTAGTTCAGACATCATGATGACTTTCAGATCGTTCTTGCCTCTTTGCAGGTCGTTCTCGGCCAGTAGTCCGATTACACGACGGGCTTCTGCGACTGTTCGCACGAACGGAATCATGATCTGTACGTTTTTCAAACCCATATCATTACGCACGCGTTTCAGCGCAGCGCATTCCAATTCAAAGCACGGCCTGAAACTTTCGGAGACATATCGCGATGCTCCGCGGAAACCCAACATCGGGTTTTCTTCAGAAGGCTCGTATTTGTCGCCGCCAATGAGATTTGCATACTCATTGGACTTGAAGTCTGACATGCGAACGATTACCGGCTCGGGCGAAAACGCCGCAGCGATCGTGCTGATTCCCTCGGCAAGTTTCTCAATAAAAAACGTGACCGGGTCTTCGTAACCGGCCATCTGTTCATCAATCGCATCACGCGTATGTTGATCCAGTTCGTCGTAATGGAGTAATGCATTGGGATGCACGCCAATCATGCGGTTGATGATGAACTCCAGCCGGGCGAGCCCGACGCCGTGATTCGGAATGTTGGCAAAATCGAAAGCCCGATCCGGATTGCCAACATTCATCATGAGCTTGACCGGAATCTCGGGTAGCGAACCCACCTCGATGTGCGTTTCCTCAAACTCCAGGTGGCCGTCGTAGACATAGCCCTCGTCGCCTTCGGCGCAGCTGACAGTGACCTTGCGGCCATCCGCAATCGTGGAGGTCGCATCTCCGCAGCCGACTACTGCCGGAATTCCGAGCTCACGCGCGATGATAGCCGCGTGACAGGTTCTGCCGCCCCGGTTGGTTACAATCGCGGACGCGCGTTTCATGACAGGTTCCCAGTCCGGGTCGGTCATGTCCGAAACCAGCACATCGCCCGCTTGAATCCGGTTCATTTCACTGACATTGCGAATGACTTTGGCGGTGCCCTGACCAATCTTCCGGCCAATGCTACGGCCGGTACAAAGTACCGTTGAGCGATTCTTCAGCGTAAATCGTTCGATCGTCCGACCGCTGCGACTGTGCACGGTTTCGGGTCGCGCTTGCAGTATGTAGAGCTGACCATCGGAGCCGTCTTTGGCCCACTCAATATCCATTGGGCAGGCATAGTGCTTCTCGATTTCGACTGCGATCCTGGCAAGCTCCATGATTTCGTCATCAGTCAGGGAGAATCGATGGCTATCGCTGTGTTCGACGTCGACCGTATCGACGGTCCTCCCGGGCCGCGTATCATCGGCGTAAATCATCTTGATCGCTTTGCTGCCGAGGTTTTTGCGCAGAATCGGATACTTGCCATTTTCAAGAGCAGGCTTGTAGACATAAAATTCGTCGGGATTCACAGCGCCCTGAACGACAGTTTCTCCCAGGCCATATGACGAGGTGATGAACACCGCGTCGCGGAACCCGGACTCGGTATCCAGCGTGAAAATGACTCCGGCCGCACCGATATCGCTGCGGACCATGTACTGCACGCCGACGGAAAGCGCGACTTGCGAATGCTCAAATCCCTGGTGAACCCGGTACGCAATTGCCCGGTCATTGAAAAGTGACGCATAAACCTGGTGCAGTGCCTCAACCAGGTTGTCGACTCCACGAACATTCAAAAAGGTTTCCTGTTGCCCCGCGAATGACGCATCGGGAAGGTCCTCGGCCGTCGCTGACGACCGCACGGCGACGGCGATATCCCGGCCTGCCGACATTTCGTCCCAGGCTGTGCGAATTTCGTCTATGAGTCGCCCAGGTAATTCTGTTCCCATGATCCAGCTGCGTATGGATTGTCCGGCTTCATTCAGGGCATTGATGTCGTCGACATCAAGGCCTGCAAGCGTGTCACGAATGCGCTCGTCCAGCTTGTCGGTCCTGAGAAATTCCCGGTAGGCTGCTGCAGTCGTCGCAAAACCGCCGGGCACCTGTACGCCCATCTTACCAAGCTTGCCAATCATCTCGCCCAGTGAGGCATTCTTGCCGCCAACAATCGCAACATCACCCATTCCAAGTTTTTCAAGCTTTATAGCGTAAGACTCCAAATCTAACTCCCTTGTGTTAATGCCGTAGAAATGGACAATCGTGCGTAGACAACATAACAGACAGACCGCAATTATCCGTTGCAGTTATCCAGGAATCTCTTCAAATGAGTGAACGTACAGTATTTTTTCTGTCTGATCAGACCGGCGTAACGGCTGAAACACTCGGCCACAGCCTGCTGACACAGTTTGATGGCCACCACTTTCGGCATGTGACTTTGCCATTTATAGATAACGATGACAAGGCGCGCGAAGCCGTCCAGAAAATCAACGAGGCAGCCGCCGATGCAGACGCAAGGCCTATCGTTTTCTCGACGCTGGTTCAGGATGAATTTCGCTCCGTAGTGCGGGAAGCCGATGGCTTGCACCTTGATATTTTCGACGTGTTCCTGGAACCGCTTGAAGAAGAGCTGCAGCAGAAATCCACCCATACCGCCGGTCGTGCCCACGGTATGAGCGACATCGAAAGTTACATGAAGAGAATCGAAGCGACAAACTTTGCGCTGGCAAATGACGATGGTGGAATTACGCGAGACTATGAAAAGGCCGATGTCGTCCTGATTGGTGTTTCGCGCTCGGGAAAGACACCAACCTGTCTGTACCTGGCATTGCAGTACGGCGTCTATGCAGCCAACTTTCCGTTGACGGATGAGGAATTTGATAGTGGTACATTGCCTCAGATCCTGAGCAAACAAAAATCAAAGTTATTCGGTTTGACGATCGCGCCGACTCGATTACAGCAAATCAGAAGAGAAAGGCGTGCGCTCGGTAAATACTCATCCGCGCAACAAGTTCGTTACGAACTTCGCGAGGCAGAAAAAATATTTAAGAAATATGACATTCTGTACGTTGATACGACGGAATTCTCGATTGAGGAAATCGCGAGCAGAATCCTCGATATTACAGGTGTTGAGCGCAGAGTGCGACCCTGATTTTTTATCAAAAAAACAATATTGGAACCGCATTTGCATACCTTTTGTATCAATGAACCTGTGATATATTCGAGGTATGTTGCAGGAATATTTACTGGTTCCGGAAACAATCGTAAAGCCGGGGAGCTTCGCCGGCCTCATGTCGCTTTACGAAAGTAACTTTCTTCGCCTGCAACAACTCATTCCGGAATTGTATCGATTGGACGGATACTATCGATCACGGGTCGCGGGCGATTGTGACCTGCATGTGGAAATTCTTGATCGTAGTCGCTACACCGTTACGATGTCGCTGTCCTACTTTTTTTATGAAGACGGCGTTCGCATTTCTGATCCGGACATGAAGGTTCGTGTTTATCTTGATGGGCTCCTGGCGGAATCTTTGGGGTTTTCCGGCGAGCACCGACACACGGCATTCAGGCGCCTGTCGCGAGTGCATCGTGCTGAACTCGATGCCCGATGGCGGCGCAATATCATTCTCAACAAGTGGCTCGAATACCTGATGGACCAGGGCCACCTGGTCCTCGAACGATGAAAGCAGCGCCAAAGGGCTGCAGATTCGCTGCAGGCGATTTTGTGGTCTTCAGCGCTTCGACCTGGTCGTTGTGAGTTGCAATAAAGGTCAGCCCGTACCGCTCAACAAGCGCTGGCACCTCCGCGGTCGCACCGGACCAAACGTCAAAAATGTCGATTGATTCAAGGTTTAACCCGGCTCTCCTTGTCATTATCCCATCATATTCGATAAATTTTTCTGCGCCATCTGGACGTGGATTATGTAAAGGAGCCCGGCTTGGGAAGTCTCGCCGCATTTTTCGGAAGTACGGAGGACAAACCACAGGACAGCGAAAAGCTGATGGACCTGTACTGGAACCGTGCTGAGCTGAAGAAAGCCTTTGCAGATTCACGAAAAGAACATTTTCGGCTCCAGGACAATATCAAACGGCAGGAAGGAGCGACCGCCCGTATACAGCAGAAACTGGATCACCTTGAAGACCTCCTGATCGATCCACAGTCGACACACAATGTTGTCGTATTCTATCAACTGCGAGGACTTGGGCTGCGTTGTGAGCGAAAACTGGCGAAGTTTGCCGAACAGCTGAAACAACAGCGGGAGCAGAAACAGCATAGCGGCGTGATGTCGGACTGGAAGGTGCGGCTGCAGGAGGAGAGCGAGCAAATCGAAGAACAGCTCCTTATGCTGCGGCAGCAAACGCAGCAAATGGAAGACCAGTGTGAGGCGGATCGCCGCCAGCTGGAGGATATGGGTGTCATTCAACGGTTGTTTAAGAGTCGATCCGCCAGAGCCGGCCTGGAACGACTGGCGCAACAAATTGAAACCGGGCGCAGCGATGAAACGTCATTGCTTGCCGACCTGGCAGCCATCGACGAGCGCACTCCTCCCGAGAGTCAGGGGCTCGACATTTCGAGCAAGCGATCGATCAACCTGATGATCCTGGCGTTTGCGCAACAATTATATTTGCAGTTCACGGATCGCGACTTCACAGGGCTCGTCAAAGAGGCCAGCGAAAAGAGTGTTGGTTCGATCAACTATGGCGATCAGCTCGAGTGCGCGCAGATTCTGGAACGAATTGAGAAACACATTGAGATCATGGAACATAATGCGGATTTCGCCCGCGTTCTACGAAAGCGTGCCACGCTGAT
>SMUX01154593.1_pt1 | contig 16406 bp, 11 predicted proteins | sample 2456431 | NCBI WGS metagenome assembly SMUX01 (sample SAMN11095930, study PRJNA526329) | marine sediment metagenome | biome: Marine sediment; feature: Surficial sediment; material: Deep marine sediment; isolation source: Hadal surficial sediment | place: Pacific Ocean | collected 2014-11 | depth... | reverse complement strand
CCGAATGGACCAGCCAAGCAGGAAATAGCAGCAACATTCCCTCCTCGACCTCGACAGTCAGGTGTTCGGTATTGTGGGCGTTGGATTTTTCAAACTCGGGGGTCATGATGTAATGTTGAATCCGTGGGTCCCAAAATGTGATCTCGCGGCCGCCCGGCGGGGCCGTGACGTAGTAGACCGCGCTCAGAAAATTGTTGGGGTGAGAGTGCGCTTTGTGGCTGCTGTCCGACGGGTGGATATTTGCCCAGCATCCGGTGATTTCCATGTCTTTTTGTTTGGTGGAAAGGATACCAATTACCTCGTTGACGGCATTCATGAAATAGCCGTTTAGCTCCTGCATTTCGGGCAGGGTGTGCAGGTCATGCTCGGTCTGCAAAAAGCCTCCTCTGCTGTTTTTGTCAGGTGCCGCCGCGATCAGCTGATCCAACTTATTTCTGAGCTCCATATTTATGCGGCTAAATATGTCCGCCGGTATCTGGAACGTCCAAAGCGTGGTCGGAAACAGGGGGACCATCGTCTTGCTCTGAAACATCGTGCATGCACCCGATTGATTGGCTTTGGCAAGGTCGATACTTGTCTCGGAAATGCCGATGAAAGCAGATGCGTCCATTTGGGACAAGGGCAAGGTCTGCCCGCCGGAAAGAGCGCGAGGCAATGATCCGACTCATACGGAAGCCCAGACGTGGGCTACGGAAAGAATGGAAGCCCGCGCCCAGGCGGTCCGGACCAAGCATGCAGAGCAGAGCCCAGCTAAATAGTTGATGTCCGCTTTTGGCTAAAAGCGGACATAAGGTTAACGCGGGCTAACACGCGTTTTTTGGCCTTCGGTATGGGACGAATGCTCTGAGCCTAACCCGGCCGCGCCGTGGGGACCCGCGGTGCTGTGGTCAGGTAACTCGGACTGGTTCTGGAGCCGTTGCTGGTGGTTGGGGAGTTGAACCGGGTTTTCCGATAAGAGTGTTCTGCTGGTCGCGTGAGAAGCATTGCCCGAAGCTAAGGAACCCCACCAAAAGGTTCATGCCAATTTACTCTGACAATGCAACAGTGCGAGCTCGGACCTTTACGGCGCTTTCATTCCCTGAATCCGACGATGAGGTGCGCGCGGTGGGACTCGGGCAGCACTTCGCCCTCGCTTTTAATCGTTACCGTATAGGTTCCGGGTTCCGTGATCAGCTCGGGGGCGATGGTCGCTTCGAGCTCGTTCCTGGAGACGAATTGGGTCGGCAATTCAATAGAATTGAGGTTGAAGATAGAGCCGAACTCGCGCTTCAACATGACGCGGTGGAACGGCCACATCGAGTTTCCCCGCACCCGTAGCGTCGTCGGACCCGCCCCTTCGACCAGAAAGCGAGGCCCAATCTCAAGCTCCGTGGGTATGCTCTGGTAGGAATAAAATGAAGGAATCGGGTTCTTGTAGTTGCTAAACGCGACATCGACCACCTTCCCGTCCATCACCACCATCTTGACATTCTGGGTCGCCCAAATGTCGCTCAGCGGGTCGCCCTCAATGATGGAGAGATCCGCGACTTTGCCCGGTTCGACACTGCCATAGTCCTTGTCTTTCCGGTACGCCTTGGCGACATTGAGTGTTGCCGCTTGTATCGCCGTCATGGGCGGCACGCCTGCCTCGACATCCATAACCAAAGCCTCGTGTAACAGCATCGCCGCCATTCCCCGGGGTGGGTCCGAGCCTTCCTTGAGAAGGCCGCCCGCCTCGACGAAGCGGCGAATGAAATCGTTTGCCTTCTCGTAGCCGATTTTCGCCAGGTCAAGCTGCTCCGGCGTGTAGCGCTGGTACAACTTTTCATAGGCGTTGTCGGTCACCGCCCGCACGGCGGCCGGGAGGTTGGCCTTGGGATTGTTCAGGATTTCGTTTTCCCTTACCCGGAATCGCTCGGCGCTGGGGGAGAGAGGACGCAGCCACTTGGCTATGGTCGGGGTCCATGCCACCCCGCGCTCGACCATCTCGCCAATTAACGCGTCGTAATTCTCGGTCTGGTAATAGGAGCCGCCAATCTCCTGTTCGATCGTTCCGTCGAGCCGGTCCAAGTGCAGCCGACGCCGTGACGGCTCATAGAGGATGGAACTGTTTCCCACCGACCAAATGTGCTCGATCGCATCGACGCCGGCCTTTGCGGATTCGATGACATCCAAACTATGGGTGGTGACCGGCATGTCCAGCCGGTGCGCCTCCTCGGCGACGACCTTCACCAGGTCGAAGGAGAGAAACTCGTTGAGCTTGATGAGGTCGCAACCGGCCTCCTTCTTCTTTTGCACCGCCTTTTGCGCTTCGTCGGCGCTCCCGACGACGATGTTGCCGCGGATAATTCTCGAGCCGAAGGATAGGTGTTCGGCAGCGACGCCGCCGATGGCGCGGCCCGACATCCAAATTCGCGGTCCACGAATCTTGCCAAGCGCCGTGCCCTCCTTCTGAGCGCGGGACCATGGGCCATCCTGGCCAACTTCGATTTGCGCGCAAGTGGTGATCCCCAAGTGGAGATAGAGCTCCCCATGGAAGTCCTCGAGGTGGCCATGACCGTCGATGAAGCCCGGCAGGACCGTCTTGCCGGTGGCGTCGATGACCTCCGAGTCGGAAGGGACCGGAACCTCGCCGCTTTTGCCGACGGCCTTGAACCTGTCCGCCTCGATGACGATGACCGCGTTCTCGACCGGCTGCCGGCCGGTGCCGTCGATCAGCGTGCCCCCCTGCACTACCAGAGTTGTATCCGGCATTCTTCACCTCCCCCGCCTGACCAGTTGCCAAATTCTAAATCAAATCACCCTAGGAAAGAATCGGAGAGCCCGGCATCTCCTTCTTTAAATCAACCGATACCCGCCTATGAATCCCCCGCTGACACGGTCTCCCCGATGAACCGCTTCAGGGAATCACGGAGCACGTGCTCATCAATATCATAGGTGATGAACACCATACGCGTGCGCCGGTCGACACTGGGCCAGCGCTTCAGCATCTTCGGCGGATGAATAACATGCTGGACGCCATGGAGTATCATCGGCCCCGGCAGCTCGGCGACATTGATGATAGCCTTGAAGCGCAATAGGTCCGGTCCGTTGAGAAGAAACAGAGATCCCAGCCAGCGGTCCAGCGCTTCGCCTGGGATCGGTTCGTCCACGACCATGCACACCGCATTGATATGGCTGTCATGGCGGTTCACGTCGGCGGCTCGATGCTCATGGGCCTGCCCATGGGGATCGACAATGCCGCCGTCATGCCCCTCGTGTTCTTCCTGGCTTCCTGACGTATATTTCTCATCATCGAGCCAACGTTGGACATCGAGACTCTTGGTCGCAGGGTTGTAGAGGCCCACGTCGAATAACCTATCCGGATCGATCTCGCCGTCGGTCGTGTGAATGATCGGTGCACCTGGGTTCAGCGCCCGCAGACGCCGCTCTATGGCAAGGCATTGGTTCTCTTCCACGAGGTCGGTTTTCGTGAGCAGAAGCCGGTCGGAAACGGCGACCTGCTTTACCGCCTCCATGTGCCGATCCAGGGTCGCTTCCCCGACCACCGCGTCAACCGTCGCGATCACACCGTCCAGGTGAAGACGATTGGTGACCATTGGATCCGTCATCACCGCTTGGAGGATGGGTGCGGGGTCCGCGAGTCCCGTGGTCTCGATAACAATCCTGTCGAATTCGGGAATCTCCGACCGTTCCTGCTTGAGAAGCAAGGCCTGGATCGTCTCGATCAGATCGCTTCTAACCGTGCAACAGAGACACCCGCTCTGCAGCAAGACCATGTCGTCAGTCGCACTTTCAACCAGTTCATGATCGATACCGATCTCACCAAACTCGTTGATTATGACCATAACTCTCGCCATGGCCGGATCACGCAGCAGACGGTTGAGCACGGTCGTCTTGCCGCTTCCGAGGAAGCCGGTCAGCACCGAAACCGGCATCTGCCGGTTCGCAAACATCGAGTCGCCTTGTTCCAATCGAAAATTTCCCTACCCTGAATAATTCGGCGTTGTCACGTTTATCGGAGGCGGCCGGCAAAGGACCGCATCGACGCCCTTTCAGGTTGCCACTCTCGCATATTCCCATACGTTAAACGCGTCGGTGGCCTGCTCCCATTGACTGGTCCACCTTCTATGTTAGTCCAAAAGGGTTTTGAGGGAAGGCCTAACCCAGCCGCAGTTCTCTCATCGCTTATGTCCGCTTTTGGCTAAAAGCAGACATTTCCTTAACGCCGAAATGAAGGCCCCTCGGCTGTTAACCTGATGTCCGCTTTTGACCCAAAGCGGACATAAGAGTGCGTGGCTATTAAACAATCCCGGCGCAGCCTTTCTGGGGGGCAGCGGGATTGGGCTCGTGAAAAAGCCCCCGCGGGCGGGTCTGCATCCCCACGGCGGCTAAGAGGTTCAACCAAGCCAAGGAGTACATGCGTCCGGTGTTGGGAACATGGCTTCTTACCCCCTTCACGTGCCCTCACATCTTTATGAAACACCTTGATTTCCGTTTATCGCTTGCACCCCTTAACTTGATCTCCGGGTTTAACCAACCCTTGGAGGAGAACGATGCGCAAACTTTTGACAGCCATTTCTTTTGCCTCCCTGACCCTTGCCGGTATTGGGATAGCGACCGCCCAAAGTGATGTCCGGATTTCCGAAGCCCAAGTCGCCGATATTCGGATCGAATTCCCGGTTTACCAATTCGGCGAGCCGGACGACACCCTTATCAACCGGCCCGATTGCCAAGGTGGTGCCACCAATTTCGAATGGCCCTATACCAGAGGATAAATCAGGCAAGCCTGTGGGTTGGAGGTTCTCCTCCCGGGAGCACCGCTTCAAACCAGGAGGACCCTATGGGCTTCCTGCCAACGGGCAATGAGCTTTCCCGCGAACGTCACGGCGTTGTATTCGTCGTCGCCTCCGGGTGACAAAGCCATCCATTTCCCTGAACGCGGCTGCGACATTAATATTTTGTCAAATATCATTGGATATAAATTTCAATATAAATTTCAATTCCATAGCACGTGTAATGATAAGCACTTTCATTAATTACCTGTCGTCTTTGGGTGCCAAGGGTTGGTCCATGTTTAGCATCAAAGATTGGTTTTTCGCCCTTAAACGATCAAATCATAGTTTGAGCTCCTAACCGAAGGCATTGTGGTGATTGTTCCTCCTGGACTTGAGATCAACGAAGGCACCTATGAGTGGTGTGTCCGCACTTTTACGCGCGTTCACGATTATCTAGGAATCAACGTCAAGGTTCACGACGCCGATGGCAAGATCGAAGCCGGCCAGATATTTCTTTTCAATCACTTTTCCCGCTTCGAAACGGTCATTCCGCAATACATCATTCATATGGCGACCGGGGCCTTCTGCCGTTGCGTCGCCGCACCCGAACTGTTCGAAGGAAACGAAAGGTTCGCGAAATTTTTGCGCGGCGTTGGCGCGGTGCCTACAAATCAGCCTGGTTTGTTGGCGTTTCTCGCCGCCGAGATTCTCCGGGGCCGTAAGGTCATCGTCTTTCCCGAAGGCGGTATGATCAAGGATCGCCGCGTCGTTGATGACCAGGGCGAAGTTAGTATCTATTCACCAAGCGAGCGGGCGCAACGCAAACACCACCGCGGCGCGGCGGCGGTCGCGTTGGCGCTCGAGATGTTCAAGAAGCGGATTCTTTTGGTCCATGAGGCCGGCGATGCACCCAGACTCCAGCGATGGGTCGACGCACTGGGGGTGGCAAACACCGAGGCCCTGGTTGCCGCGGCCCATCAACGGACATTGGTGGTTCCAAGCAACATCACCTTCTATCCAATCCGAAACGACGACAACATCCTGCGCAAGGCCGCCTCGATGTTCGGCGTCAAGATCGGACCGGCGGCCCAGGAAGAGCTTCTGATCGAAGGCAATATCCTGCTGAAAAACACCGACATGGATGTCCGCTTTGGCCGGCCGATCGCACCGGGAATCGGCTGGAACTGGTGGGAACGGCTTGTGCTCCAACAAGCGTTCCAACGGATAGATAGCCTGCCAGAGCTGTTCGCCCTGCAACCGAATTCCGACCACTGGATCGACCGCATAGCGTCCCTGACGATGAGGCGCCGGACCCGTATCCTTCGTGACGAATTCGCCCGTGAAATCTATGCCAGCGTCACCGTCAACCTGAGCCACATCGCCTCGCGATTAATCCTGACGCTGCTCGAACAGGGCACGACGGAAATCGACCACGAACCGTTTCATGTGTTGCTTTACCTCTCGATTAAGAATGCCCAGAAGGAACCGTCCATTCACCTGCATCGGAGCCTGGCCAACCCGGAACGATATGACGGGGTCCATAAAGGCGTTTGGAAGTCGTTCGAACAATTTCTCGACATGGCGACGTCGTCGGAACTGATCGAGGTTCACCCGGACAAGTACCGATTTCTGCCCAAGCTTCAACAGCAACATGCCTTCCACGAAGTGCGCCTGGAGAACGCGATAGCCGTCTATGCAAACGAAATTGCGCCGGTACCGGCCGCCTGCAGGGCCGTCGACAGGGCGGTCGACACGAACGCAGACATCGAAGATAAAGAAACATTGGGGAGGCTCCTATTCGATGATGAAATTCGCGCTTTCGAATGGTGCCTGGAAAAGTATTCGCGGCCCCGGCACGCGCACATCAATGACCAGGAGACCGCGACGGAAAGCGGGGAACCTTACCTGCTGGTCCCGGACGGTGCCAAGGACATCGGCGTCGTCCTGGTTCACGGGTTTCTTGCCTCCCCGGCGGAGCTGAGGGAATTCGGCGATAAGCTCGCCTCCCTCGGATTTCCGGTGATGGGCGTCCGTCTCAGGGGCCACGGGACATCGCCCTGGGACCTCAGAGAACGGAGCTGGCATGACTGGTTGGACTCGGTTCGGCGCGGCTTTGAGATCATGTCGACGATCACCGAGAAAGTGTGCCTGATCGGATTCTCCACCGGTGGCGCGCTGTCCCTCAGGCTGGCCGCCGACCGTCCCCAAAAGCTTGCCGGCGTCGCGGCGGTTTCCGTACCCGTTAAGTTCAGAAACCGCCATATGATCTTCGTGCCGATCCTTCATGGCATCCAAAAACTGGTCCAATGGATGTGGTCCCTGGAGGGCCCGATGCCGTTCCGTCTAAACGGCTCGGAGCATCCCAACATCAATTACCGACACATCCCCGTCCGTGGATTGTTCGAGCTGGGCCAGCTGGTCGACAATATGAAAAGCCGTCTGGACGATATCACCTGCCCGGTCGCTGTCATCCAAGGCACCGAGGACCCGATCGTCGACCCCAAAAGCGCTAAACTGGTTCTCGACAACATCGCATCGAAGGAAACCATGCTTCACATGGTCCCAGCCACCCGGCATGGCATCCTCAGCGAAGATATCGGCGGCACCCAGGAACTGGTGACCTCGTTTCTCGGCTCCCTGGCGCCGACGCCGGATATGCCCAGTTGTAGCGGAAGGCAACCCCATTGATGCCGCGCGCTGACTCACTTTCGCGTGCCGTTCGGGCGTTTGCGGACCTGTTCAGCCGCCGTCGGGCGCCTGAAATACAGGACGAGATACGAGAATGGCAACGGCCCTATCCCTGGGAACGGTCTTATCCGGCCGACATTGAATGGCAATCCACCATAGACCCTCAGCCCCTGACCAGTTTGCTTGACACGGCGGCTGCAGATTTTGGCGAGCAGGTGTGCATCAATTTCCGGGGCCGGCGGACCCTTTACCGCGAGGTCGCGGATCAAGTCGATCGCGCGGCAAAGGGATTTCAGGCGCTTGGCGTGCACAAGGGAATCAAAGTCGGCCTGATGCTGCCCAACTGCCCCTATGGGGTGATCTGCTTCTATGCCGTGCTCAAGGCCGGGGGTACCGTCGTCAATATCAACCCGCTCTATTCCGCCCGTGAGATCGAGAAGCAGATTGCCGATTCGGGTCTCTGCATTCTCGTGACCCTGAACATGAAGGCACTTTACCATAAGGTCGCGCCACGGCTGGAGGACAATGGGCGGCTTGAGACGATCGTCGTCTGCTCCCTGGCCGGGGTACTTCCGTTTCATGAGAAGGTCTTGTTCCACCTGCTCAAACGTCACGAGGTTTCCAACATCCCCGCCAACGATCGTCACACCAGTTTCAACCAGCTGATCGACAACGACGGCGACCCCAAACCTGTCTCCATCGATCCTGAGAACGATGTCGCGGTTCTCCAATTCACCGGCGGCACCACGGGATTCCCCAAGGGCGCGCGCCTGACCCATGCCAATCTGTTCGCCAATACGGAACAGCTGGCGCAATGGGCGCCGGAAGCCAGGCCTGGCCAGGAAAAAATACTGGGCGTGCTGCCGCTGTTTCATGCCTTTGGCATGACCGCAGTGATGAACTTGGGGATCCGGCTTGGCGCCGAACTGATCCTGCTGCCGCAATTCAAGCCCAAAGAGGTGCTACAGACAATCGACCGGGAGCGGCCGACGATCTTTATCGGGGTGCCGACCATGTTTTCGGCCCTCAATGAGATCCGCGACATTTCCAAGTACGATTTCTCCAGCCTCGATTTCTGTATTTCCGGCGGCGCATCCTTGCCGGCGGAGGTCCAACGCCGGTTCGAAGATATGACCGGGTGCAGGTTGGTGGAGGGCTATGGCTTGAGCGAAACCAGTCCCGTCATTACGGTCAATCCCCTTTACAGCGCTGGAAAACCGGGCTCTGTCGGGCTTCCACTGCCGGCGACGGTCATCAAGATTATTTCCTTGGAAGAACCAAAACGCGTCCTCGGGCTGGGAGAAATAGGCGAGATCTGCGTCGGCGGTCCGCAGGTCATGATCGGCTATGCGAACAGGGCGAAGGACAATATCCACGCTTTCCAGAGCGGTCTCCTGCACACCGGCGATGTCGGTTATCTGGATGACGACGGGTATCTCTATATCGTCGACCGAATCAAGGATCTGATCCTGAGTAGCGGCTTCAACGTTTATCCTCGCATGGTCGAGGAAGTGATCCAACTTCACCCGGCGGTCGGGGAAGTCGCCGTATGCGGCATCCCGGACCGGCACCGGGGCGAGAGCATCAAGGCTTACGTGACCTTGCGCGAGGGCGAAAAGGTGACGGCAGCTGAGCTCAAGGCGTTCCTCAAGGATGAGCTGGCGCCATTCCAGATGCCCCGGAAAATCGAATTTCGCAAAACCCTGCCGAAGACGCTGATCGGCAAGATATCGAAAAAAGACCTACTTGCGGAGGAGGCGGCCACACACAAGGAAACCGAGTCGGCCTCCGCCGCCCATGAGTGATGAGACCTGCAACTAGAGGATAGAAAAATGAGAAACGTCGTCATTGCCGGTTATGTCCGCTCTCCGTTCACCGTCGCCCATAAAGGCGAACTGAAGAAAGTGCGGCCGGACGAGCTCGCGGCCACGGTCGTCAAGGGCCTAGTCCGGAAGTCAGGGGTCAATGTCGAGGACATCGAAGACCTGATCCTGGGATGTGCTCTCCCGGAAGCAGAGCAGGGCTTTAACATGGCGCGGCTGGTGGTTTTTCTGGCGGAACTGCCGCAAAGCGTCGCCGGCACGACCGTCAACCGCTTGTGTGGATCGTCGATGAATGCCATCCACATGGCGGCCGGCGCTATTCAGATGAATGCCGGCGAGGTGTTCGTCTGTGCCGGCGTCGAGTCCATGACCCGGGTGCCGATGACGGGCTACAACCCGATGCCCCATCCCGGTCTCATGGACAGCTTCCCCGCGGCCTATATTTCCATGGGGGAAACGGCCGAGAACGTGGCCGCCAAGTACGAAATCCCCCGCGGGCAGCAGGAGGCCTTTGCCGTCGAATCACAGGCCCGGGCCGCGAAGGCCCAGACAGCGGGCAAGTTTGACGACGAGATCGTTGCCATTGCGAGCCCTGACGGCGTGGTCGAAAAGGATGGCTGTATCCGGCCGGATACGACGGCGGAGGGACTTACCGAATTGAAACCGGCCTTCGACGAGAACGGCACGGTCACCGCCGGAACCTCGTCGCCATTGACCGACGGCGCCGCCGCCACCCTGGTGTGCAGCGAAGACTACGCGGAAAAGACCGGGCTCATGCCGCTTGCCCGGATCAAGAGCATCGCCGTTGCCGGGTGCGCGCCGGAAATCATGGGCATCGGCCCGGTGCCGGCCTCCAAAAAGGCCCTCGCGCGCGCCCAAATCTCCATCAACGATATCGACGTCGCCGAGGTCAACGAGGCTTTTGCCTCGCAAAGCCTTGCCTGTCTCCATGACCTTGGCCTGGACGTGGCACGGGTCAACATCGACGGCGGCGCGATCGCGCTCGGCCACCCCCTTGGCGCCACCGGCGCCCGCATTACCGGCAAGGCCGCGGCCCTGCTGGGGCGCGAAGGCGGCACCTACGCCTTGGCGACCCAGTGCATCGGCGGCGGTCAGGGGATCGCCACCGTTCTCGAGGCCGTGAATTGAACACGATAGAGAAAGTCGCCGTATTCGGCGCCGGTGTGATGGGCGCGGGAATCGCCGCCCATATCGCCAATGCGGGTATCCCCGTTGTGTTGCTCGACATCGCCGCAAAGGATGGCAGCAACATCGCCGATCATGCCGTGGCAAAGCTGCTGACGACCTCTCCGGCACCACTGATGCAGGCAGGCAACGTCAAATTGATCACAACCGGCAACATCGATGACGACATGGACCTGATCGCGGATTGTGACTGGATCATCGAAGCGATTATAGAACGTCTAGACCTGAAGCAGTCCCTTTACGAGAAGATCGAATCTGCCCGAAAACCGGAGTCCATCGTCTCGTCGAATACGTCGACCATTCCGCTTGCCCGGTTGACCGAGGGCCTGCCCGAAAACTTTCGGTCGGACTTCCTGATTACCCACTTCTTCAATCCGCCTCGCTATCTTCGCCTGTTGGAGGTGGTTACGGGCGACCATACCCGGGCCGAGGCCGTTGACGCGGTCACCCGCTTTGCCGATTTCAACCTCGGAAAGACCATCGTTCCCTGCAAGGATACGCCTGGCTTCATCGGCAATCGGATCGGCATTTATTGGATTCAATGCGGCGTCGTCCACGCCATGGACAAAGGCCTTTCGATCGAAGAGGCGGATGCTGCCCTGGGGCCACCCGCCGGCGTTCCCAAGACTGGGGTCTTCGGGCTTCTCGATATTGTCGGTCTCGACCTCATGCCGCATATTCTCGATGGCATGGCCACGACATTGCCCGCCGATGACCCATTCCACCAAGTCTACCGGGAGCCCGAACTGATCAAGACGATGATCAACGACGGCTACACGGGCCGCAAGGGCAAGGGCGGATTCTACCGCCTGAAGACGGATGCGACGGGAAGGGTCAAAGAAGCGAAGGATCTGGAAACCGGCGAATACCGCCCGGCGCGGGACCCGAAATTGAAATGCGTCTCGGCGGCGAAGAAGGGCGGCTTCAAGGCGCTTGTCGAACACCGCGACAAGGCCGGCCGATACGCCTGGTGGGTGCTTGCCAGAACACTCAGCTACGCGGCCCGGCTGGTTCCCGAAATCGCCGATGATATCGTTGCCATCGATGACGCCATGCGTCTCGGCTACAACTGGAAGTACGGCCCCTTCGAACTGATCGATCAATTGGGCACCGAATGGTTCGCCGACCGGCTCAGGCGCGATAACCTGCCCGTACCCCCCCTCCTGGAGGCGGCGGCGGGCCGGTCGTTCTACCGCACCGAAGGGGGGCACCGTCAGTTCCTTGGCACCGACGGGGAATACCACAACGTGGTCCGTCCCGAAGGCGTTCTGTTGCTGGCCGATATCAAGCGCCGCCAGCAGCCGCTTGCGAAAAACCGCTCGGCCAGCGTCTGGGACATCGGCGATGGGGTGCTTTGCCTCGAGTTCCACAGCAAGATGAATTCCCTCAATCCGCTGAGCCTGTCGATGATCAAAAAGGCCATCCGCATGGTCCCGGACGGCTTTCGGGCACTGGTCGTTTACAACGAGGGCGCCAATTTTTCCGTCGGCGCCAATATCGGTCTGTTGTTGATTGCCATGAAGCTCAAGGCATGGTTTGCCGTCCGCACCCTCATCAGCCAAGGGCAGAACGTCTATCAAGCGCTCAAATATGCGCCCTTTCCGGCGGTTGGCGCGCCATCGGGGATGGCCCTTGGCGGCGGATGTGAAATCCTTCTCCACTGCGACGCCGTCCAGGCCCATGCCGAGACCTACACCGGTCTCGTCGAGGTCGGTGTCGGCATTATCCCGGGCTGGGGCGGGTGCAAGGAAATGCTGATCCGGTGGTGGTCCAATCCGGACCGGCGGGGCGGGCCGATGCCACCGGTGATCAAGGTCTTCGAGACCATCGCCATGGCCGTGGTGGCCAAATCGGCAGCCGAGGCTCAGGACCTCCTGTTCCTGCGGCCCGATGACGGCATCACCATGAACCGTGATCGCCTGCTTTATGATGCCAAGGCCAGGGCGCTGGCCCTGGCCGAGGGCTACACGCCACCGGAAAAACCGGAAATCTCGCTCCCGGGCAGAACCGCGCTGACGGCGATGTCCATGGCCATCGATGGATTTCGCCTGAGTGGCAAGGCCACCGCCCACGACGTGACCGTGGGCAAGGCCCTGGCAGGCGTGCTGAGCGGCGGCGATACGGACTTGACCGAGACGCTCGGCGAGGACGATTTGCTTGGCTTAGAGCGCCGCGCCTTCGTCGCCCTGTCCCGGCATCCCGCCAGCATCGCGCGGGTTCAACACATGCTGAAGACCGGAAAGCCGCTGCGGAACTGAGAGGAACGAACCCATGACCCAAGCCCTCCTTGTTGGCGCAGTGATTCTGTTTTTGGCGCTTCTTTATGGCGGGCGCGGCTATTGGGCCTGGGTTTCGGCCCTGGCGTTATGTTTCGGTGCATGGGTCCTCGGTGGGGTCGCTACGCCAACGGCATTCGTGGCGGCCGCTTCGGTGGCCATCCTGGCCGCCCTGGTGTTCGGCCTTCCCGCCATCCGCCGCCATGTGGTCTCGGCCCCGGTGATGCGGGCGCTGCGCGCATTCCTTCCCAGCATAGGCGAGACCGAGCGCATTGCGCTCGAGGCCGGCACCGTATGGTGGGACGGTGACCTGTTCTCCGGCAATCCCAATTGGCAGAAGCTGCTTGACTTCACGCCGCAGCCCCTGAGCGCGGACGAAAAAGCATTTCTCGACGGCCCGGTGGAGGAGCTCTGCACCATGTTGGACGATTGGCAGATCGCCCAGGACCGCGATCTGCCCCAAGACGTCTGGAATTTCCTCAAACGCGAACGCTTTTTCGGCATAATCATTCCCAAGGAACACGGCGGCCTTGGTTTTTCCGCCATCGCCAATTCGGCTATCGTCACCAAGCTATCGAGCCGTTCCGTGACCGCGGCCATCACCGTGATGGTGCCGAACTCCTTAGGACCGGGCGAGCTTTTGGTCCACTACGGCACCGAGGAACAGAAAAACCACTACCTGCCCCGTCTCGCCCGGGGCGAGGAGATTCCCTGCTTCGCTTTGACCGAACCGGGCGCCGGCAGCGATGCCGCCAACGGGAAGAGCCGCGGCGTGGTCGGCGAGGGCATGTGGAACGGAGAGAAGATCATCGGCATCCGCCTGACCTTCAACAAGCGCTATATCACGCTGGCGCCGGTGGCAACGGTGGTTGGCCTCTCCTTTCGTCTTGTTGATCCCGATCATTTGCTGGGCGATGCCGAGGATCGGGGCATTACCTGTGCTCTGATTCCCCGCGACACCCCGGGCGTCGAGATCGGCAGACGGCACGACCCGATGGGCATTCCGTTTCAGAACGGCCCGGTCACCGGCGAGGATGTCTTCGTGCCCCTGGATTACGTCATCGGCGGTTTGGACGGCATCGGAAATGGCTGGCGCATGTTGATGGAATCCCTGGCCGCCGGCCGTTCGGTCTCCCTGCCGGCGCTCTCCGTCGGGGCAATGGAACTGGCGGCCCGGGTGACCGGCGCCTATGGCACCGTGCGCGAGCAGTTCAATATGCCGATCGGAAAATTCGAGGGCATCGAAGAACCCCTGGCCCGCATCGCCGGATACACCTATTTCATGAACGCGGCCCGGACCTTGACCTGCGCAGCCGTCGACGCCGGCGAAAAACCGGCGGTTCTATCGGCCATCGTCAAGGCGTATCTCACCGAGGGCATGCGCAAAATCCTCAACGACGCCTTCGATATCCGGGCCGGCGCCGCCATTTGCCGGGGACCGAAGAACATCCTCGGCCGTGGCTTTATCGGCGTCCCCATAGCCATTACCGTCGAAGGCGCCAATATCCTGACGCGCTCGCTCATGGTCTTCGGACTAGGATCCATCCGCTGCCATCCTTTCGTCCAGGACGAGATGGAGGCGACCGAAACTAACGACCTTGGGCGCTTGGACCGCGCGTTCTTCGGCCATATTGGGTTCGTCTTCCGCAACGCGGTCAGGGCCCTGGTCCTGGCGTTGACGGGAGGTGGACTCGCCGCCGCGCCGGGTCAAGGTGTGGAGGCCCGGTACTTCAAACGCCTGACGCGCTACAGCTCCGCCTTCGCGCTCGCCACCGATATGGCCTTGGCTACCCTCGGCGGCGCCCTCAAGCGGCGCGAGAAAATAAGCGGGCGGATGGCCGACGCCTTAGCATGGATGTATCTGGCCTCGTCGGCATTGAAGCGGTTCCATGACGACGGCCACCCCGCCGGCGACCTGCCGTTGCTCAAATGGTCGTGTGACCTGGCGCTCTGGAACATCCAGGAGGCCCTTCTGGGCGTCATCGACAACCTGCCCAACCGGCTGGCGGCGGCGGTATTGCGGGCCCTGATATTCCCCCTGGGCGCCCGAGTGCGGCCGCCGGGCGATGACCTTGGGGCCGAACTGGCGCAGGGTCTGCTCAACGGCGACGGGATGCGCCAGCGCCTGACCCCCGACATCTACCTTCCCAGAGCAACGGAAGACGGGCTCGGGCGGCTCGAGGCGGCACTCTCCCAGGTGGTCGATGCACGGGACGCGCGCGAGGCCGTCCGTACCGCTACCGGGCAGGGAAAGCTGGACGCAGCCCCCGACGACACCCTGATCGATCGGGCGGTCTCGCTGGGGATCATCAACGACGAAGAGGGGCGACGCCTGAGCGAGGCAGAGGCGGCCCGGGACGCGGTGATTCAGGTCGATTCCTTCGATCTCGAGACCTATATGGGGCTCAAAGGCTGATGGGTCCGCCCATATCCACGCGGAACCGAGAGAGATATCACGGCGGCGGCGAGACCGCCCCGTTCGGCCGCTCCAGCACCGCCTTTGTCAGAGTAAATTGGCTTGAGCTCCTGGCGAGGTTCCTGAGCCTCCGGAGCGGAGGTTTAACTGGCGCAGGGTCTGACGGTGCAGGAGCGCTTATGTCCGCTTTTAGCTAAAAGCGGACATAAGGTTAACGTCCCCAAATTGACTTTAGCCGCGCCCCTTGAGGGGTGGGTAATTTGCCCAACCTTACCGCCTTCGCTCATCCGCTCCATCGGCTCCAACGCCCTCTTGATGGCGACGGCATCATGAGACGGCTCGAATCAAGCCACGAGAGAACAATATGTTGCGAACCTAAACGCTTCGAGTCATGCTTCATGAACTGAGGGGTTTCAGGTGGGAAATCCCGACTTAAGTTGAACGCCTTTCATTTCCCAGGCCGAGCGTCTCCATAAGGCACTCGACCAACCCACCGTCCTACGGGAGGAGGTCACAACCATGCCGAAGTTCATCGATGCCCATCCCATGAAGCCGTTCGCTGCGGACGAGCTAAACAAGTTGCAGAACGCGCCGCCGGACGAGTTCGGGGTCACGCACCACGACATCCTGTTCAGCGAGACGGACAACAAGATCTATTGCGTTCTGGACGCCCCGAACGCCGAAGCGATACACAAGCATCATGCGAAGGCCGGCATCAAGTGCGACTGGGTCCACGAAGTGAAGTCGACGCGCGGGTAACGGATAGCCCTTGGCGGGCGTCCACGTAGATAGCTCCGCTACGGCACCCCTGAGAAATCTTCGTTAACGGCGAAATCAGGGGCAACGTGATATTGGCCTGTTAACCGAATGTCCGCTTGTGGCTATAAGCGGACATAAGCGGCCGAAGTTCTGCGGGATCTAGTCGAGGTCATCAAAGTCCGCAACCTGGACAAAGGCTTTGAGATGGAACTCGTGGGCGAGATCGCCAATATGGTGGAACTCGCCCAAACGGCTGCCCATAAAGGGAAAGCCGCTTCCAAGGAATGCGGCTAACATTCAAAATTACCGGAGTTCGGTAAAGGTGGTTGCGGGGCCTCGATGCCAACGTTATTTGCATTTGGACTGGGCTGTATTTTGACGGCGCGTCCAATTCCATTTTAGCCTTTCAACATCAGGGAATTGGCGTATCGGCGATGATGGGCAGGGCAATGAAGGCCTTGATGATCAGCGCGTTGACGAT
>SMUX01141824.1_pt1 | contig 16419 bp, 13 predicted proteins | sample 2456431 | NCBI WGS metagenome assembly SMUX01 (sample SAMN11095930, study PRJNA526329) | marine sediment metagenome | biome: Marine sediment; feature: Surficial sediment; material: Deep marine sediment; isolation source: Hadal surficial sediment | place: Pacific Ocean | collected 2014-11 | depth... | reverse complement strand
TTTTTGAAGAAAAAATCAGGATTAGGGATCACTGACATGGCCAGAGGAAGATAGCTACAGTGCAGAAGCCTTGCGGGCTGGTCTCCCTGAACACTACACAACTGATAACTATAATTTGCCGGGACCGAAAACATGCTGTACCTTTGCCACTCAAAGGTTTTTTTAGGCAACTCGTCCGCCCAGACATTCGTGAGACCCCTCCCCTGAACTACATAGATCACCTCGTCTACGGCCATCTTGAATGGTGGCAGAGTCTTCCCGGGGGAAATTTCTGTGACACAGGCACCAGTCACACCCTCTTGGCCTGTGAGTTGCAAAAAAGCGGCAGAGCACTGACGTGCCTCCCACCATCCAAGCTCCAGCGTCCTCAAATCCTCCATGTAGTACCCTGTATGTATGGGTAACCCGGTGGATTGGATCATACGATCGTAAGAAGATATTTCTCTGGAAGGGTTTGATTTATCGTCGGCCATGAGGTCCTCCGTTTTTTCTCCCGCCCTGATTCAGGATTTTATTCTTAAGGATGGTGATAAGGAATTCCCGTTCTTAAACGGCCGCAGATTTTGTGACAATGCCAGTTGGATATTCCATCGTGATGGATTTCATCAGGTTCGTATCGATTACAGCACGATTAGGATCCCTGATGATTCCCATCGGGTCTTTTCCCTTTGCAACCTTCTCCATTTCTCGTTCCATAATCTCCCTTAGCATGACAACACCCCGGTCGGAGGTGGCCAGGTGCTCTTGGGTTCGGTCCGATATGGGTCCCTGGGTCTCCCACATGACAACATCCTGAGCCAGTGGCTGCCCATACGGCACGTTCATGTCAAATCTTGTAAAAGGGTGAATCGCGTCAGGAGGATTTTTGTATGGCTTAAGGTATTCGACTGGTGGGTCCTCTTCTGCCGTTTCACTGCCGTCCTCATTGAGCCGGAAACCCACAACAATCTGAATCGTGTGGGTATCATCGATCGGTGTCCTGAGCCATATGGAGCCCCGTGTCCTTAGGTGCGTGGGAAAAATCAAGGGGTGTTCATCCACGACCCCGTTTTTGTACGTTCGCTTCTTCATGATGCCGTATGGGGTCTCGTAAAACTCAAATTTTGCTATGTCGTCGGTGAATCCTCGGGTGGTATTGGTGGGCCTTCTCTTGCTCATAGGTAAGACCTGATGCAGAACCTGGAGGTGGGACGGATCGACCGCATTTTCAGCTGCAGAAAACCAGTTACAGTCAAGAACGGGATGTACAGTTATGCGTCTTTTCCCCTGTTTCAGCACGAACAAGTCGTATCTTGGCAGTACCGGTGCAGGCAGTGGACCCATATAGGCCCAATAAAGTCCAACGAATTTTTGCACTGGGTAAGCCGTATGCTTTATTGTGAGGCGGAATTTGCTCTCGGCAGGTTCCGGAGGAGTCTCCAAACAGTTGCCTTCCGTGTCGTATAGCCAACCGTGATACGCGCAGGCTATGCCTCTCTCTTCAACTCTGCCATAGGAGAGGGAGGCCCCCCGGTGCGGACACCGATCTCCAATGAGCCCCTCTCTTCCCTTCTTATCACGGAACAGTACCAGGTCTTCTCCGAGGATTCTCAAAAACTTAGTCGGCTTTTCATCAGTCAGCTCTTGGGCCACAGAAATCGGCTGCCAGTAGCGACGGAGTAATTCACCCCCAGGCGTGCCTGGTCCCACACGGGTGAGTCTCTCATTTTCTAAGGAAGTCAGCATGAACTACTCCTTTTACCCATCTTCCTTATACTCCCACTCAAAGTCCCTATCTTTATATGCCTCCTCAGGCATTACCGACTTTAAGCCCTTCTTCGCCAGTTCATCTTCAAATTTTTGGCGGATCCAGGGGTCTTCCTCAGGGTATTCAATTTGGTCTCTCTGTCTGTCCTCGATTCTCTCGCCAGACCCCCTTAAGACCCTAGGGGCGTGCGAGGCAAGGTATCTTGCAGGGGACGGGCCTATGTTGAAATGCTGGTGGAACCATCGGTTAGGCGGAACAAAAACACTCGCTTCATGCCAGGGAATTACAACCTTCTCTTCCCCCTCAGGCCACATGATCGAGTAGCCTTCCCCTGCCGGAATAACGATCACAACACCCGGCCCGTGCCTATGGGCTTTCTTGTAACTCCTAGAGGGAAACACCGACATGTGACAGTAAATCGGAGATTTGGGAAATCCTATCCAGACCACATGGCCACCGGCACCCCTCCCCTTGAAGGGCTGGAGCCTGTCCCATGCCCTCATGTCCGGAAAGAAGTTACCATACCAAACATTCATCTCGCGTCCGGCCCTGGACCCGGCTCGCTTCTGAACCTTGGCCTGAGCATAAAATTCCGAGCTATTCTCGCCATACAAGGATTCCGTATCAACGTAGGAATTGTTCAAGAAAAAGTCAGGATTGTTGAAAATACCCATAGCCACAGGGAGGTAAGAATAGTGAAGCAATCTAACCGACTGGTTCCCTTGGGCGTTGCCTAGCTGGTACTGATAACCCCCAGGGATCATAAAGAGACTGTACTTTTGCCACTCGAAGACCTTCTTGGGCCGGTCACCCGCCCAGATGGTGGTGAGACCCCTTCCCTCCACCACGTAAATCAACTCATCCAAGGCCATTTTATACGGGGGAAGGGTCTCGCCCGCAGGGATCTCTGTTACATAGGCTTGCGAGACCCCCTCTTGCCCAGCCAGCTTGAGAAAGGCTCCGTTGCAGCCCCGTTCCTTCCAATGTCCAAGATTCAACGTTCTAAGATCTTCGATGTAATAACCCTCATGTATCGGAATGTTCTGGGATTCCATCCAGCGATCATAGGGAGTCTTAGGATTCCAAAAATTCAAAGTTTCTTCAGCCATAAATTATCCCCCAAATTTCTTATGAATTCGGTGCCCGATAAAAGTTTCGAACTGGTTTCTCTATTCCCCTTCCTTCAAATACTTTAGCGGACAATACAACAACTCCTCCACCACCGGCAAGACGCAAATGCCGGCAAAAAACCACTTTGCGCTATTCTTTAATACAGAAATGTTTGATACGAAAATAATTGATGGGAAACTTTATATCTTTTGGTTGGATTGCCTGGCCACCCCTCTTTCAGGGTGGCCAGGCCTCGTCAGACACTTGTGAATTCTGGAGGGGTTGTTTTACCGCTGCGAGTCCAGACTTGCCTGCTCTCTATATTCCGGCCTCGTCTCAGGTCCCATCAGTGATTCCGAAAGGTTGGTATCGATCATCGTATCCTGCGCCGGGTCCCTGATAACCCCTTTTGGATCTAGACCTTTTTCGACCCTGTCGATATTACTCAGCAACATCTCCCTCAGCATGATGACCCCGCGATCGGAAGTGGCCAGCCGCTCCTGGGTGCGATCCGCAATGGGCCCCTGAGTTTCCCATGCCATATGGTCTTGGGCCTGGACCTCCTTGCTGATGTCGAATCTGGTGAACGGGTGGATAGCATCGGGAGGGTTTTTGTACGGTTTCATGTACTCCGCGGGTGGATCGCCATCCTGTTCAACAATGCTTCCATCCTTACTAGCGTAGAAACGAACAAAGAAGATCCTGGTATGCGTATCGTCCATGGGAACCCTAATCTGTGTGCAATTGGCCTGTCTCAGGATGTTTGGGAAAATCACCGGGTGTTCATCCATTCTCCCACTCTTGTAGGTCCGTTTCTTCATAATTCCGTAGGGGACCTCATACCACTCAAACTTCTCTACATCGTCTGTGAACCCCCTTGTGGTGCTGGGCGGTATTCTGCCCCTGTTCGCGGTGTTCTGATGCAAAATCTGTAGATGCGCAGGATCCACAGAATTCTCCATGGCCTGTACCCAGTTGCAATCGAGTTGGGGCTGAATAAAGATCTTCCTGATGCCATCCTTGCGCACCCATACATCATACCTGGGTATAAAGGGGGCAGGCTGCGGGCCCATGTATGTCCAGTAGAGCCCCACGAACTTTTGTACCGGATAGGTCTTCGCCTTTACCGTGAGTCTGAACTTACTTTCTGCAGGCTCGGGAGGAGTTTCCAAACAGTTGCCCTCAATGTCGTAAAGCCAACCATGATAAGCGCAGGCAATGCCCCGCTCTTCCACCCTCCCGTAAACAAGCGATGCCCCCCGATGGGAGCAACGGTCTTCAATGAGACCCACTCGTCCTGACTTGTCACGGAAGAGAACCAGGTTTTCCCCTAGGATTCTGATGAATTTCGTGGGATTTTCATCAGTCAGCTCTGCGGCCACTGAAACTGGAAACCAATAACGACGAAGAAATTCCCCGCCCGGTGTGCCGGGACCGACCCGTGTCATCCTCTCGTTTTCTTCTTTGGTCAGCATCGTTTTTGCCTCCCTTACGTTATTCTTTGTTAACTTCAGTAAACGTCGTACCTTAGAAACTCCATCCTCGCTTAGGCGGCTTTCCTCTGAGTACAGTTGGGGTGATATTTAGCCATCCCGCAGACTGCTCCTGACCTGGCCACGGCCGCTTCAAAATCCTGGTGAATCTGAGGATCTTCATCCTCATACTCGATCTGACCCCCGCCTTCTTTAAGGCTCTTATACGTTGATCCTTCTGCTCCTTCACCCAGTCTCGCGAAGCGATATTTCCAGCTTCCCCAGCGTAGCGCAAGGTACCGTGCCCGTGTAGCACCGTAATTAAAATGCTGATGAAACCACTGGTCGGGGGGAACCACGACGCTTCCAGGCGTCCAATGCACTGTTGTCCGTTCTTCGCCTTCAGGCCAGAGAATAGAACAACCCTGGCCGCTCAGGATCAAAACGTGAGCTCCTGGACCATGGCGATGGCCCTTCTTGTAGGTGCCGACAGGGAACTCCGAAATATGCGCACACATCGTGTTCCCGGCCAAATCAAACTTGATGTTGCTTCCTCCGGCGCCTCGTTCCCGGTAGTCGTACAATTGCACCGTGTGTGTATCCGGGACAAAGTTGGTCGACATGAAGAAACGACCATAGAGGGTACCTTTGCCACTGAAGAAGTCATCGGTATTAGGGTCAAACCGGTCCGAAAATGCAAATTCATCTCCAAAAATAAAGTCCAGGCTGTGAAATAAGTTCATCATGAAACTGGCATTCGTCACCGCGAAGTATCTGGCCGGTTCACTGCCGCTGCCGTTGAAGTGCTGGTAACGAGCATTCATGGGTATGGCAAATAGGCTGCCTGGTCCCCACTCAAAAGTGTGTTTCTTCCCCTCTTTTTGCCAAACCGAAGTCGCTCCGTGACCCTTGGCAATATAAACCATCTCCTCGTACATGTGCTTTTGGGGTTTGAGTTTCTCTCCGGCTGGGATCTCACATACATAGGCATCGTTGATGCCACCGGTACCGTCCAGTTGGACAAAAGAGGCAAGGCCGCCCTTGAGATCCCATGGGGCCACTTCCACCGTTTTGATATCCTGAACAAAAAATCCCCTGACGATGGGAATTCCCTGCGACTCCTGCCATTCCTTGTAGGTATCAACACGGGGCAATTTAGCTTCGTCTATTTTCTCAATTTGATCCTCTGCCATCCCGCTAGCTCCTTATCTGACGCTGGAATTTTTAATTCTTTTGCTTTGCCTTTCAGCTCACAAGAACACAAGGGAATTCTAAGACGAATCGAGGAGTTAAATCAACTCTTTGATATATTCAAGGGGCGGAATAATCATTGAGGTTGAAATTATATATAGTTAAACATTTAAAACGTTAAGAGAGCGCCCACAACTAGCCCATTTTGCGGGACCTATAAAACCGCAACAGCCAACGATTAGAGGAACAGTAATGGACAGTGAGACGACCTATGAAAGATGAGTACGATAGAAAAATTTACCGGTAGGAGACAGTATAGGAGATCCTCAATAGCCCTGAGGTACAGAGACCTGATGCTTAAGGAGGATTTCACTCCGTTGCCGAGCCGACTCAAGAATGGCCCATTGCACCTCAGCCGTCGCCATACCCCAGTGTCCATCATGAAACAGGGGCTCCTCATGTTTCACTGCGTTATAGAGCTCCATCACCTCCGTGTCCAGGGACATCCCTTCCCCACCCGGCTGCATGACCTCAATCTCCCGCACACCGTCGACCCCATAGAGAAAAAGTCCCTTGGGCGACATGCGAACATCGCCGTCATCAAAGCTTACAATAAATAGCCCAAGGTTACCCGGAAGCCAGGGCCTTCCTTCTCTCCCGCCGACCACGACGATTCTCTCTCCTTTGGTCCCAAAACGAGTCGATTCCTTACCCGCCTCCTCATCCACCTCCTTGTTCAGCAGGGCCTTTCTGAATTTTTCTCGTTGCTCTCGGCCTTTATCCGCACCCCACGTGGTAAGCTCCACGCTGTCGAAAAACCCGTAACCATTATAGGTGAGGGTCGCCGGGGTTCCGTCTTCAAACTCGAGAAAAGCGGCATAGTGGCCGGTACCGCTGGGCCGCTCGGGCCTCCACCGCCCAGTCATAGCGCGCACGCTCCGGACCAAGCCGCCTCCAATGGTACGTACCAGCTCCAGCTGGTGCGGGGCCTGTCGCCATACAACCCCTCCTCCCAAGCTATCGTCCACCTCCTGAGGCATACGCGGACGCATCATCCAACCCGTATAGGCCAAAAGCTGAATCGCCCGTAGCCGCCCTAGCTCACCCGACGTCACAAGCTGCCGCAACCTGAGGACCAGCGGGCTCGTACCTTGCGTCTGGCCGCCGGCTAAAAGCTTCACGCCCTTTCGTTCGACCGCTTCCAGAACACGCTTACATTCCTCCATAGATATACCGAGGGGCTTGCGCACCACCATGTGCTTCCCATGTTCGGCGGCAATAATGGCGTGCTCTGCGTGAAACTGGTTGGGCGTGGAGATCCAAACCGCCTCGACCTCAGGGTCAGCGCAAAGCTCCCTCACGCTTTCGTAAACGTTTCCACCGAAGCGGGCCTTGAAGGATTCTCGGGCCTGAGGCCGGAGGTCCGCGCCGCCAACCAATTTGATCTGCGGCAGGCGTTCGAGCGTAGGAATGAATTCCGTGCTGCCGAACCCCAGTCCTGCAATACCCACTTTCAATATTTCCTGTGTTGTCGCCATCCACGTCCTTTCAAGCCTCAAAGGGCCTGAAGTCAGTCGCTATCACCTTCGTCTTTCGCTGATCGGAGTTGCAAAGCTCCTCTCGTCGTAGTTAGAAATAGGGATTTCCTTTCCCGTCTCCCTATCAACCGTCTGGACCTTAAATTCAATGATTTTGTTTTTCTCAAGGTCTCTGATGACACCCATGGGATCCTCACCTTTGTTGACAGCTTCCATCTGAAGGCGGAGCATCTGCCGAAACATCACGACTCCCCTGTCACTGGATGCCAGGTGCTCTTTTGTCCTATCCGTCATAGGGCCCTGGGTCTCCCACGCCATGGCATCCTGACTGGCAAAGGTCTTCATATGGTGCCTGAACCTTTGAACTCCATAGTCATCGTAAGCTTCTTTGATCGGCCCAATGTACTTGAACGGGACTTCCTTTTGCTCACTTGGCTTGCCGTCTTGAGTAGGGCTGTAGATGACATAAATGATTCTTGTATGAGTGTCATCCATGGGTACCCTGTAATGAATCACGTTCCCGGTTCCTCTCAAGATGTTGGGAAACACCAAGGGGTGGACCTCCATTCGCTTTCGCCCATAGTGATACTTGTATAGCCCGTACTCGAAGACCTCAAATTCCATGCGCTCGTCTCGAGTGGCCGGCGCACCGCCTGTAAAGCCATGAAGCCAGTAAAGATGAGCCGGATCCACCGAGTTCTCCATGGGTTGAAGCCAGTTACAGTCAAGCACTGGATGGATCTCGATCCGGCGCACCCAGTCCTCTCGCACCAGGATGTCGTAGTTCGGTAGCAATGGGGCCGGTGATGGTCCCAGGTAACCAAACAGCAAACCGCCTAATTCTCGCACGGGGTAAGCGGGGTGTTTGATAGAATCCTTGAAGGTGCTTTCTGGTGGCTCAGCGGGTTGCTCCAGGCACTTCCCATTGACGTCATATTTCCAGCCATGATAGGCGCACCGAATACCATCCTCCTCAATCATACCGTAAAAGAGCGAGGTCCCTCTGTGGGAGCAGGCTTCCTGGATGAGTCCGTATCTACCTTTTCCGTCTTTGAAGATCAGTAGGTCTTCGTCCAGAATCTTTACGGGCCTTTTACCCTTCTCATCAACCTCAGCCTTGGGGGCAATGGGCATCCAATAGCGGCGCAGTAAATCGCCCATTGGTGTGCCCGGGCCCACCCGGCACAAGAGTTCGTTGGTTTCCTGTTCTAACACGGTAAACCTTTCTCCCTATCGTTTTTCTGCCATGATCTGTTTGAGCAATTTAATGATAGGTCTGATATCTTTGACCTTGGGATTATCACCATCGAAATATTTCACTCCCTTTTCCCTTCGGTCTTCTACAGGAATATGATCCTTAGATATGTCTACCCGACGTGATTCTTTCTCACTGCCGGGTTTGCTCATCACTTTTTGGAACGTGCTTTGGCCCTCGCGCGAGAGATACCAATTAATAAAAACTTTGGCCGCATTGGGGTGGGGTGCTCTCTTTAGCAGGGCCATTTGCCCAAAGCTGAAGAAAAGCTCATCCCTTCCTTAAATTGATCATTTTTGAAGGTGTCCACAGGAAGACCTTGTCGCTTTCCGTCGGCTACGTTCCGACAGGGAAGACAGAGTGCATATTTACCCGTGGCGAGCCAGTCTACCGCCTGGCGTAAGCTTCCAGTCATGGTCACATCCATCTCGCTGAAAAGACGCTTGATGAATTCTGGCCCAAGCTTAGGATGATAATACATATACTGCCACATCAGCCCTGCGCCTCTGACCTTTGTGAGATCAACGGAGATAATCTTTCCTTTTAATTTTGGGTCGAGAAAGTCCCAATATGACCTATAATTACTTGTCTTAAGCAGTTTCGTATTGTAGCCAGGAGTCGCTCCCGCAGATACATTTCCCTCATAAACAAATATTTGCCTACCTTCCCGGTCCACGTATTTATGCTTACCCTCCCACCAATTGGACTGGTCAACCACCTCTGGAAGGATGAGGGCAGACTTGATGGAGTCCAACATCTTCCCCAGAAAGAGCACCTGGTATAATGAATTTCCCCCGCCGTTATAGACATCGGTCAAGTATTTGCCGGCTCTTCTTTCGGCGGCAATTCGAGGTGTAAGTTGGCTTCCAGAGCCGGTTACACTCACCACCTTAATCTTGGGGTACTTTTTCTGAAAGGCACCTGAATCCACCATAGCGCCATAACCGGCAATGTAAATCGTAACCTGGCCTTCCTTCTCGGCAGCCTTAACAGTTTTCTCCCATTCGGCTTTCTGGTTAGGATTTGCTTCACTAACGCTAACCCACCCCTCGAATGGCAAGAGTCGGAAAACTAGCAGCAAGAATACAACCGCTAACATGTAAGATTTAATTTTCAACCGAGCTCCGATTGATATTTATTCGGCCAAATTACAGATCGTTCAAATGTCAAGTATCACATCAAAGATCTGGAAAGTATCTTTTGAATCGTCTTCTCTTCTAGGTCACCCCGTTTTTCCAGACATACTGCGAGGTGATCCTCCCGGAAGGCATCCCCATAGGAAAAATCCGAGAATGACTACCATCGCGTGATTCTTTTGTGTCTCACGCCAGGAAATCCCTGTACCAAAATCACAGCTACAGCCTCACCCTGTCTTGTGGGATATGATAAGCAGCAGACCCCGCCCTTTGGCCTTCCATGGACTTATCAAGCTGTGTATCAATGATGGCGTGGTTCGGATCTCTGATGACATTCATCGGATCAAGGCCTTGCTGCATTTTTTTAATTTCCCTTTTTAACATCTCTCTCAACATGGAGACACCGCGATCCGAGGTTGCCAAATGCTCACCCGTACGATCTGTGATGGGGCCTTGTGTTTCCCAGGCCATAAAATCCTGGGCGTCCACATCATGCAGCGTATATCTGGTAAATGGGTGCAGGGCATCGGCAGGTTCTTTGAAGGGGCCCTTGTATTCAATGGCAAGTTTGTCTTCCTCTTCCACGATGCTCCCATCACTACTGGGGACAAAATGGACATAGATGACCCAGGTGTGAGTATCATCTATGGGGACTCTAATCTGAGTCCGATTGGATTGCCTGAGAATGTTGGGAAAGATCAACGGATGCTCTTCAATCTCTCCATCGGTGAAGGTCCGTGTCTTCATGATACCGTACGGTAGTTCAATGAACTCAAATTTCTCTAAATTATCAAGGGAGCCCCTAGTAGTGTTACTGATGTCTTTGCCGCCACTCAGGAAGTTTGCGTGTAAAACATGCAGGTGTGATGTATCAACGGAGTTCTCCATTGCCTGGAACCAGTTGCAATCAAGGCGAGGGAGGACACGGAGCCAATGGGTTCCGTCTTTACGCGCCCAAACGTCGTATTTCGGAATCACCGGAGCCGGGGATGGCCCCATGTAGGCCCAATACAAACCCACAAACTTTTGCACCGGATAGGCCTTATGTTTTACTGTGAGTCTGAATTTGCTCTCGGCAGGTTCCGGAGGAGTCTCCAAACAGTTGCCTTCCGTGTCGTATAGCCAGCCGTGATAGGCACAGGCAATACCCCTCTCTTCTACTCTCCCGTAAACAAGAGAAGCCCCCCGATGGGCACAACGGTCTTCAATGAGACCCACTCGTCCTGTCTTGTCACGAAAAAGGACGAGGTTCTCGCACAGAATTCTCACAAATTTAGTGGGATTTTGCTCAGTAAGCTCTTGCGCAATGGCAACGGGCTGCCAGTATCGTCTAAACAGCTCTCCGGCAGGGGTCCCCGGACCTACTCGTGTCAACATTTCATTTTCTTCTCTCGTCATCATCACCAGTCCCTCCCTTATATTTCAGACCTACCCAGCATAAAACCGCAACCATAACCTCCCATTATTTACATTATTTTACGACTTCCACTCAAACCCAAGCCGGTTCAGGCATGACCATCTGGCGAACTCGTGTCCATGTTCTAGCTTTCTGCTCATGGGCAAACTGACAGCAGAGATGTTTTTGCTCAAATTATTTACAAAATGATACTGACCGTTCCGTGGGGTCGCAGAGCCTCCAGGTCCAGCGTTGCCTTACGAAAAGCCATCTTCAGTGAGCCATCAACACGCCTCAGCGTATACTCGTAGGCGCCAATGAAAGGATCCACGTTTCCACCACGAACGCGATAAACAAGAAACGAAGCCGCTACAAAGATTTCTTCCCCAACCACCTTCGTGATACGCACATTGGTGACGAGGCGCCGGGTACGAGACCAAGGGAACTCTCGATGGGCATGGCGGCTCTTCAAACGCTCGACCCGCGCGCGGAGCCGCGTCATATCATCGTTGATTAGGCCCAGGGTTTCTCGTGGGTCCGCCTTCGGCGTATCGGTAGTGGGGACTAGGTACCTCGCATCCTCCGTAAAAAGCCCCAGCCAATCATCCAGGCGCCACTCGTCGAGTAAGGCTGCTTCCTGAAAAAGGAACGCCTCCACCTCCCGGTGCAACAAAAGCTCAGTGAGCTGGGAATCGGAGTAAGGGGTCAATCTCGAGCTCTCAGCTGCCCCAACATTAATGGCCTACCACGGTATCACTTAGATCCGTAAAGCGCATAGCATTTGGCGATCCCATAAGATTGGCATGCCACTGACGCCAGAACGATCGAATGTGTAGTTCGTCCTTGCCGGTCGTTTTCCGGTGCATACCCCGCGAGGCATCGATCCATTCCGGGCCTCCTGCCCCAAAGCCGGCTTGAGCGGATTCCATTGCTTCGATGTCATCAGGATGTGCAAACCCGCCAGGCCCGAGGAAGCTGAGGAAATTTTCCAGCCGTCCATTCAATAACTCGGCCGATTCGTTCTTCGGGGCCAACGTCTGGACCGTCACTTCCATGTAGTCGGGCCCCACCGGCTCGAAGTAGCGCAGACTAACCCCCGCGATGTCGTGGAGTGCAAAATTAGGATAGATGAGGAAAAGACGATTCGTGTTGCACATGAGATACGCCCGCTCTTCCCCGAATCGTTCCACCAAACGTGCCCGAGTGTTTCTGATCTCCTCTTTGGTTTCCTCACCAAGGATAGGGTGCCAGTGAGCGATGGGCCTGGCTCGCTCCCCAGCCGCAAAGATATCAACGCCGTGACCGTTTCCTAACGCCAGAGAACGTCCGTGAGTTCCTGGAAAATCCCTCGGTGGTGGAGGCGGGTCGCCTGGACCCATGCCCTGAGTGTATTTGAAGAAGGTTACGTGTAACGGCTCAACATGGTAGCTGTCCAAGCTATTAATGGAAAACATCTTCCAATTGGCCCTAACACTATACTTCTGGATCCCAGGAACCACCCGCCAGCCTTGTTCAGACTGATCCAGAATAAGATCCAGGTACTCCTTTGCCCCTGCGAGGTAACTCACAAGGTCGGCCACCTCCGGGTTAAAGCTTACGAAGTAAAGGCCGCGGTAGTTTTCTAACCTGGGCGGTGACACAAGGCCCATCTCCGCCTTATTGAACCCATCGGCATAGCCCGGGTCGTCTGGTACGCTAACGAGCTCCCCTTTATTGTTGAAGGTCCAGGCATGGTAGAAGCACTGGAATAGTTCTGCGTTGCCTTGGTCGACGCGGCAGACATTCGCTCCCCAATGGGTACAGGTGTTGTAAAAAACGCGCACCTTGCCATCGTTCCCCCGTACCCAAAAGAGCGGGCGCCCTGCTACGGTGCGGCGCCGGTAATCTCCAGGATTTTCTATCTCCGATTCGTGACCCAGGTATAGCCAGCATCGGTCGAAGATGTTTTTTCGCTCGAGTTCCAGGATTTCAAGGGAGGTCAAGGCCGACCGGTGCACTCGGAAGAGTCCCCTCTGAGAGTCTTCATAGATTAAATTTTGCAGGTCCATCGCTACTACTTCGCACGCGGAATTCAAAAATCAGGGCCATTCTTCGATTGATTAATCAGAAATTATTCGATATTGCCGATCGTGTCAACACGTAGTCTCTGGGCTCAGTCCCGAATATCCTGCAACAGCCAGTCCGTAGGAATTTCCCTTCCCAATCCCTTCTCCTTGGCGAGCTCATAAGCCTTACCCGCGACTGCAAAGAACTGGGCACCCTGAATATTTCCCCTTTCCGAATAGGTGATCTGTTTCGGTGAGCTCCGGCCTTTTTTCTTGCCTGTCAAAAGCTCTTCAAGAAATACAGCCCTATCCTCCGCGATCACCCCATGCCCTCTTTTCTCAGCCTGCTTCATTCGGAACTTAGCATTCTCATTGGGCATCGCAGCATAGGTAAGGTATTCGTCGGCGAGCGCGAAATCCGGAAGGCCCCAGGGACCCGGGGCGTTACCGAAACGAAGCATGACATCGATCCTTCCAACCGTATCATCATCCGGCTTTCCCCCAACGCAGGTAATATGCGTTCCGTCGGCGAGCCATTCCCCGATGATAATGGGTTCCGTTGAATCGGTGCATCCGGCGACGATATCCGCGCCGCAGTAGACGTCTTTGGGATAACTCATGACTACTGCCTCCACACCATACTTTTCGGTGATCTCCTCGGCGAACTGCTCACAGTGTTTTTTAGTGGGGCTGTAGACTTGAACTCGCTTGATGTTTCTCACCAAGCTAAACGCCTCCATGTGCGACCTCGCCATACCCCCCGAGCCGATCATACCGACGACACAAGAGTCTTCCTTGGCCATATACTTGACCCCAATACCGGAATCCGCACCAACCCGCATATGTTGGAGGTAACCGTCATTGATCAGGGCAACAGGTTCGCCGTTTTCTATATTGATCAAAAAAATCAAACCACAAAACTTACCCGGGCGTACGCAATATTTCTCCTGTGACCGGGTACCATTGTATTCCTGTTCGTAAATAATGTCTGACTTCATCCGGATGGCGAAATATCCAGAGACCGACCCGCCTTCCATAGTTCCCCATTGGTAGATCTTTTTCGGGTCCTTGGTTGGAATTTGGATGTCGACACGCGGGCGACAAACGGCTTCTTTTCGAGTCAGTTCGATATAGGCCTTTTCCAATGCCTTCATCGTGATGTCCATCGTAAGCACACTCGCTATGTCATCATTATTAAGGATAAGCGTCATCTCTCCCCCTATCTCCATTCTCTGTTATTAGGCCTCGAACCCCTATCTTCTTTCCTCAATCTTCAATACTCCATTTCCGACTTCTGACTTCTGACCTCTGATCTCTGACCTCTGATCTCCAATTCTCTATTCTCTATCTTCTATCCTCGATTTTCTTTGCGTTTCTCTGTTTGATCCGCTGATGAAGCGATTCCATAATCCCTGCATTGACCGCGGCAATGATGTCCACTGCTGCTTCCAGCTCCTCTTCCGTCATCCCCGCTTTCCTTGCGTCCGCAAGGCGCCGTTCTACTCAGGGCTCGCAGTTGCGGGTCATGGCGACCGCCAGCCCCAAAAGCATCTTCTCCCGGTCGGTCAAACAGGATACATTGTGGGCCTCACGATAAAACAAACGAAAATCCGCTCGCTGCGCCAATTTACCCTCCTTCCGTTTTTATCTCACCGTCGCTCGCCGCAGGCTGGGTACTTCCGGAAACGACAACGCCTGCATATCAGCAGCAATGCCCTCTCTCTCCTCTACTCATCGCTCAATCCGAAGGGACTCATCCTGACCTTCACCTTGCGTTCCCGGCACTCTTCCAGGAATAGACGATGAATCTCCGACTCCTGGTCCCCATACTCGATCTGGTCTCCACCACTCTTCACATCCTCATCGGTCTTGAACCGCTCCTCCACCAGGTATTTGAAGCCCCAGGGTTTGAGCGCAATATAGCGAGAGGGTTCACGACCCGTATTAAAGTGCTGGTGGAACCAGCGCTCGGGCGGGACAAATAGGCTACCTTTTTTCCAATTAATCCTTTCCTTCTCTTGCTTCTCCGGCCAAAGAAGGGAGTAGCCCTCACCACCCAAAATCATCACATGCGCCCCCGGTCCATGTCGGTGCGCCTTCTTGTAGGTGCCAACGGGGAACTCCGAGACATGGGCACTTAAGGTATTCTCCGCCAGCTCAAAGCGAATGTTCGTACTGTTGGCCCCTCGCTCCTGCCAGTTCTTCAGGCGAAAGCTGCGCACATCCGTGACTAAATTCGTCTCACAGATCCTTCCAGGCTTCTCCTGTAAGGCACTGAAATAGTGAGGATCGGATGAATACCGATCGCTGAAGTCAAAAGGGTTGTCAAAGACGAAATCCAGATTGCGGAATTGATTAAGCGCCTGCGGGGCGTTGGTGACGGCGAGATAGCGGGCCGGTTCTTTTCCGTGAGCGAAGTGTTGGTGCGAGCTGTTGAGGGGCAGAGAAAAGAGGCTGCCCTCCTGCCACTCAAAGGAATGACGTGCGCCGCGCTTGTTCCACACCTGGGTTGCCCCACTCCCCTTAAGGATCAGGACCACCTCTTCGTAGAGATGTCTCTCCGGCTGACTCGCCTGCCCCGGCTCGATCTCGAACAGGTAGGCATCGCAGGAGCGACCGGCGCCTTCAAGATTGATGAAAGCCCCCAAGCCACCCAAGCGCGGCCAATCCCCCAGCACGACATCGCAAAGATCCTCGACGAAGTACCCGGAGTAAGTCGGGAGACCCTCCGTTTCCTGCCACGCCTGGTAAAAGCTCTTCTCTTGATAGGCAACCTTGGATAATAAATCGACCATGACCGTTACCACTCGGATGTCGTGGAGAAACGTTCCACCTTGGGAAATAATCCAACTGGGTTTTTCGCATTAGGGCTGAGCTTCGCCAAGGCTTGTGTTTGCTCCTTACTAAAGCCGCCCCTCAGAAAAGGGTCCGCCACCCGGAGCCCTCACGGGGTGGCCTTGGCTGGATATCAAGCTCTCGGCCCTTACCGTGTTCGCGGGCGAGCTCGTAGCATCTTTTGGCCAGAGCAATGTCGATAATTCCCTGACCGCCCTGGTTTTTGTAAAGGATGATCTGCCGGTCGTCTGTCCTGCCCGGCGCTTTCCCGGACAGCACGTCGGCAATCTCCACGACCTTATCCCATGTCATCACGCCATCCTGCACTGGCCAGTAGATGTCCCCTTGCTGTGAGTCAATCGCCTGCTCCTTGGAGAGCGCAACGACGAAGCTACACCTTCTGAGTGTCTCGTCGTCGATCTCTCTGCGTGGAGAGTCTAAATTGCCACTTTTGACCAGCTCGATATTGCTGCCCACAACCGAGATAACATACTGCCCCTCTTCAAGCCAGGAGCCTTCGATCACCGGCACAGTCGTGTTAGTCATGCACAGGATGATATCTACGTCTTTGGCCACTTTTCTAGGCTCGTCCATCGGTTCAACCTGGACGCTAGTGAGCTCGCTGACTTTCTCGGCGAAGGTCTCTCGGTGGGCCCGCGTTGGGCTGTAGACCTTGGCGCTCTCGATCTTTCTC
>SMUX01089968.1_pt1 | contig 16425 bp, 14 predicted proteins | sample 2456431 | NCBI WGS metagenome assembly SMUX01 (sample SAMN11095930, study PRJNA526329) | marine sediment metagenome | biome: Marine sediment; feature: Surficial sediment; material: Deep marine sediment; isolation source: Hadal surficial sediment | place: Pacific Ocean | collected 2014-11 | depth... | reverse complement strand
TTCCCCGCACCGGACTTTAACCGGCAAGTTGCACCGCTTCCGCGGCATACGGTCAAATCTTTTGTTGACAAATAGTAGTCTTCAGATTCTCGATTTGCCGGCGGAATTTACTGTCCACGTCACACTTTAAACTTATCCCATGGCACGCCCAGCCCACTGTTCCGTAACTCTTCACTCCAAACTCTTTAGCTGCTTCCCCCAACGTCATATCACATAGCCTCTTCATTAGGTACATCGCTACCTTCCTCCCCTCGTTTTCCTCTCCCCTTCGGCCAGTCCGCAAATCATCCACTCCCTTCCCGTACACTTGAGCGACCACCTTTAGTACCCGCTCCGCTGATGGCCGTACGGTGATGCGTTCATACCGCGGATGCTCAACCCCCATCGGCCCTAAATACCTCATCACTTTACCCCGAAATCCTTCACCCCCAAGCACCGGGCTCTGCTTCTTACTGCTATAAAACTCCTCTATCCCCTCCTCGTTGCCTGATTGTACATATTGGTGAAACTCTGATGTGCTCCCGAAATGATCTAGCACTTCCTTCCTATTTACCCACGGCTTGAATCTCGAACCTTCCAGGTAAAGCTCGTGACTACTCCACATATACTCTTCCGGTTGCCCCACCAATTTTGCCCCAATCGGGTTTAAGTGGATATACCGAACCACCCCTATCAAATACTCATCCGCATCTACTACAATCGCTTTATATCGACCCCGAAATAAGGATCCATCGCGCCTATGGCTCCGGTTAAATCGCTGAGTATACAGTCCGTCAACATGCCTCATCACTCGAGAAAGATTCCCCTGCGGAGTTCTTAGACACAGGTGGTAATGGTTCGCCATTAAACAATAGGCAAAGACCTCTATGCCCCAAAGATCGTGCGCCTCCGACACTGTTTTGAGAAATGCCTGGTAATCGCTGTTGCCCAAAAACACCTTCTGGCGATCTGATCCCCGGTTCATTACATGATAGACTGCCCCCGGATATTCGATGCGTAATGGCCGTGACATGGAAAATATCGGTATCAGTTCATAACCCAACTGTCAACCAAAGATTTGACCCCTCATTGACCCCCTCGTCCACGTGTATGGCGGTGACTTCTTTGCGACTCCGCGCAGTGAGTGGGATCCCCAGACATTCGAAGAGCGTCCGTTTGACGTAGACCACCTGATGGAAGTTTTTGAAGAATCGAACGAGCAGCTCGGTACCATGGCGGTCCGTTCATAGACGGTCGACCGAGCCTAACAGCTGATGGAGACAGACTTGGTTAAGCGCTGGCACACTTCCCCGGCCGCTCATCGGCGCCGTTAGGTTTCCACCACAGAATTATCCCTGAAGCGAGAGCGAGGTGTGGTCTTACCGAGCTTATCAAGGGTTCACCATACTGAGCTGTGAGTGATCTTGTAATCTATTAGCTCTACGTCCTCCCTTGCGCCATCTCGGAGATATGTCCTGCTCTTAACAATCCATTTGACCTTAGGGGAGTACCAAAATTCCTCAATCAGCGTTCCGTAATTATAGCGCTCAATTCTAAAGGCTTTGAAAGTTCCAGCGGGAACCTTCACTTCTTCGAGGCTAGCCACCACTAGCCTGCGATCAATTCTCCGAGATGATTTTTTCAGTGGCTTCTCTTGAAGATAAGTATTTCTCCACTCTTTGCCGACTTCCAGAGGCCAGAAAAGGCGTTGTCGTGGGGGAGTCAATTTACGGCGCAGCCTTCCCCTAGACATGGAAGCTATGTAACCTAAAACAGCCTTGGTGTAGAAGTACTCCTTCTGACCTCTTTTAATGACATAACAAGGGACACCTTCAAAGGTACTCTCCCTAATGACTTCTTCGGTAGCGGTACCACTCCCTCCGGGTCGTTTCCAGGCATATTCCCACCAATAGCCAACTTTCCATTCGGGTTTTTGAGCCTTGACACTAGGTCCGGTAACTGGTTTTGCTACCAGCGGTTTCGGCACTAACGTGGGTGCGCAGCTAGTGATTAGTCCGCATAGGACAAGGACTGGCAATAAAAGATGATTCGCAGAGGTAACCCTCCATCGAGTAAACATAAGGTTTCCTCCTTTCAATGCTGGGGGAGGCTCATGCTTAGCGGCTTATTACTAAGGCACCAATATCATTGGGGAAAGGATTGTCAACCATTACAAGACGCAATGAAACGACGCTTTAATTGCTTTCTGACGAGCTTCATTGCGGCCCCGTAGCCCATCACTGGCATCAACGCTTGCTTACTCTCCGTCTCAACTGTCTTGTTAGACGGTCTATGGCGCGGAGGGATAGACCACGTGGCTTATTCAAACCTTTCTCCCATTTCGAAACAATCGACGTGGATACTCCTAGTTTTATGGCAAACTTTTCTTGACTTAGGCCCAAGCGGGCTCGAAGTCTCACAACGTCATGTTTCCGAGACATTACCCCTACCCCCCCCTGTCGGGAAACCATATCTCACTCCAGGATTCCATTCAACGACGCTTTAATTGAGTTCTAGCGCTACCAGAAGTAAAAACTACGCCCCAATTTGGACCGCCACTCTGGTTTCCTGCACGTGCCATCCGGCTCTATGAGCAAGAGCCGGGGGAGCCTGACGACTCTGAAATTATAGGTGCAGCGTTCGTTCAGACATACAAGGCTGATTATGGCCCTAGAATCCTCCGCAGCCCCGCGTCATCAACCACTGGAATAATTTCCAACTCGTTGAGATCCGACCAAGCATACATCCATTTGCCAATATCTACGGGATCGTCCGCCTCTGCGATGGCCCAACCGGCTTGCTGATTGAGAGCATACCAGGGGCCTAAGAGTTTGACGCCTGGTGGTGCATCCTCGCCCTTTTCCTTCAAGTGCTTAAAGTTAGTGTCACGATGCTCGGGTTTGATCTTAAAGTGAATGAGAAACTGCATAAAAAGGCCTCCTGCGACAAGATTTAGAGGGAGAATACTAGCGAGCACCCTTACTGTCAATGACCTCAGGTAGGGTGTGTTGAAGTCAACCGCAAACGGCATAATTCCACATGTGCCAAGCAGTCCTGTTTGATTCCAGACGCATTTGATCGACGCCTTAATAGATTCCTACTCAGGACGTAATTGAAGAGCTATTGAATTGCGTTTGCGTGAATAATGACTTCGGGCTGGCCAATAAAGCTGATAATCCGCATATCCCAGTGACGCTTGGGACAGATAGCAGGGTCTGTTTCGTAGACCTATTCGATGAAGTGGGACTGGAACCTCTCTGATAGTCGGAAGTCCAGAGTTTTGTCAACCCGGATACACGGGTTGAAAACTCCGGAAAGGTCCTGCGCAGCTACCACTCCCCATCCTCTTTATGTTATGAGTTGCCACACGATGCTCGTTCTATCCGAGAGAGAGGTCCAGCGGCTGCTTAACATCGAGGAACTGATCGATACCTTAGAACAGGCGCACATTCAATTCTCCACCGGCAAGGCCGTGATGCCTGTTCGATTGGTTGTGCCGCTGCCGCAGATCAAAGGGCGATTGACCAGCATGCCCGCTTACCTCAGTGAGGGTAACGCCTTGGGTATGAAGGTAGTCACCTACTTTCAGGAAAACCCCAAGCAGGGACTGCCCGCAATTATTGCGACCATTGCCCTGTACAGCACGGAGACAGGGAAGCTTATGGTCTTAATGGACGGGAGTTATATCACCGCCATCCGCACGGCGTGTGCATCTGCCGTGGCAACAAAGGCTCTGGCAAATCCAGAGACCCCCGTGCTCGGGGTGCTCGGTGCCGGCACACAGGCCAGGGCTCACATCCGAGCGCTATGCAAAGTACGGCAGATAGCCGGGGTCAAGCTCTACAGTCCATCGGGTAAAAGCGCAGAGCTTTTAAAAAAAGAGCTGGGACCAGAGGTCGGGATCGAAATCGAACCTGTAAGTACAGCGGCGGAGGCCGTCCAAGGGGCCGACTTATTGGCCACGGTGACAACTGCAAAGGAACCGATCCTCAGCGCCGATTGGCTCAAGCCTGGTGTTCACATCAACGCCGTCGGTTCCCACAGGCCAGATGTCAGGGAAATCGATGCCGCAACCATCAAGCGGGCCAAGGTAGTGGTGGATTCACGCGAGGCCATCATGTCTGAATGTGGAGATATTCTGCTGGCGATCAGGGAAGGGGCGCTCACGGGGGATCACATCGACTTAGAAATCGGCGAGGTCCTGGCTGGCTCAAAACCAGGAAGGGCAAGCACCGAAGAGATTACCCTGTATAAATCGGTAGGCATCGCACTCCAGGATGTCGCCACGGCTCAGCTCGTGTACCGGAAGGCACTGGCTCAAAAAGTAGGCACCGTAGTGGAGGTTAACTGAAATGGACTCTCGGGAAGCAAAAAGACTCATTGAGGAAAACCTTCAGGTTGAAGAGGTCAAGCGACTCCTGGTCAAGGTGGTGCAGAGGCCCAGTCCACAAACGGACCTGCTGGAGGAGGAGCCTCAAGTCCTGGCCTTCATCCGAGAAGTCATAAAACCCGAATTGGAGGAGGTCGGGATTCCTTTGGTTATCGATGAGAGAGGGAATCTCATCGCCTCCCTGAAGGGAAAGGGAGGAGGGAAACGCCTCCTCCTTGTTTCCTACGCGATGAACGCCGTACCAAGCACCATGCAGAACCCGTATTCCGGCGCGATCATAGATGGGAGTCCGTACGGGATTAAAGGTGAATGCGTTTGGGGCAGGGGAGCTTGCGAGCAAAAAGGCAGTCTGGCGGCAATGATGCTGGCAGTGAAGCTCATCGCCAAACGCAAATTGGAGCTGCCAGCGGATCTCTCTTTTGTGACCAGCACGGCGGGTGAGAGCGGAAAACATGATTCCCTCGACTATGTGTTGAGTAGCGGAAAGGTGCAGGCAGAATGGGGACTCATCGATGGTCCGCCGCAGATCCAACTCGGGAACAAAGGCCGTATTGACATTCTCATCTCAGTGCGCGGCAGGCAGGCACACAGCAGCAGACCTTGGGAAGGGACGAATGCTATCGAAGGTGCCGTCAAGGTTCTGGAGAAGCTAAAACCCCTGATGCCCTATCCTACCGACAAGACCCATCCCCAGCTCGGACAGGTCTCACTAACCCCTACATCTATCGCGAGCTTGCCCAAGGCCACGCACACCATCCCGAGTGAATGCAGAATTCTTCTTGACCGGCGTCTTCTCCCGGGCGATGACTCGGATCAAGCCATCAAAGAGCTGGAAATCACCATAGGAGACCTGGAGCCCTTCAGCGTTGAGGTCAAAAGAAAAGACTTCATGTATCCCTGTGAGGTGTCTAAGGACGCCGATATAGTTGTATCTCTTAGCGAGGCTATTCAGACCATGTTGGGTCAGGAGGCCGAATACAGCTACTCCACGGCGGCGAATGACACGGGGTTACTCAATGTGAAAGGCATTCAGACAGTTAACTATGGCTCTCGTGATATCCGTTTCCAGCATACGGACCATGATTTGGTTTCGGTAAATAGCGTCTTCGAGGCCGCCAAGGTATTTGCCTTTATGGCCCTCCATCGGTGAAATCTCGCCAGGGAACCATCAGCGGACAAGTCTACCCTAGTATGCCGTTTTCCACGCAGCGGGGACGGCGAAGATTTGACTCCGACGAATCGGGAGACGAAGAGGAATAAAAGCTTGAGGGGTGCAGCGCTTTCAGATTTGACACAATAGGCCGTTATCGGATACTGTCCACCCAAAACAAAGGAGGGCTGGCCCTCAAAAAGAAATTCCGAACATTAGTTTGCCGTGGTGACCGTACTGCTATTCGCCAATGCTTGAGTTTTGGCCTATAGATGAACTGCGAGGAGGCATCTCAAAATGGAAAAAGTCCTTGAGCAATTCGACAGAGCTCGCTTAGTCGAGATTACCAAGAACCTGGCCGATATCGTCAGCCTCACCGGGGAGGAAAAACCGCTAGCCGAGTATCTCCGTAGAGAGTTCGAGCGGCTCGGAATGGAGGTGAACTACCAAGAAGTGGAGGAGGGGAGGCCCAACGTGATCGGAACGCTGAAGGGAAGCGGCGAAGGGGCCACGCTCATGTTCTGTGGACATATGGACCATTTCGATAATCCCCATCCGACCATGGTGAAGGATGACCGCGTCTACGGGAGGGGTCTTGTCAATATGAAGTGTGCCTTCCCTTGCTATCTCGCGGCGGTAGAGATGCTGGTTAAGGCCAAGGTCCGCTTGAAAGGGGATATCATCATTTCGGGCGTCGTGGGAGAGATTGAAAAGGCTCCGGTAGGACGCTTCACAGGAAAGAGCTATCGAGGAGGAGGTGTCGGGGCCCGTTATATGATGGACCATGGAGTTACGGCAGATATGTGCATCATCGGCGAGCCGACGGGACTGAGCCTGCAAATCGGGAACGCGGGGCTGGTCTGGGCCCAAGTCAGGGTAGAGGGCAAGGCGATGAACTTCGTCTTGAAAGCGCTTGAGGTGGCTAGAGGCATTCAGGATTGGGAGACCGAGTATCAGAAAAAATACCCGCATCCCTTCATGCTGCCAACTGTTCAGATTGGCGCCGTTGAGGGGGGCAACCCGTTTAAACCGGGCACTCAGCCGGCGACGAATCTTTACGTAATCGTCAAGACCCTTCCGGGCACCCCCCCAATGAAGATCAAGAGGGAGTTGGAAGAGGTCTGCGCCAAAATGGAGAAGCGCGAGGGAGACATCAAGACAAAGGTGGAGCTATATCTTTCGACGGATGGCTACGAGATTTCAAGGGACGAGCTCCTCGTGAAGGTGATGGAAGGGGCGCACAAGGAGGTCACCGGGAAGGAGATCCAGTATGCCTCTCCCCGCCGTTACGGTATCTCGAGCGACGGCTCCAGGATCGCGCAATACGGTGTCCCGGTGTTAACCTACGGCCCCGGATTTGGCACGCACCTGACAGACCCGGATGAGAAGATCGCACCGGCAGAATGGGACGTGCCAACAGGAATAAGAAGGGGGGTAGGAATAAACAACATGACCATATGCTCCAAGACCTACGCCTTGGCCGCGGTCAATATCTGCAGCAAGCCAAGAACAGAGATTTTGCCGTCTTAAAGAGATATCTATGTATTTGACCTTTGCTCACTACCGCAATCGCTTTTGCATGGTCCGTACCTACAACGCGTTTGCCAAGGGGTTGATGCTCGAAATCTGAAACAAACCGAAACACTCAAATCCAAAAATCGAAATCCAAAACGACCTGGGGAAAAATCCGAAATCCGAATATCGAAATCCTAAACAAACTGGGAAGTCAGAAATCCGAAGCACCAAACTCTAAACAAATCCAAATATTCCAAATTCCAATGCACAAAACCAGTCCCGTGCTTCGGCTCCAGAAAACTGCTTTTATCATTTTGGATTTTTGTGCTTTGAGTTTTCCCTTTTTGTTTCGAGTTTCGGATTTTGTGCTTCGAATTTTGCTTTCCATTTGTTTCGAATTTCGGATTTCGAGATTCGAATTTGTAATTTTATTTATAAGTAGACCCCAGTTTGATTCCAGTTGTCCAGTCCAATTGGGAGCTGTGCAAGGAAAGGGAAGCGAAAGAAGATAACGGCTCTACGATCTCGACAAGGCCTGGGCGAAAGCACGGCGGAGAAGGACCCCAATGAGGTGCCGTTTGTAGTCTGCACCTCCCTCGAGATCATCCATGAGATCAGCCGCATCGGCTAGGGCCTCGCCCGCATCGGTTAGCTGTGCCTTCACCTTATCTATCGGACCACTCAACAGTGCCTCGGCCTTCTCGGACCGGCACGGCCTGGGGCTGACACAACCAACTACTACCGTAGCCTCCCTAACCGCCCGCCCTGCGTCGTCCATATTCAACACCAACGCCAGACCAAGCAGGGGACGCTCGTGAACCTGGAACTTGAGATAGGCGGCACGCTGGGTTCTTGCCGGGAGGGGTATCTCTATAGCGGTCAGAAGCTCGTCGGAGCCAAGGGCTGTTTCGTAGGCCCCTACAATAAGCTCATCTATTGGAACGGTCTTTTCTCCCGCTCGTCCGTGAACCCGCGTCCGTGCCTTAAGACCGATCAGGAGGGTAGCCGGGTCTGAATGTGGCTCGGCAAAGCAGAGATTTCCCCCTAAGGTACCGGTCGCCCGAACCCTCACGTTGGCCACCTGCGCTGCCATCTCCGCCATCACTGGAATGTGATCCCTTACCAGAGGTGATCTCTCGATGGCTCGATGCGTAACGGTAGCCCCGATTCTGAGACTGGAATCTTGCAGGTCAATTTGATTGAGACCAGGAACAGTCTTGGTATCCACCAGATGCTCGTAGCGCAGGAGATCATGCTTCATGGCGAGAAGGAGTTCCGTCCCACCCGCATAAAGGCGCGCCTTCTCACCGTAATGGTCAAGCAACTCGGAAGCCTCGCTAACCCCCTGGGGCTGATGGATCGCAAAGCGCCTTAGCGGCATCATGATTTCTTTTTCTCCCCTCGCGCCTCCTTCAGCGCCCGCCAGACTTTCTCCGGGGTCAGAGGCGCACTGCGTATGCGAACTCCGGTCGCCCCATAAAGCGCATTGGCTATGTTGGCCGGCATGGCATTGAGCGAGGCCTCACCGCCCCCCTTGGCCCCGTAAGGACCTACCCCATCCCGGTTCTGAACGAGGTGCAGCTGCACATCAGGTGGTAGGTCCGAGAAACGCGGGACCCGGTACTCTAACAGAGAGCCATTGACCATTTGCGGCCCATCATAGATCAGCTCCTCGAAGAGACCGATACCCATGCCCATGGTGGCGGCCCCAATGTCCTGTCCCTCCGCAAGCGCCGGATTGATCGCCAGACCGACATCTCCCGACGTCCCTAGCCTCTCCATACGGATTTGGCCGGTCTCCTCGTCCACCGAAATCTCCACGGCCGTGGCGGCCGCCTCCCAGAAAACCGGCAGCTTGGCAAAATCCCCCGACTTACGGATATAGGCCCGCCCGATCACCTCACCGTCAGGAAGGCCATAGTATCGGGTTAGAACTTCAGACCAGGTAAGACTCGCCTCACCACAATGAATTCCCCCCCGCGTTACTTCAATCTCTTTTTCCTCTACTTTGAGTACGTCAGCGGCCATTCGAACCATCTGCTCGATAGCCTCCCGGCTTGCTTCCAGAACCGCTCGACCCATTAGCGTGGTGGTGCGGCTAGCGCCTGTAGAGCGGTCGTAAGGGGTGATCGCGGTGTCGGAGGCAACCACACGGACACTCTCGAAGGGAACGCCTAGCTCTTCCGCAACGATCTGGGGTATCACGGTATGGCTCCCCTGCCCGAGTTCAGTGCTCCCCATCATGATCGAGACAGATCCGTCGGCATGAACCCGCACAGCCGTCGAGGTGAGGGGGTAGGCTCCTGCATCGCTGACAGAACAGCCCACGCTGCGCCCATGGCCTTTGGGCAAAGGGTCTTTCCAGCGAATTGATTTCGCCACAAGATCGAGGTCCTCTTTCAAGCTCCCGTCGAAGGGACGCATCTTGGGAAAGAATTCCTCCCCACCCTTTGCCACGTTGGCGAGCCTCAATTCATAGGGATCCTTCCCGATCTTGACCGCCAGCTCATCGATCTGGGACTCCCCCGCCATGGTGACCTGGGCACAACCAAAGCCACGGTAGGAGCTCGCGGGAACCGTGTTGGTATAGACCGAATAGTTGTCGATCTTTACATTGGGTATAGAGTACGGACCTACGCACCGATTGGTCGATTTCTCGCAAACCAGGGGGCTGTTCTCCGCATAGGCCCCGGTGTTCATATAAATCTTCGCCTGCCGGGCTATGATCTTACCGTTAGCATCCACGGCCGTCCGCATCCATGTCAGCGCGTCGTCGCTGCGCGTCGTTAACATTGCCTCCTCTACGCTCAATTGAAGTTTGACCGGTCGTTTCACCTTCCAAGCACAGGCGGAGGCCAAGGGCTCGACCTTGGTATACGACTTACTGCCATAGCCTCCTCCCACGAAGGGAACGATGATACGGATCTGGCTTACCGGCAGATTAAAAATGGTGGTTAGATCATGCCGCACCATAAAGGGGTGCTGTGCCGAGGAGTAGATGGTCACTCCGTTTTCATTGACCTCTGCGATCGCCACATAAGGCTCCATGGCGTAAGCATAGACCATTGGGAAATAGTACTCGGCCTCGACTACGGCCGCAGCCTTGGCAAATGCGGCCTCCACGTCACCCCAACCGATATGAGCTTCCTGACAGAGATTGGTACCGCGGCCCGCAGTCACCTCTCCTTCAAATCCACGAAGCGCCCCAGCCTCAAACTTCCGATCATGGAGAAGAGGCGCCCCCTGGGCCAGGGCCTCCTGCGGGGTCAGAACAGCCTTTAGCTCTTCGTATCGAACCTCGATAAACTCGAGCGCCTCGTACGCAGAGCGCTCATCCTCAGCGATAACCGCTGCTACGGGTTCCCCGATAAAGCGCACCTTATCGATGGCAACCAGGGGATGGTCCTTCACCGCGTGACCGAAATAGGGATTCAGATTCTCCAGATTTTTTCCGGTCAAGACATCGATGACCTTGGGGCGAGAGAGTGCTCGCCTGGCATCAATAGATAGGATCCGTGCGTGTGCATAGGGACTCCGAAGGACTTTCGCATAAGCCATGCCCGCCAGCTTGACGTCGCTGACATAGACAGCTTGCCCCGTGACCTTCACCCTTCCGTCCCGCCGAGGAACGGAATGATTGACGATGCGAAATTCTCTCCCCTTCTCCGCGCTCATCCCTTTCCCTCTATTTGCATCTCTTTCGCCGCCCGCTGGATCGCCCGTACGATGGGGAGGTAGCCGGTGCACCGGCAAATATTGCCGTCCATAAAATGGATAATATCCGCCTCCGTTGGACTAGGCTGCTCAGTCAGCAGGGCCTTGGCCGCCATGAGCATGCCCGGTGTACAGAAACCGCACTGAAAGGCAAATTCTTCGATAAAGGCCTGTTGAATGGGGTGAAGCGTCCCGTCGGGCCGGGCCAGGCCTTCAACAGTGAGTACGTCACGGTCGCGGATCTCATAGGCAAGAAGGGTACAGGCACTCACCGGAAGCCCGTCCAGCAAAACCGTGCAGGCGCCACAGACCTGCACTTCGCAGGAAACTTTCGTGCCGTTAAGGTTTAGCTGGTTACGGAGGAGTTCCGCTAGCGTTTCCTGTGCTTCACATTCCGATTCGACTGGCCGGCCGTTTAGCTGGAAGCGGAGACTGAAAAGTTGTCGGTCTTCACTCATAGTGAGGATTGATTTCTTTAGACCAGAGTGCCATCTGCTCGCAGAGGTTCTCCGTGGTAGGATAGATGAGCTTCTCGGAAACTAATGTATTTCCCTTCATAATGACTGACAAATATCAAATTCCCCCATAGGCGTCAATGTGAGAATGGCCGCTGTTAATTCGTCTCACCAGTGAAAACCAGACCCAGGGGCCGACTGCCGAGTCGCCTCGGACCGTCAACGGACAGCACCACGGTATCTCCCCAGGCGCCGCTATAGCGCCGCCCATCGGCATCAAAGCTAAGAGTCGGCTTGAAGATGAAGACCCAACCCGAAGCGAGCACCTGGTTGAATGTCGCTTCATCCGCGTGGCCGGTGACCAGCGGGCCATCGGAGCCCAGCCCGCGGCCATGCATAATGAGCTGACCACGGATATCCCGGTATCTCGACCAGCTCGGGAGGAGTTTGGCCGCTTTGGACACGCAGATGGCATCGACCTCACGGACCGTCATGCCAACTCGGAGGACCTCGAAGCAACGCTGCCAGTATTCCGTATGCATTGCATAGAGATCTTTATAGACCGGGTCGCAGTCCTGGACAGCGAAGGGCTGTACCCCCTGAGCATGGTAACCGCCATAGGCGGCCTCGAGCTCGTTGACCATGATATAGCCGCGCTCCAACGTCGCGTGGCTGGCCCGGGTGAGGGTATGCGGGTGCAGGCCGCTCCCCCAATGATTATGAAAGGGAAGCTCGCTACCTCCCATGATGATCTCGCTCATGGCTGCACCCCAGGCCTCGTAGTCCTTGGTGCCGGGCCGCGCCACTTGCTGCACGCGGCGAATGGCCCGCTCGATCAGTTCCGTACTCTTGGTTAGAAAGGCAATCTCCTCCGCGCTTTTAATAATGCGCAGGGCTTGAAGCTGCTCTGCAAAATCCACCCACTCTACGTCCGGGAACGCATCGGTCAACGCGCGCATGAACCCGTGCAGGACGATTCCCTCGGGGGCACGCACGTAGTTGTGAAGCCCGATGATGCCCACGCGCCTGCGGGGTAGCGGCACTTCACGCAGCTTACCCACCACGCCCGCTCCATAGGCCCGACGTGCCTCGCGGAGGTCAGTGACCCAGTCCTGTACGTGACGCCACCGCTCGCAGCTTGTGGCCACTGCCGCCACCTCCCCGTGGAGGGGAAAGACGCAGGCGATATCAGCATCACCCCCACCGCCCACATGCGAAAGGTAACGTGCCTCGGCCTGGAAATGTGTCGAATGCCCCGTGTTGTTTGGCGCAATGAGACAGTCAAGGTTCTCCCGCTCCATGGCCTGGCGTACGGCAGTCCACCGCCGCTCCCGCTCGGCATGAGTGAAACGGGGCTGATCGTAGAGTTGTTCTTTGCCCATTATGACATTTCCTCCCGGAGATATTACCGCTTCTTTTATGAGAGGATTTAATGCGGGGTGAAGTCTAGTCCGGTTGGTTTAGACTTGCAAGAAGAAGTCCGGCGGCGGCAAAATCAAGGCAAAAGGCAAAAATACTGATCTATTTTGTGGCGGATGATTGTTTTCCCCACCCCTATAGATTAGCATACCTGCTGATGGGCTCATCATATTTTAAAGTTCCAAGTGGTTACTTGCTTGCTACAGTCATAATCACTTCCCTGCTGGCGGGATCGTCGTTTGCATGGAGTAAGTGTCGTGATTTGAGGGTGGCACGGTCACGCGGCTCCGTAGCCTACGCGGCGCAGCCGGACGTAACTATTCAATATTTCGGCCACAACTTTTTTTTGATCACCACCAAAAAAGGCACCGCCATCGTCACCGATCCCTTGGGGCCAGGACGGTATCCTACGCCGGACATTGAGAGCGACGTCATTACCATCGGGAGAGAGCACTACAACCACAATTATGTCGAAATTATTGGGGGCAACCCGCTGATCCTGCGCGGCCTCACCCCTAGTGGATGGGAGTGGAACAAGATCAACACCAGTTTCAAAGACGTGTTCATCTACAATGTCCCCATCTACCACTACGCTGGCAGCGTGGACACCATCAAAGGAGCTGCGTTCGTATTTGACCTCGGCGAACTGTGCATTGCTCACCTGGGCGACCTCAGCCAACGACTGACCCCGGAGCAGATTAAAATGCTTGGGAAGGTGGACGTCGCCCTCACACCCATCGGTGGTTGGCGCACAATGGCCCCTGACCTCGCCCGAGAGGTTTTACAACAGCTCAAGCCCAAGATCGCCATTCCCATGCATTACCGCGACCCCTACGTGATCGAGGAGTTTACTGAAGGACTCGACGCAGAATACCTGGAGACGGACACGCTGGTGATCAGTAAGGATTCACTGCCTTCCTCTATGCAGATCCGGGTCCTTCAAATCGGTCAAGGGTTCAGTTTCGAGTAGCGCCAATCGGGTCGTTCCTATGTCCAGAACGGCGGATGACGATAGGTAGGTTCTTTTTATCTCCGGCCGGGCTGACCCTCTGTGCCGCACTGCTAGTTGGACCCGGGTGCACGGTTTCAGAGTGGAAATCCACCTATGGCCTGCATCACCCGCTCACGGGACAAATCTGGAACGTTTCCACTGCTAGCACTATTGATCGCACGACTCTCGTGAGCCGTATGGCTCGCGCTCGGTTCGTGCTCCTCGGTGAGAACCATGACAATCCCGACCACCACAGGTTACAGGCCGAGTTGCTCCGTCAGCTCATCGATGTCGGACGTCGCCCTGCCGTTGGATTCGAAATGCTCGACATCGACGATGACCCAGCCATTGCCAAACATCTGGCCAGGGCTCCCAAAGACGCAGTCGGTCTGGGTGAGGCCGTCGGATGGAACCAACGAGGTTGGCCCGACTGGAAATTCTATCAACCCATTGCTCAGGTCGCCCTTGAGGCCGGGCTGCCGATCGTTGCAATGAATCTCCGCCGCGCCACGGTGGAGACCCTTCGCCGTGACGGTGTGGCAGGTCTTGAGCGAGGTTTAATCCGTCAGCTTGATCTTGACCGGCCAGTACCTCCAGATCTATGGAGAAAAATGGCAGACGACATACGCAAGGCCCATTGCGGATACGCCCCCGAGGACCGGCTAGAGACCATGATCATGATACAGAGGGCCCGAGACGCCCGTATGGCAGATCGCATGATTGCAGCCGCTCGTCCTGACGGGTTGGTCCTGGTGGCCGGTGCCGGGCACACCAGAATCGATTACGGCATACCGACTCACCTGCGTACCAAGGCAAAGGGGCAGACCTTGGTCAGTCTTGCTTTTTTGGAGGTTCAAGAGGGTAAGACCGTCCCCGAGGCATATGCTCCGGGATTCGGCCCCAGCACGCTACCTTTTGACTATGTCTGGTTTACTCCGCGCCGCGCTAACCTGGACCCCTGCGAAGAGTTCAAAAACCAGCTAAAACGTTTAAAAAAGATAGATTAAAGCTAGGCAAAGATAAAAGATTTATTAACCGCAGACTCACGCAGATTTACGCAGATCACTGCGGATAATAATTTTTGCACCGCAGAGGGGCAGAGGGCGCAGAGAATTAGATTTTTGTTTGTCGGGAGACGGCGACAAACAAAAACATTGCTCAAATTAGAGCTCTAAGTTTTTGCCCAATCGTCGTCTCCCGATTGGGCAAAAAAGTCTTCCGTTTGTGTACTCTGCGTCTCTGCGGTGAAATGTCCGAATCCTTATCTGAGAGAATCGGCGAAAATCTGCGGTTAATTTGTCTTGTTCTGTTGTCGCTCTCAAATTCAATCCGGGAATCCACAATCAAAAATCTAAAATCCAAAATCTAAAATCACATTACTTGCTTTTAACTTTTTACTTTTTACTTAGCCTCGCTACCATTTTCCCGAGTGAACTGCGTCCACGGCTTTTTTGGTAGTGTCGAAGATAAACTGGGCCGCACTGGGACGATCCGTTCGATCCAGGGCTCGAACCTCGTATCCTACTAAGGCATAGCTGACATAAATCTTCCCGTCGGCCTCAGGCCCGGTTTGGCCACCAATGACCGGGATCTTGAGCTCCTTGCAGACCTCGGCGTAGATCTCCGGAGACACGCTGGTCAGATCAATCATAGAGGCACCGGCGTCTTCCAGCGCATGGGCCCATTTCAAAATATGCTCGCGGTCCGCAGCGGTGCCGTGGAGCCCAGTGCTCGCTGGCCCGGCTGCAAACCCGAGTTGAGGGTAAACGGCAAGGCCCGTCTCGATGACGGCGCGGACATCGTCGAACAGTTCTTCCTCCTGCTCGCGGATATCCACCTTGGTCATGTCGGCACCAACCTCCTCCTTGATGCGCCGCGCTGCCTTGGCAACCTCGGTGGGTCCCCCCTTGCAGGTGGCCGTGGGCATATCCACGCTCACCACCGCCCGCTCGGCAGCACGCACGACTGCCTTGGCGAAGGGAATCATATCGTCGAGGGTGCAGTCGTCCGCGTGGGCCTGTCCCAAGAAGCGCCTCCCTAGGCTATCGCCAACCGACAAGAGGTCCGCTCCGGCCCTCTCACATATTTGCGCCATTTGGAAATCATAAACGACGGCGGCGGCAATCTTCTTGCCGTCGCGCTTCATCTGTTGCAGGTCTTTAAGGGTCAATCTAGCCATGGGGTACACCTCCCTAGTCTCAAAAACAATTTGCTCCGACCTGAATCCACTAGTCTAAAAAGCGAGCACCAGTCTAGTTCGGTTCACAAATGCTTGCAAGAAAAACCTGTTGGGAATTGAGGCAGGGAGGCATGAGGAAAGGCTTCTGACCCCGGTTTTGGGAACCTACAAGGCCAACACCAGCAACCATACGATAACAGATAGTATAATCGCGATGAACACGGCAGCGGAACCACAATCCTTGGCCCGCCCAGCCAGCTCAGTGTGTTCCGAACCGATTCGATCGACCACGGTCTCTACGGCCGTGTTCAACAACTCGACCATGATCACAAGGAGCCAGCTACCGATGAGCAACGTGTATTCCACGCCATTTTCACCAAGCCAGAAGGCCAGGGGAATCACCAATAGCAGTACTAGGAGTTCTTGGCGGAAGGCCGGTTCGTTATTGAAGGTGGTGCGAAGTCCGGCAAGGGAGTAGCCGGTTGCCCTGATGAGGCGAAGCCGGGGATTATTCATAGTGTTCACCTAGCAGGCTGCTGATAAAGACTCATATGCCAACAGCCTGCTTAAGCAGGCGTTTACAAAAGTGGCGCTTAATCGGGGATTGAGGTCACAATTCCCAAGATCCGGCTC
>SMUX01384463.1_pt1 | contig 16452 bp, 17 predicted proteins | sample 2456431 | NCBI WGS metagenome assembly SMUX01 (sample SAMN11095930, study PRJNA526329) | marine sediment metagenome | biome: Marine sediment; feature: Surficial sediment; material: Deep marine sediment; isolation source: Hadal surficial sediment | place: Pacific Ocean | collected 2014-11 | depth... | reverse complement strand
TTCGGCTGCAAATGCTGCTGGAATAGTTGCTACAATTCCAGCTACTACAGCAAGAAGTAGAAGAGAATGGTTTGAATTAATCTTCATTGACTTTGGTAATTTGCGGGGTTAATAAAAACCTCTCTTGGATTCCAAGGATAGTTCGATTAATTGTATTCCATAATAGTAAAATCGTTTATCTATCAAGGCCAAAAACCAAATTGATAATTTGGTCGTATCTTTAATAACTTCTTAGACCAAATGTAAAGCGTTGTTGTACAAAATACCATTTTTGTTAATTTTGATTGGAATTTTTTCTACTCCCTTAATTGTGGATAACGTGTTTGGACATGGTTTAGGTGGAGATCAAGCACCTCCAATAAGCTTTGGAGGATCACAAGTAACAGTCAGTACACAATTAGATCCTTCTGATATTACAGTTGGCGAAGTTGATGACGCAAATATTCAAGTTCGATTTTTTGATGTATTAACAGATGAAACTTTTGAAAAGGTAACATATCGTGTTGAAATTTGGCGGAGTGGAGAACTCTTAGCTAGAGATTTGTATTTTGATGTAGATGGAATTCTTAATGTACGGGTTAAACCTGTTTTTGGTTGTACAGAACCAAGACTAATTGATTGTACTACATATCAGGGTTCAGAACATGTAAGTTCTCCTGAAGCATGTTACGTTCAGAATGAAGGAAGATGTGTTATCCAAGGTCCAATTTTTGATAAAGGAGGACTTTACAATATAAAAGTAGATGTTGAAGGTGCTACAAGTGCTAGAACTTTACTTTCCCAACGTCTAAGTTATGATACATTTGTAAGTGTTGCACAGGAACAAAATTTTATAATTCCAACTGCATCAGCTGAAATTCCAGTAATTATAAAGACATACTATGATGATATAGAAAATTTTCAATACAAACAATCAGACAATTCAATTTCATTTGACATGCCTTTCAATTGGGATCCAGATTATATCTCACTAGTCCAAGTAGTTCATGAAGAAGTAAAAGTCCCAAAAAGCTTCTCACCGTACAAAGCTGGAAGTACATTCAAAGGATTCGTTGATGGAGTAGAAGTAGACAGTAGAGTCATAATTGTGGATCCATATTCAGATGAAAATAATAATATTATTCACTTTATGGTTTCAGGAAACGAATTAAAACGAATCAACGATGTATTGGGTCCAAGTCATCATGACAAGTCAACTATGCTTTTTGAACTAATACCACAAGGAGAAATTCAAAAAAATTCGTTTGATATTAAATTCGATTCAGGTGCAACTGTACAAGTTGCTTGGGAAAATAGTTTTGGTGCAGGTGATGAAATTCCATTTGAATTTACATTCTTTGATGAAAATGGAAATCTCTTGAAAGATATTCGATATGGTTTTACCATTAATTCTGAAAGTGGAATTGAATTACTTTCAAGCGTGGGTAATGATCCCAATAATCCTGGTTTAATGGCAATGGAAGGTATCAATACTCAGAAAATAAGGATGCCATCACAGGAACTTTACGAAATCAAAGTAGCAATTTTTGGTCAGGGCATTAATAATGATCTGACCTATGCGGGCATTGCAGAGGGTATTTTGGAAATTGGAAGTGGTGGGTCAATGTCTATTAAGCAAGAAACAACTCCCCAAGAAATTTCTATTCCTGATTGGGTACGAAACAACGCTGGCTGGTGGGCTAGTGGTCAAATCGGTGATAACGACTTTGCATCAGGAATTGAATATATGATAAAGGAAGGAATCATCAACGTTCCTACTACCAGTACTGGTGAAGTTACAGGAGAATCGATAATCCCAGATTGGATAAGAAATAACGCTGGCTGGTGGGCTGATGGACTAATTTCTGATGAAGACTTTGCTAATGGACTACAATATTTGATCAAAATTGGCGTAATCTCTGTTTAGCTGAAATATTATATAGAAAATCTATTGTGATCTAATCAATTCATGTTTCCACTAAAGGACGAAAATCCGCATCCACCGGGGTTTAAGCCAAAACTTACAATTCTCCTAATTCTAATTAACGTTGCAGTTTTTGGTTATGAAGTAGCATTTACTGGTCAAATTTGGGAATTCTCAAATGAAAGAGCAGCTCAAATGTTTTTTGAATGGGGAGCTGTACCAGCATGTATCACTGGTGCTAGTTCATTTTCAATAAGCGGACAAGTCGTTTCCTGTCCTAATATGGCATATGTCTCACTTGTAAGTTCTATTTTCATGCATGGCGGACTAATGCACTTGGGTGGTAACATGCTCTTTTTGTGGATTTTTGGAGATAACATTGAGCAAAAGTTTGGAAGAGTAAAATATCTTGGGATCTATTTGGCTTGGGGAATTGGTGCAAGCCTAGTTCACATTCTCGGTGATCCTTCAAGCCCAATTCCATCTGTTGGTGCATCAGGAGCTATCTCCGGAATACTTGGCGCATATCTAGTAATGTTTCCACATGCGAAGATTTTGACTTTCATGATGTTGGGATTTTTCTGGAGAATGATGCATATCAAAGCAAAATGGTTTCTACCATTTTGGTTAGTCTTCCAAAATCTTCTCCCATTTTTTATTGGTGGATTTGGTGTTGCAGGTGGAGGTGTTGCATATCTAGCACACATAGGCGGTTTTGTATTTGGGTTAGCAACTGGATTTCTTTACAAAAAAACCCATGGTTCTCAATACACTTATGGAACAAGATATGGATGGAAGGGAGATTGAATTTCCCTCAGTTCATATCGTATGAATCCCCCTTCTCAAAAATAGAAAAATGAAGATTAGATTTATTTAGTCAGAATTTCAATCATAATGAAGATTATGACTTCAATGGATAAGGCAGGCATGGCAATCGCAGTGGCAGTAGTGGCCATAGCAGTAGTCATTGCAAGTGGAGGAGCAGCCCTTCAAATGGGAGATCAAAGTGGAACTTCAGTTAGTCCACAAGTAACCCAACAACAAGAAAAAGCACAACAAACACAAAAAACAATGGATGAAATTATGGAAGAACAAAGACAAGGTTCAATGGATCAACCATCAAGTGTTACAGTAACACCTCCTAAAATTGAAGACGTTCCAGCAATGACTTCAGGTCCAAAAACAGAAACAGTTTCAATGCCTAGTGGAACATCAGTTCCGGGTTGTGAAGAAACTAATACTTGCTTTATACCAAGCTCAGTAACCATTAATGTTGGTGATACAATTTCTTGGTCAAATGATGACACAGCAGCTCACACAGTTACTAGTGGTCATCCAGCTAAGGGGCCAGATGGAAACTTTGATAGCAGTTTACTAATGGCAGGAAAAGCATTTGATGTAACATTTGATAATGCTGGAAAATATGATTACTTTTGCATGGTTCACCCATGGATGGTGGGCAAAGTAGTAGTCAACTGATTATATCAAAGAATAAATCAAACTTCATTAAAAAATATTCATGCCTTTAATTACAGTGTCACTTTATCCTGGCAGAACAGACAATCAAAAAGAAGATTTTGCAAAAGCAATTACAAAATCTGCAGTAGACATTCTAAAAACTAAAGAAAATCATGTAATTGTGGTTTTCGAAGAAAATCCAAAAGAAAATTGGTATATGGCAGGAAACAAACTTTAATCTATCTTTTTATTTTAATGTAATTAATATAATTCATGTCAAAGATTGCAATTGTACAATTCAAAGCATCAACTGACAAAAATCAAAATCTTTCACGAATTCTTAATTTCATAGAAAAAGCATCAACTAAAGGAGCAGAACTTTGTGCATTTCCGGAATTTATGATGTTTTACACGACTTCCTCACAAACTTCTAGTGAACTTGCAAGATTAGCAGAAAAAATTAATGGAAAATTTGTTTCAGAAATTCAAAAATGTGCAAAAGAAAATAACATTCAAGTTGTTGGAACATTTTATGAAAAAAGTAAAAAAAAGAATCGTGTTTACGATTCATCATTTTTAATTAATAAATCAGGCAAGGTAATCTCTACCTATAGAAAAATTCACCTTTATGATGCTCTAGATTTCAGAGAATCCGATAAAATGATTCAAGGTACAAAAATTATTTTGCCTTCTAAAACAACTATTGGAAAAATTGGCATGCTAATCTGTTATGATTTAAGATTTCCTGAGATGTCAAGAATTCTTGCTTCTGCAGGTTCTGAAATATTGGTTGCACCATCAGCTTGGGTTAAAGGAAAGATGAAAGAGGATCATTGGATTACCATTAACAAAACTCGTGCTATTGAAAACGGATGTTATGTCATCGCACCTGATCAAGTAGGTAATATTTATTGTGGAAGAAGTTTGGTAGTTGATCCTTTTGGAAAAATATTACTTGATATGAAAAAACGACAAGGAATTGGCTATGTTAACATATCACTTGATAAAGTAAAACAAACAAGAAAGAAATTGCCCCTTTTAAAAAATAGACGGATAGATCTTTATCAGAATTTTAGGATTTAGCAAGTCTATCTTTACAATTTATGTTTGTACATTTTCTTATCCATTTTTGTTTTCTTGTATATCGATATACCATTAAAGGCCAAAAACAAGACTTGCATTGAATTTTTGTGGCTCTAAGCTTTGCCTTTTGTAAAAGAGGAGATGAGGCCTTACAACCATTATAATAATTTGAGCAACCAATAAATCGCTTCTTTGTCTTGTTGGATCTAATTACCATAAGCTGCCCTAAATGACATTCTGGACATTCAACTAAACCATTTCTTGGTGAATTTGTGCCTAAAATAATATACATTTTTTTCTTTGCAGACCAAGAAAGGTAACCATTATTATCAAAATATTGATTAATTTCGTTTTTGAATAGAAAAATTTTTCTTTTTGTTGGTCTTACAATATTTCTCAAACTTTTAGTTTTTGTTTGAACAACTTGAGTGGAAATTTTTTGGAAAACCATATTGATACTAAATTGTTTTCCTTAATCAAATCCAATGAACAATTTTTATAGGGATTCTTGTCAGCAACATTTGTGGAAAAAGTTTGTGTTATCGGTGCAGGAAGTACAAAATATGGAAGACTAGAAGATAGTATTTCAGATCTTACCATTCAAGCATCTGCTGATGCTATACAAAGTGCAGGAATTATACCTAAAGAAATCAAAGCAGGATACATTTCAAATGTTTTTGGAGTAGCTGACAAACAAGTTCACTTGGGTCCTGTAGTAATGAGTAATCTTGGAATCCCAGAGAGACCATCCTTGTCAATTGAATCTGCATGTGGTAGTGGATCAGTTTCATTTAGAGAAGCATATGCAAATGTTGCAGCTGGATTTTACGACGTGGTTTTAGTTGCTGGTGTAGAAAAAGTAACGCAAACTGGAACAGAATGGACAACAACTTATTTTTCCTATTGTTCTGATTTCTTTTATGAAGGACAATCTGGTGCATCGTTTCCAGGATTATTTGCATCAATGGCACGTGCATATTTGACTGAGTTCAAAGCAACAGAAGAAGATTTTGCAATGGTTGCAGTAAAGAACCATGAAAATGGTTTATTAAATCCCAAAGCACACCTACGAAAAAAAATTACGGTTGATGATGTAATGAATTCAGCAGTGGTTGCAACTCCGCTTAAACTCTATGACTGTTGTCCATTCTCTGATGGTGCAAGTTCTGTTGTGATCTGTAGCGAAAAATTTGCTAAAGACCACACAAAAGACTACATTCAAGTTATAGGATCAGGCAGAGGTGGTTCTTCTGCAGCACTACAAGGTAGACAACATCTGACAACAATACCGAGCACAAAGATTGCAGCAGAGGCAGCATACAAGATGGCAGGAATTACACCTAAAGACATTGATTTTGCTGAAGTCCATGATTGTTTTACAATTGCTGAAGTTATTGATACTGAAGATCTTGGTTTCTTTGAAAAAGGAAAAGGAGTTGATGCAGTTCGGGAAGGACAAACTAAGAGGACAGGTCAAGTGCCGATTAATCCTTCTGGAGGACTAAAATCTAAGGGACACCCAATCGGTGCTACAGGTGTAGGGCAGATAGTGGAAGTTTTTGACCAGCTTACTGGTAAAGCAGGAGAAAGAACTGTAAATGATGCAAAAATTGGTTTAACTCATAACTTTGGCGCCACAGGTGCCAGCTGTGCTGTACATATATTCCAAAGTGTGTAAATTGTCAGCAAAACAGCAATTTATTGATGCAGCCAAAGCAGGAAAAATTCTTGCAAGAAAATGCAAAAAATGTGGCGAGCTTCATTTAGCGACTGTTTATTTTTGTCAAAATTGTGGGAATCGAGAGTTTGAAGATGCTCCATTAGAAGGAACAGGTTCTGTGGTAACCTATACGATAATTACTATTCCTCCTACAGGTTTTGAAAAATATATCCCATATGCTTGGGTTGTACTAAAATTGGATAATTCAGAACTCAGGGTTTCTGGATTTATGGCAGGAATTTCAAAACCTGCTGATTTGCCAGTTGGGGCTCGAGCCAAAATAGTAGGTTTTGACGATCGAGGAATTCTCATCGAAAAACAGTAAATCAATTTTATTGAATTTATTAAAAAAATTCTGAAAAGAATTTTTATAGCTTCATTTAAGCATATCCTCTATGTCAGTTGAAATAGTTTGTGGAAAATGTGGAGAAAAGATCGCAAACATGAAAATGTTAAAGTCTGTAAAAGACGTTGTAAAACCATACAATAATAAATGCCCTTCTTGTGGGCAATCTCTTTCAACGTCAGAATTTTCTTTAGATGTTCAAGGAACTTGATCGAAAATCTCCAAAAACGACACAGTCATAAATCTTAATTACCCCTGATCTTTTAGACATGGATATGGAAATGGAACCTACTGTGGGGCTTACAGAAGATCTTAAACGGGGAAGTATCCTACAATCAACATCAAAGCGTGTACGGATGATCTTTTCTGTAATGGCAAGTCCCAACAGAATAGATATTTTAAGAATATTGAATTCCAAAGGACCATTAACATATTCTGAATTAAAATCACTTGCTGGGTTCAAATCCAAAAAAGAGAGCGGAAAATTTGCCTATCATTTAAGAAAACTATTAAGACAATCACTAGTAGCATTAAATAAATCTGAAAGACGTTATACCATAACAAATCTGGGAAAACTAGTTCTTAGTTTGGCACGACAAATTGAAGAACGTTCAATTATTGAAAGCGGAAAGATGTATGTACGAACTTCACATGAATCAATTGAGGAATTTAATTCTCATAAAATAATTCAATCTCTTGTACGTGAAGGAAGTCTTCCATTAGAATTAGCTCAAAAGATTACAGAAGAAGTTGAAAATCGTATTTACAAATACCAAACTACATACCTTACGGGATCTTTAATTCGAGAGATGGTAAACTCTGTTCTTTTGGAACATGGTCACGAAGAATATCGAAACAAACTTGCAAGATTGGGAATTCCAGTGTTTGAGGTAAAAGAAATGATTTCAAATGTAGATAATGTAGATAACGGAGCAGAAGGACTATTATTTAAAACGGGTCAAACAGTCTTTGCCGAACACCTAATACTAAATACACTTCCAAAAGATGTAGCTGATTCTCACCTATCAGGGGATCTTCATATTGATAATCCTGGTGTATGGTCCCTTTTACCAGATACGATTTTTATCAATTTGAAGGAGCTTATAGAAGACGGAATTGACCTCAAAGGAAAAGCCCTAGGCGTGACTAGAATTCCTTCTGTCAAAAACCTAGACAACTTGACCTCATCACTATCTATGATTATTTCTCTGATTTCCAAGGAAGCCTCCCAGGAGGTAGTGATGGATGGATTAGCTCCTTTGTTGTCTAAACATTCTAAAAATCTATCAGAATTAGAACAAAAACTAACAAATTCTTTTGCCATCTCTTCTACTGCGTCACAATACAATCGCGTACCAACATTAGTTTCTTTTATAATTCAAATTGGTTCTGACCAAAAAATTGTAAAAATAATTCTTTCAGCATACAAAAACTATGTAAAAATCACACCAATACCTAAAATTGGTCTTATCATTGATTATGAAAAAGCAAAATTAACTGATGTTTCAGAATCACTTGCTGAAATAATAACACTTGGAGGTAAAGTTAACTTTTCAAAAGGTCCTATATCAAACAAAGGAATTCACAGAATAAATACCAAAGATGCAGGTGCTGCATCAATTAAATTTCAATCATTGTCAATCAATCTTCCACGTCTCGCATTTGAATCAAACAAAGACGAGACATACTTTAGAGCAAGATTAGCTTTGTTAATGAAACCTGCACTTTCTTCAATGTCTTTGAGAAAAAAAGATATTGCAGATTTAATTAGAAGAGGTCTTAACCCAATACTTGCTGGAAATACACAATATATGCAACGTAGCTCTAGCTCTCTTATTATTAATCTAGTTGGTTTACGTGAAGCTGTATTTAATATTCTAGGATTTCAAGACAATAAAGAGGGTAGAGATATTTTGCATAAAGTAATTGAAACTGCAGTAGATGTAGCTACAAAGAAAGGAAAAGAAATTAAAGATGATGTTAAGATATGTATGACATCAAGTGAAGGCTCTTCTAGGTTTGCAACACTTGATGGCGAAAAATATGGCAAAAATTCTGTGTTGCAATCATTAGAGGGAAAACCTTATTCAGAAGGTGTTTTGCTTGAAGCGTCTGAAATCCTTGAGTTAACAACAAAAAGCGAAAAAATTGTTGAATGCAACAAGCTTTCTAAAATACTTAATGGCGGTTTGTTAACAAGGATCAGATTTGATAAAAACGTCAAGGTAGCAGAGATCAAAAAAGTAATTGAAAAAGCAGGTGATCTAACTTCTTCCTTTAAACTTGAAAAACCAGTTGCAATTTGTGGAAACTGCGGTATGAAAGATGAAAAACTTGGAGAAAAATGTCCTAACTGCAAGTCTCCATACATTATTTCATAACGAATTTCGCAACTCTGAACTCATTGAATAAAAATAATTTCTTTAAAGTAAAGATTCAGCATCACATAGTTACTAATTTCGTAAACAATGAGAGAAATTAGATTGGTATGAAGTTCATAGTATTGGTGTAAAATAAGTTGAGCTAAATCTGATCTGGATAAAATTTTTTTTGCCATAGAAGTTATATTCATACATTTGCTAACCTTTGCGGGGGAGATATTATAATGGTTGAAAACTCACAAATAGAGAGCGGTATCGTAGAAATTCGTAAGAGAACTGGAAAGGTTACTAATTTTAATAAAGATAAGATCTCAAATGCAATTTTTAAAGCACTCGCTGCAACAACTGAACCTGATCGTCAATTAGCAGAAGAACTTACAGATGGAGTCGTAAACAAATTATTACAACAAGGATTTTCTTCATCAACTCCTCCAAGTGTTGAAGATATCCAAGATATGGTTGAATCCACTCTTATAGATAAAGGACTCAGTGAGATAGCCAAAGCATACATTCTATATAGACATGAAAGACGTAAATTAAGAGACAAAAAAACCAAAGTACTCAATTTAAAAACACTTGATCATGTATCTAAAAAATTTGATCTAAATTGTTTACGGGTTTTAGCATCAAGATATCTAATGCGAAATAATAAGGGAGACATTATTGAAAGTCCCTCTCAAATGTTTGAACGAGTTGCTCTTCTTGTTACAATAGGTGATATGTTTCGTGATAGTTCAATCTTCTCTGTAGAAGGCGGCATAACTCAAGATGTTGAACAAGCAAGAAGCTACCTAGGAAAACTAAATGATTTTGATTACAAATTTAAAATTGGAGATTATTATCTAAACAAATGGCATTTTCGAGGTCTGATAAACCTCTACATTGATCTTGCAATGAAAGGTCAAATGAAAGTTGGTTTTAAAGAATTTTTAACTATGCTTGCTGCTAAGAAATTTGATAAATTTTCTGATAAAGTTGCAGAATATTACAAGTTAATGACTGAACAAACTTTCCTTCCAAACTCGCCTACAATGATGAATGCAGGTGCTCGTTTAGGACAGCTCTCTGCATGTTTTGTTCTGGATATGCCTGATGACATGGCAGGAATTATGAAAACAACATCTGACGCTGCTCTAATTTTCAAATCAGGCGGAGGAGTAGGAATAAATTATTCTGGCTTGCGACCAGAAGGAGATATAGTAGCATCCACTTCTGGGGTTGCCTCAGGCCCTGTTTCTTTCATGAATATCATAAACACAGTAACTGAAGTCGTAAAACAAGGTGGAAAACGCAGGGGAGCAAATATGGGCATAATTGAGTCTTGGCACCCAGATGTTGAAAAGTTCATCACAAACAAGACTGAACCTGGAATCCTTGAGAATTTCAATGTAAGTGTAGGTATTTGGGAAGATTTCTGGAATGCCCTAGTGAATACTGAGGACGGCAAGTATATGCTGAGATCTCCTAAAAGTAAAGAGCCAATACGAGAAATTAATGCACATCAGCTAATTGATTTGATAGCACTTTCTGCCTGGAAGAGTGCAGAACCTGGCTTAATCTTCTTTGATAAAATTAATCAATACAATGTATTTGCAAAAGCAAGAGGAGGGCCACTCCGAGCTACAAATCCTTGCGGAGAACAAAGTTTGTATCCTTACGAGTCATGTAACTTGGGCTCTATCAATTTAGCAAATCTCGTTAAACGAAAAGCAGATGGTCAATACGAATTTGATTGGCAAAGATATGAAGAAGTCATCAGAAAAACGACCCGATTTTTAGATAATGTTATTGATGTGAATCAATATCCAGTTATAGAAATTGATACAGCTTCCAAAGAATCACGAAGAATAGGACTTGGTGTAATGGGTGTTGCAGATCTTCTTTACAAATTAAGAATTCCATACAATTCAAAAGAAGGCTTTGAATTTCAATCAAAGCTTGCCGAAACTCTTACTTACTATTCAATGGAAGAAAGTGTTGCACTTGCAAAAACTAGAGGAGAATTTCCATTATGCTCAAGAACCGAATATACAGAAGGAAAGATTCCAGTTGCTGGATATTTTGAAAAGCCAAAAAGTCAGCATACCTATGATTGGAGTGCACTAATTGAAAAAATAAAAAAGTATGGAATTAGAAATGTACTTGCCACAACCGTAGCTCCGACTGGAACTCTTTCTATGATTGCTGATTGTTCAAACGGAATGGAGCCAACATTTGCACTTGTCTTTGAAAAAAGAGTAACTGTAGGAAGATTCTTTTACACTAACAAAATATTTGAACAAGTTCTTAAAGAAAACGGACTGTACAGCGAAGAACTTCTTGCAAAAGTTGCCGATAATTATGGTTCTGTTCGGGGCATTCCAGAAATTCCAGAATGGATACAAAAGATTTTCGTTACTGCTATGGACATACACTGGGCTGATCATCTAATGGCACAAACTGTCTGGCAAGACTGGATTGGTAACGCAATTGCAAAAACAATCAACATGCCATATGATGTATCTGCAGAAGATGTTAAAGCATCATACCTACTTGCACATGAGATGGGACTTAAGGGAATCACTGTTTACAGAGATGGTTCAAGACACAAACAAGTATTACATATGACTAGTGAAAAGGCAGAAAAAACATTTGATGTAAGACCAACTACATATGTTACTAATTATATAGCTTCAAAAATTAAAAATCCTTACATAAAAACTAATGTTGAAAATGCATTAAAACTTGTTACACCTAAAGAAGAACTACAACAACAAACGCCTGTCACTGAAGAACAAAAAGAAGAAACTTTGTGCCCAACTTGCAAAAATAACCTAGTTTTTGTTGAAGGATGTAGTCTCTGCATAGAATGCGGATTTAGTGGATGTACTTCTGGATAGAACAGTTAATCACAACTTTTTTACTCTCATTTCTAACTGCAAAAAACATTGAATAAAGCAATAATTGGTGGAATAATTGCCGCAGTAGCTATTGGTGCAATTGCTTCTGCATTTTTAATTTCACCTGATTCGAATACACAACCTCCAACTATCTTTCACAACGAAAAACTTGGCCTTGTCATAAACACACCTACAAGTGAAACTACTCTGCAATCATTAGACAATATTTTTTCTAAAGCTTCATCAACTGGAATTGGACGAAGTAATGTCTACATGTTTTGGAATGTTGTAGAACCCGAAAAAAAACAATACAATTGGGATCAATATGATGTACTAATGAGTTTTAACAAACAAAATGATCTTAAAGTCACCTTATACTTTTCTATAATAAATGGAAAAACACTAGGTCCTTTTCCTGATTGGATAGGAAAACCAAGTCTAATATCAATATCTGATGATAGTTTAGTAGAAGTATTAGATGCTGTTTTAACCAGATATCATATTGTAGATACACTGATTATCAGTGGAGAAACTGATCAACAATTTCGATATAACGAACAAAACATTCCAGTTTATCAGGAACTTTTCAACAAAGTCTATGATAGATTAAAAGCAAAACATCCTGATGTGAAAATTGGGAATGCTTTTTCATTACACGGAGTTCTTAACAAAAATCTTGGTCACATAGTTAACGAACTAGATAATGGAGATTTTACTGCGTTTAGCTATTTCCCAGTAGATTCACTCAATGAAATAAATAAAACTCCTCAAGAGGCCCAGTCAGATTTAGAAAAAATCTTTGAGTTAGTACCAAATAACAAAGTAGCAATCTTTGAAATTAGTTGGAGTACGGATGATTTTGTTGGCGGAAGTCAAACAGATCAGAAAGATTTTTTGAAAGTTGTTTTTGATTTTTATCAAGAAAACGAGCCCCAAATTGAATTTGTTACGTGGTATAGACTTTATGATAGACCTAAAGGTACATGTGAAATTGATCCAGAAAGATTAGAAGGTACAATTAGTCTTGGCGGGGGTTCTGGATTGGGTAGTAGTGAATTTGTTATTGAAAGATTGAGCAATTACATATGCAATGCGGGCCTTCTTGATATTGAAGGTAATCCAAAACTAGGTTGGGATGAATTTACAAAACAAGTACAAATGAATACAAATTCTTAAAAATCTTATTGATTAATTTAAATCACTTTTGGATTTCATCATTTTGTTAATTATTGCATTAGTTTCAGGAAGTTTCAACACTTTTGATGACTCATTTGATGATCCATCAATTTCAGAAACAAAAATTTTTCAAAATATTTTAGATAAATTTCTCAAACTTGATGTAGATAAAAAAGATGTTTCTGGAATTTTGAAAACATTTGAAAAACCATTCATTAAAACATTTCCTTGTAATCCAGCTGATGTCAATGAACTTGTAGTAAATGTAGTAGAAACACGGGTAGGTGGTTTTACTGTTCCAGAAGAAATTGAGACTGGAGTAATTTTAGGAGGAACATACACTTGGCAATGTAAAATAACAACTAGTGATGAGAATATTATTACCGTTGATTGTGATAATGCCATTAAGCTAAATCCTGATGTAATCAATAAACAACGAAAAGATCCCAGAATAAATGAAATAGAAGATGTAGTAATTTTTTACCATGAGCTTCTTCATGGACAGCTGATGTTGGATGCAATCACATCTTCAGAAAAATGGAGAAATGATGTATGTAATAAAAAACCTTCTGACAGTATTGATTTATCATATTCTGACAAACAACACAAAGTAATTGGACCATTGCAAACTGATTTCACAAAACAACTAGTTTCTAAGAATAATGGAGTCTTTCTCAATGAAGTTATTGATTTAGATGAAAGCGAAAATGGAGAATTTTCAAAAAATATTATTAATCGGCTAGACCTTCCTAAGCATCTTAATAATGAAATACGAGTAACTTATAGAACGACCAATATTGCTGAACCATCTATAACTTTTCCAGGTAATGAAATAAACATATCTGGAAAGCTTGAAGATAAATCAAAATCTGGAATAGCTTGGATATACATCTTCGATGATAACCTAATCATTCAAGAATCAATAGATGAAATTCCTCAATGGATTAAAAAAAATGCAAATTGGTGGTCAAAAGGAACAATTACTGATTCAGATTTTTTACGAGGAATTGAATATCTTATTCAGATAGATATATTGAAAATAGAATCTAACAAAATTGTTCCTTCATCATCAAAAGAAATTCCTCAATGGATTAGAAATAATGCAGAATGGTGGGCAGCAGAATTAATTTCAGATAATGAATTTATTGCAGGAATAAAGTATCTTATTGAAGCTGGAATTATTTCATATCGTTAATGATTTCACTGGTACTAGCAGAATCTTCTCTTGAATTAGTTCCTAAAAAAATTCAAACTCATCCATCAGTCCTTTCGCATTGCGAAAAACTTGGGAAAATACCATCAGAGATTTTGTTGGATAATTCTTGGCATTTTGCAGCTATGAAAGGTATCAAAGATGAAATAAAACGAGGACGGCCTGACCTAGTCCATTTTTCATTATTAGAGGCTTGTTCAATTCCACTTTTTTTTGAAAAAAAAATTTCCGTATATGTTCATACCATAGATGATAAAATCATTAAAGTGGGAAATGAAATTCGACTCCCAAAATCTTACCATAGATTCGAAGGTTTGATTGAGAAGCTATATTCTGAGAGGGTAATACTAGCTGATGGAAAGAAACTACTTGAAATGAAAAATATGACTTTTGATCAACTCATAAATGAGATTAATCCCAAACGAATTATTGGATTATCCACTCAAGGAGTTTTCAGTTCTTGTGAGGATGTAGCAAAAAAACTTTCTGATAATTCTTGTATTGTAATTGGAGGTTTTCCAAAGGGAAATTTTTCAGATTTAATAAAAAAACATGTAGAGTATTTAGTAAATATCAACAAATCTTCTTTAGAATCACATATTGTTGTTAGTCGAATTTTATACGAATATGAAAAAACCATTTTTATGTAGGCAGTAAAGTTTGCTCATTTATGCGGTTGTAGTATAGCCTGGTTAGTATGTGGGGTTTCCAACCCTATGACCCGGGTTCAACTCCCGGCAACCGCATTTGTTGTAATATCATTTAAAATTTTTAAAGGGATTTACATTTGCATCAATGTGAAACTTTCTACTAAAACCATTGCATTAGAACGGATGGAGATTTTGATTAGAATAGCTATTTCTAATGCAAAATCTAATCCAAAGTTGGCTCAGAGGCAAGCATTTCTTGCAAAAAAAATCAGCACAAGATACAGGGTTGCCATGCCTTATGAGATGAAAATATCTTTTTGTAAAAAATGTAAAAGCTTTATTGTTCCTGGAGTAACCTCTAAAATACGTCTTGGGAGATCATCTGTAAAATCTATTAGAAACACATGTTGGTACTGTGGTCATATTTATCGTAAAATTATAGCTCAATGATTTATAAGACGATTTTAGAGTTTGACTTCACATGGCAAAAGTCTATGATGTACCGGCTGATTTACTTATTAGTAAATTAACTGAAATCCTAAAAAATGAAGATATACCACCACCATCTTGGGCTGCATTTGTAAAAACAGGTTCACATGCAGATAAACCACCACAAAATTCTGGATGGTGGCATATTAGATGTGCTTCACTTTTACGGAAGATCTATCTTCATGGCCCAATAGGAATTAACGATCTACGTAGTATGTATGGTAGTGGTAAAGCAGTAGGATATGGTCTTGCAAGTCACAGAGACGCAGGCGGTGAAATTATTCGTAAAGCACTACAGGGGCTTGAAAAATTAGGTTATGTCAAAAAAGTAGAAAAAAAAGGAAGAATTTTATCAAAAGAAGGCGTACAAAAATTAGATAGATTATCAACTGAAATTCTAAAACAACTAATGACTGATACACCGCACCTGAAAATATATTCATAGTGTGATGTCATGAGTTTTCCTGATCATGATGAAGCTGATCATGATAATGAAGCAGAAATTTCATCTCAGAAAGAAATAATCCTCAAACAGATTTTATCTGCAGAAGCAAGACTACGATTAAACAATATAAAAATGGTAAAATCAGAATTAGCTAATTCAGTTGAAAATTATTTAATTAATGCTGCTTCACAAGGACAGATAAAATCTCCTTTATCTGATGACCAATTAAAACAAATTTTATTGTCATTACAACAACCTAAACGTGACTTTAAAATTACTAGAAGATAAAAACTAAGAAAATATAATTAGGGGATACAAGGCGATCGTATTCATGAAAGCAGTTGTTTATGAAGAATATGCACCTGATGATGATTATAAGAAAATTCTAAAAATAAAAGATGTTGATGATCCAAAACCAAAATCAAATGAAATTGTGTTAAAACTAAAATCAGCTGCTCTAAATTATAACGATCTTTGGGGATTGAGGGGTGTACCTATACCTGTTCCACTACCTCATATTTCAGGTTCTGATGCAGCAGGTGAAGTTGTTGCAGTAGGAGAAAATATTCAAAATTTTAAAGTTGGTGACAGAGTTGTTTCACATTCTAATTTAGCATGCAGAACATGTGCTATGTGTACATCTGGAAGAGAATTTGATTGTGCAAAAAGACTAGTCTGGGGATTTCAGACAGGACCTCTATGGGGCGCA
>SMUX01270177.1_pt1 | contig 16458 bp, 14 predicted proteins | sample 2456431 | NCBI WGS metagenome assembly SMUX01 (sample SAMN11095930, study PRJNA526329) | marine sediment metagenome | biome: Marine sediment; feature: Surficial sediment; material: Deep marine sediment; isolation source: Hadal surficial sediment | place: Pacific Ocean | collected 2014-11 | depth... | reverse complement strand
TCGCCCCTGGATGATCCTGCCCGCTTCCATGGGCCGGAATGTACTCAATGTCGGTCTGGGAGTCCAGCCTTACGTGCAGCAGCCGCACGAAGTTATTGAGAAGTTACTGACGGCCGGTATGCGCAGGGCACTTCGTGGTCATTCGATGTTGGCGGGGCAGGCAAATTTTGTATGGGGCCCGATACCTGAGGTATCGGCCGCGGCACCTTGACAGCCGCGACAGGCCGACCATGCCCTCTCGTGGCCATGGGCCGGCCTGTTTACGTCTCCAGGTGAGATCGTGCTCAGCGAAGGCGCTTCATCACTGACGTTCAGTTGCGGGAGGCGGAATTGGATCAGGGAAAGCGGATCGCTTCGACATCCGCCCAATCATCGGCTAACCGTTTGGCAAGTATTCAGGGGGTACCTTACGTTCAATGGCATCGACGATTGCGTCTGCGCTACGTTACAATCGCTCCGCGCATTTTGATGCTTCGGGGAAGACGGATGGCTGCGGGAGTTCGCCGAGCCAAGCCCATGCTTTCACGGGAAGGGAAGTCAAGGCTGTTTTCATCGCTTTACCTGGTCATCCCTTTGATGTCGCCTGCCAGCAGTGGCGATGAGTCGAGGGAGGCGACGAGATTGTGAAGCGAGGGATCGATCATCTCGTGCTGTGCGTGTCCGATCTCGATCGTGCTGTCGCTCTATACCGAAATCTCGGCTTCACCACTACGCCGCGAGCCCAGCATCCGTGGGGGACCGACAATAGCCTGGTCCAGCTGCAGGGTTGCTTTCTGGAGCTGCTCACCGTATCTCGCCCGGAGCTCATCGAGCCGGCGGGTGAGCGATTTTTCAGCTTTGGCGCCTTCAGCCGTCAGTTCCTGGAGCGCCGGGAAGGCATGTCGATGCTGGTCTTCGAAAGCAGCGACGCATGGGCGGACCGGGAAGAGTTCGCGGCGCGTGGTCTCCGTCCATGGGATCTCTTCGATTTCGAGCGACAGGCGAAGCTGCCGGATGGAGCGAGCGTGCGTGTGGCGTTCTCACTCGCCTTCGCGACCGATCCGAGAATGCCGGAGATCGCTTTCTTCTGCTGTCAGCAGCATGCGCCCCAATACTTCTGGAAGCCCGAGTACCAACGCCACGCGAATGGAGCGGAAACTATCGAGAAGGTCGTGATGGTCGCGCCGGAGCCGGTGATGTTCGCCGAATTCTTCTCGAGAATTCAGGAGCCCGAGAGCGTTGTTGCCGACAGTGACGGTCTGACAGTCTCGACACCGCGAGGACGCCTCCTGGTGCTCACGCCCGAGGCCGCTAGCCGATGTTTCGGCGGGGTGGAGGTTTCGTGCAGCACGGAGTCACCGTCCTTCTTTGGTTTCTCCGTACGCGTGCCCGCGCTCGATGGGGTGGCGGGCATTCTGGATGCGAACGGCGTGCGCTTCACGAGCACCGACGAAGCAATTCGGGTTCATCCCGAGGAGGCCTTTGGCGTTGCGATCGAGTTCGCGGCCAGACCCGGAGGAAAATAGATCTGTCCCCCTTTTTTTCCCTGAAATATAGGCGTTAGTCGTCAGAGCGTGATTCGTAGGCCGCCAGCAATTCCGCCAGATCGTCGAACCACACATCCACCGCTTCTGACAGCGAACTCTGCATGGTCTGTTGCCACTGGCGTTGCTGGATTTCGAGGGCTTCGATCACACCCGCTTCCAGGGAATCACGCTCCGCATACTCGATGCCTTCATTGATCGCATAGTCGAGCCCGAGGCCGGTGGCACCTCCGATCATGGCGCCCATGGGTCCGCCGGAAGCGCCGACCGCAGTGGCCGCCGCCGTTCCCAATCCGCGCGCCACGTAGGGCCCGGCCAGACGCACGGCGATGCCGCGCGCGGCGGTTGCTCCGGCGCGACCCGAAATCCCCTGGGCGAGCTTGGCGGCGGCTGCCGCGCCCGCGCGTTTTCCCACCAGCGCTCCGCCGGCGCTCAAAGTGACGGAGCGGGCGACTTCCAGAGCGCCGCGTTCGATGCCGGAGACAGAGAGCTTTTTGGTTTGATGATCCCAGTCGAGCACGACGGAGACCTCGTCGAGATCCGCCGTACCGTCGAGATAGGTGGTTTGCGTGGAGACGAAATACTGAAAGCGCGTGTCGAATCCGCTCAGTGCAAACTGGAATCCGCTCTGTCCCGTTTCCAGGGCATGCACGAAGGCCCACTGCAGCAATGGGTCCGATAGTTCCGGGCGCATAACGATGTCGCGATAACGCTTCTCGACATAGCGCTCGAGATCGTGGGCCACGGCGTCGTCGAGACGCATGAGGCTCGGTTTGATCACATTGGCGGCGGCCGAGTACATGGCTTTCCCGGTCAGTCGGTACGAGGTAGGCCAGGCGTAGTACCAGTCGGCGAATGCCGGGACGCGAGCGCGCATGCCCGTGAATACGGGTGCGGCACGGGCTTCGAGTGCCGTGCGCACGCGGGCATGGGTGTCGCGACGCGCGATCTCCGCCCGCTTGAGTTCGCGGCGCACGAAGTCCGTCAGCGCATCGGCATTGGCCAGCGCCCGCACGGTGTTACCGTCGGCATCCCGAACCACCACCAGGGCCCGGCGTTCGAGCTGGGGGCGTACGCCGTGCTCGGCGCTGGAGCGGTCCTGATGCACGCTGCGTGCGTAGTCCCAGCGATCCAGGATGCTGCCGAGGATCCCGGGAACGAACAGCACGGCCAGGATCACCGCCAGCGCCACCAGCGCCAGCAACAGTTTCGGCACGCCCCACCGGCGCGGCCGGGCTAATGGACCCGGGGGCGGCACTGCCGCACGGGGACGTTCACGGGCCACTTCCGACTGCAGCCGGACGAGCTCGGCCTGCCACTGGGCGGCAGTCGGCTCGGGCGTGCGGATCTCCGGCATCTTGGATTCTCCTGATTGCGGCGGCGGCGGGTGCCAGGGCTTGCGCCGGCATGATTACTGACTGCAGATTGGGTGATCTTAGGACATTTCCAAGGCCAGATCGGATGGTCATCGCCGATTTCTCATATACACTTGGTTATTACTCCGGCAACTCGTTCAGAATCGTGATCAAGCGCTATTGGAAAGCAATCAAAGCCGCCCTATGGGATTCCGTGTGGGCGGTGAACCTGGCTACGCTGTCACCGGCGCGCGCCGCCGCCGTCAGGGCGCTTCGCGTCGGCCACATGATGATTCGCGAGCTCGCCGACGGTCAGCTCAACGTGCGCGCGGCCAGTCTCGTATACACGACGCTGCTGTCCATGGTTCCGGTGCTGGCGCTCAGTTTCGCCCTTTTCAAAGGATTCGGCGTGCACCACGATCTGACGCCCGCGTTGATGAGTTACCTGGAGCCGCTGGGCGACAGGGGCGTCGAGTTCGGCCAGCGGCTCATCAGCATGGTGGAGAGTGTCGACGTCGGCGGGCTCGGCGTGATGGGTCTCTTGTTTCTTCTGTACGCGGTCGCGCGGGTCGTTCAGAAAGTCGAGCAGGCGCTCAACTACACGTGGCGGGTACGCTCGCAGCGGCGTTTCTTCGAGCGCCTCAGCGGTTATCTCAGCGTCGCTATTTTCGGACCGGTGTTCGTGTTCGCCGCCATGTTCATTTCTGGATCACTGATGAGCTCATCGGTGGTGACGCAACTCATCGACATTACACACATCGGTGCGCTGGTGACGCTGGGCGGCAAGCTGATTCCCTATTTGCTCGTGGTGACGGCATTTACCTTCGTCTATTTTTATATGCCCAATACCCGCGTGCGTATCGGTTCGGCGCTCTTTGGCGCGTTGATCGCGGGATTCCTGTGGGCTGTTGGTGGCTGGGGGTTCGCAGCTTTAGTGGTCGGATCCACCAAATACGCTGCTATCTATTCGGGCTTCGCCATCGTGATTCTGTTTATCATGTGGCTGCACATTTCGTGGTTGATTCTGTTGATGGGTGGCAGCGTTGCCTTCTATCATCAGCATCCAGAGTATCTGGGGTTGCTCACCAGTGAATTGCAGTTCAGCAGCCGGGTCAGGGATCGGGTCTCGCTGCTCGCGTGCTTTCTCATCGCGCAGAATTTCCAGCATCGGCTGGATCCGTGGACGAATGTGGCCTTGGCGCGAAGGTTGCGGGTGCCGCTGGAGGCGCTCGAGCAGTTGCTCGAAGCATTCAAGAAGGCATCCATCGTGGTGGCGGTGAGCGGCAGATCGGATGCCTATGTGCCGGCCCGCGATCCGGGCACGGTAAGCGTCAGAGAGGTGCTCGAGGTGGCGCGGTCGGCGGGCGAGAGCCACCACTTTTCTTACGACAACATTGTTTCCGAGCCCGCCGTGGACGAGATCTGCAGCGCCGTCGAGGATGCAATGGACGCAGCCCTGGGGCAGCGCACGCTGCGCGATCTGGCGATGGCCAATCCCCCGGCGGGCAACGACGGCGCGGTGTCCAGGCACGCGGCTACCGGGCTCGTTACCGTGGTGCCGGTGAAAGCCGGCGCCTCCCACGAGCGTCAGGCCAGCGGTGCTGGCGACGACGCCGCGCCCGATGTGGAGGAGGGGCGATCCTAGGTCATCGGCGGGATTCCTGCGTTCTGTGACTCGGGACGCGGTCCATCACCGACTCGAAAGACTAGAGTAATGCCAGGAAACGCGTCACAAGGAGGCGCATCATGTACAGCTTGCCGACGGAGCCCGGCTCCATAGGGCATACCCTGGACGCTGGATTCAAGCTCTACTTCGTATCTTTCAAGCAGGTCCTGGTTCTGAGCATTCTGGCGGCGCTGTCCCTGGCGGTGCCGATGCTCGCGGTGGTGCTCGCGATACCGATGCTCGAAGGCGGGGCCCAAGCGCCCGGCAATGCGTTTATTGCCGTGCTCGCCGTTGGTGTGCTGGTCGTCGTGAGTCTTTACCTGTGGTTTTATATCGCGGCTATGTGCCGCATCGGCGGCATCGCTTACGGGCAGAACTTGACCCTGGGCGCCTGTTTGTCCACGGGCCTGCGGCGGCTCATCCCCGTAATCCTGGCATCACTGCTGTATGGCCTTGCCATGATGGGAGGGATGATTCTTTTCATCATCCCCGGCATGATTCTCTGGCTGAGCCTGGCCTTTTATACGCTGTGCATCGTCCTGGAGGGCGATGGCATACTCGAATCACTGAGGCACAGTCACCGACTGGTGTGGGGCAATTGGTGGCGAACTGCCACAATCGGCACTGTCGTATTCGTTATTTACTATGTGATCTATCTTGCCATCGAGATACCGTTCGCCGTCGTCGATCAGATAGTGTTCGAATCCGAGCCCGGTGATCTTCCCGGGTTCGCGCAAGTCATGCTTTCCCTGCTCGGCAGCACCCTCTCAACGGTCGTTACTTTTCCGTTGATGACCTCCGTCTTCGTGGCCGTATTTCACGACCTCAAGCTACGCAAAGAAGGTCACGATCTGGAGGCGCGCGTCGAGGCCCTGACTGCTACCGCCTGAACGAATGCATCTTTCCCACCTCGCACTGGCCGCCACCCTCATTTTCGCGGCGTCCGAGGTGGCAGCTTCCGTTTCGCGCGACCGCCTGCCTGGCGACCTGATTCGCCCCTGTCTGGTCGAGCTTCGCGATCTTCCCGGCGCCGCGGGTCATTCCAATTCCCAGGATTTCGACCTCGACGATCGTTGTCCGCGATTGGCGAAGTGGCTCGCAGCGTCGCCGGATGCCGGCGTCTTCGGTTTCGTAGACATCGATGCCATCGGTATCGAAGGCTTGCGCGATCTGCAGTCCTTTGCCGCAGGTTTTGACCGCGAGCCGGCGTCAGCGGAGAAATTCTCCCTGGATTTCGATGGCGTCGATGCGCTGCTCGCCGATGTGCTGATCGAGGAAACCAGCGACGACAGCCTGTGGGAGCAGTTTCTTCGCTGGCTCGAGCAGTATGTAAAGGACGGTGAGTCCATGGATCTCAAACGGTTCGTCGATTGGCTGCAAGATCTCGATGTGCCGCCGTGGCTTGGAGAAGTGATCCTGAATTCATCGCTGGTGTTGATCATCTTGCTTGCCGTGCTGGTGATCGGTAACGAATTTCGCCTCGCAGGCGTACTGCATCGGATTCGGCGGCCGCGTAAACGGCAGGCAAGCGCAGGCGCGCCGGCGGCCGTGCCGAGGCCGCAGCTGACGTCTCTAGAGGAACTGCGTGGAATGCCAGCCAGGCAAATGGCTGCGACAGCACTGGAAATCGTTACCGCGGCCTTCGCCGAACGTGGCTGGTTGTCATCCAGCGCGAGCTTCACCAACGGTGAACTGGCCAGGCAAATCGGGCAACGCAAAAGTGATCTCGCCCGACCCTTCACCCGTCTCGTGATCGGAATCGAGAAGATCATCTATGGCGATCGGCTACCGGACGAGGATACCAGGCAACGGCTTATCGATAGCGCGGGTGCGCTGGTCGAGAGCGCCCGCGGCGGGACGCCGGCCGTTTCGGGAAGAACTCGGTGAAGGATCGGTTGCTGACCATCGCAGGCGGTCTCCTGGCCCTCGCCCTGGTGGTGATCCTGCTGGTGCCCCTGCAACGGGACGAGTCCGCGCAGATCTCCAGACCACTCAGTACCGACCGAGGGCGCGCAGGATTGCAGGGCCTCGCGCGCTGGCTGGCTCAGGGAGGCGTGAAAACCCATGTGCTCAGGCGTCGTTACACGGCGCTCACTTCCAACTTCGCGCTGAGTCCCCGGGGCAATCTGCTCATCGTCTCGCTTCCCCAGCGACCGTCGTCCAGGCTCGACGAGCGCGAGGCGCTGCGTTCCTGGCTGGCACGGGGAAACCACGCGCTGGTGCTGGTGGCGGCGGGTGATGCGCCGCCCTGGATGGCAACTTCCGACGGATCGAGCGGCCACGATTTTCTCGCGTCTTTCGATTTCGAGCTGGCCAAGGGGCGGGATGACGAGGCCGATGAGCAAGAGGCCGAAGAGAAGGGCGAACAGAAATCGGAAAGTACTTCGCTGCTGCCAACGGACCTGCAACCCTGGCTTGCCGGTGAGCCCGTAGAGTTGCTGCCGCGCTTCCGCCACCCCCTGACCCGGGATGTGGCGAGCGTCTCGGCGCACTCGGCGGGAAGGCTGGATCGCGGCTGGACTCTCACCGGCGCCAACCATGGCCGGATGGTGTTGCCGTTGCTGGCCGAGGCCGCAGACGGTGCCGCCTTCTGGGAGGCGCGGGTCGGCCGCGGTCGGCTTTGGGTGAGCCGATACTCAGGTCTGTTCGCCAACGTTGGCCTCGGCGAAGCCGACAACGCCCGTTTCCTGGCGAACCTGGTTGCCTCGGCGCTGGCACCCAACGGGCGCGTGATCTTCGACGACATGCATCAAGGTGCGACGGATGGTTACGACGCCAAGGCCTTTTTCAGCGATCCGCGTTTCATCAGCACGATGATGTTCATGGTCGGGTTCTGGCTGTTGTACCTGGTCGGGCGCAGCCGTCGGCTGGCGCCGGCGAGAGCGCCCGTGTCCCGCTACTATGCGGCCGATCTCGCCCGTGCCATGGCAGGGTTCTTCGCCCGACGGCTGAGTGCCGCAACGGCCGAGCGGCAGCTGTTCGCCTTCTTCTTCAACGACATCCGCAGTCGCTACGGGTTGCCCACTAACGGGCAGCCGGTTTGGTCTATGTTGTCAGGGATGTCACGGGTTTCGGCGGACGATATCGACGGACTGCGGGCGCACTACGAGCGCGCGGCCGCGGGCAGGAAACCCAATCTGGTCGCGCTCGCGCGGCTCATGCGGCGTACGAGGGATAGTCTCTTATGAGTTCACAAGCGCGCAAGCTCGAGCACGAGCTCCAGACACGTTTGGGGCACGTGGTGTTCGGTGTCGAGCAGATCGTCCACGGTTTGTGCCTGGCTCTGGTGGCGGGGGGGCACGTGCTGCTGGAAGGGGTGCCCGGCCTTGGCAAGACCCTACTGGCGCGCACGCTCGCCGCCCATCGCGGAGGCAGGTTCAAACGCATTCAGTGCACGTCGGACTTGATGCCCGCCGATATCACCGGTGTGCACGTGTTCAATTCCGACAGCAGTAGCTTCGATTTCATTCCCGGTCCGCTGTTCGCGGACGTGGTGCTGGTGGACGAGATCAATCGCACCAGTCCCAAGACCCAATCGGCTTTGCTGGAAGCGATGGAGGAGGGCACGGTGACCATCGATCGTGAGACCTATCCGCTTCCGGACGATCATTTCGTGATCGCATCGCAGAATCCCCACGAGTTCGAAGGAACCTACCCGTTGCCGGAATCGCAGCTGGACCGATTCCTGATCAGGTTGGACATGGATTATCCCTCCCGCGACAAAGAGCAACAGGTTCTCAAATCCTACGATCACTGTGCCGGGCAACGGCGTGCCGTACCGAGAGTGGAAGCGCCTATCGAGAGCCTGCTTATCGAGGAAGCAAGGCGTGAAGCCGACGCCGTGCATGTCTCGGACGCCGTCTACGATTACGTGAGTGCGCTTACCGCCGCGAGCCGCGCCCATCCACATGTCAGCCTCGGTCTTTCCACCCGCGGCGCGCTGGCGGTAATGCGCTGCGCGCGCGTCGAGGCCGTGCTGCGCGGCGCCGAGTTCGTGACACCCGACGACGTCAAGATCGTCACCAAGGCAGTGGTCACCCACCGCTTGATACTGTCACCGGACGCAAGCCTGGAAGGTGTGGGCGGCGGCGACGTGGTCGATGGCATTCTGGCGCAGACGCCGGTCCCCAGGGACTGAATCCGGGTAGCGGGGACAGGATCTCACCCATGCTGCTGGCCGCGCGCTGTTTTGCATTCGCCGCCCTCGTGTGCACCATCGCCATCATCGGTCAGTGGTCCGTGGCCATCGATGCCGATCTCTGGCGTGCGCCGGCCGCGGCACTGTTGCTGGCGCTGATCATCGAAGGCATCGTGGACCGCCGGCTGGGCATGCGAATCGAGCGGCGCCTGCCCGCCCGGGGATTTCTCGGCCAGAGCCTTGCGAGTGAGCTCGTGGTGCACAATCCGGCGCCCTACACTCTGCAGCTGGATACCCTGGACCAGCCCCCGCCGGCGCTGAAAGCAGACTACGAACCGTTGCACTGGCGCATCCCACCCGGCCAGTCGATGACCCAGCGCGTGTCGTTGATTCCCCAGGAGCTGGGGGAGATGGAATGGGAAACCCTGCGCACCCGCAGTCTCGGCGCTTTCGGACTGGCCTGGTGGCACCACAAGCTGCGGTTGCCAGCGACGCTCCCGGTGGTGCCCGATCATCTGCACGCGGAGGATCATCGTGCCGGCAGCGCCGATCGGGGCCGCTACCTGCGCTCCAGCAGCGGCGGCGGCACCGAGTTCATGGGATTTCGCAACTACCAGCGCGGCGATCCGTTGAGAAGCATCGACTGGAAAGCGACCGCACGTCGTGGTTCACCCATCGTGCGCCTGTTCGCCAACGAAGAGCACGTCGAGCTGGTGCTGGTGGTGGATGCCGGGCGTACCAGCGGCATCCAGTCGGGTTCCCTGACGCGTCTCGGTCACTACGCCAACGTTGCCGCGCGCCTTGCCGAGAGATCCCTGGCCAACGGCGACCACGTGGGGCTGGTGGTGTTTGCAGAAGCGCCAATCTACGTGGCCGCCGGGCTGCGGGGTGCCAGCGGTCTGCAGCGTATTCGCGGGGCCCTGGCGAGCATGCGTACCCAGGCCCGCGAGTCGAATCCTCTGGCGGCGGCGTTGCGCGTTCGCCGGCTCGTCAGCCAGCGCAGCCTGGTGGTGATATTCACCGACATGGATGAGGGTGAGATCGCCGGTCAGCTGCGCCGTGCCACCAGCTTTCTCACCCCCAAACACCTGCCGGTGGTGGCCAGTCTCATGGACGAGGATGTTCTGGAAATGCGCTGGCAAGGCGCGAAGCGCTGGATCGATCCTTACACCATGCTGGCTGCGCTCGAGATCACGAAGGGCGCGCGCCGCACGGCCCTGCATCTGCAGCGTTCAGGTGCGCACGTGGTACTGGCACGCCCGGCCGAGCTCGACAAGCGTGTACTGAATGCCTACGAGAATCTGCGCTCGCGACGAAGGGTGTAGGTTAAATGGGGACAGATCTATTTAACCCGTCCCTACTAACCGGGCTTCGACCGCCAGGCGCGGCCAGTCAACACCGTCCACAGGAGAAATCCGTAGGCGACGCCGACGGCCACGCGCACACTGAGCGGATAGCTGTCGTTCGGCGAGATATAACCCTCGATCAGGCCGGCGCCAATGAGAAATACCACCACCACCGGCAGCAACGTCCCCGCCTGCTTGACCGCATCTCGAAACGCCGCCCCGCGGGTTTTCAACCCCGGATGCACCAGCGCGTGGCCGAGTTGGATGCCCGCAGCGCCCGCCAGGCATATGACGCTGAGCTCGACAACACCGTGGGCGATGATGAAATTGAAGAGACGCCCCGCCAACTCGTATTTGGCGGTAAAGGCGAATATCCCGCCGAGCATGAACCCGTTCAGCGAGATGATGTAGATCGTGCCGAGCCCGTAGAGCGCTCCAAGGGCGAATGCGAACAAGGAGACCATGATGTTGTTCGCCATGATCTGAATCGACAGGACGGATGACGGAACAATATTCAGAATACCATCGGTCCAGAGCTCGCCCCGTTGAACCTCTTCGATCATCTTTTCGGACGCGAAAAGGGAAGCCAGCTCGGGATTAAAGCTCACCAACAGCCAACCCAGCAGCCCCGTTCCGAAAAACAACGTCACCGTGATCCAGATGGTGGCGCTCATGTCGCGAAACACGCGGGGCACCTCGTCTCTGAACAATTCGATGAGTTGCGCTTTCAGCCGAGTCGGACGGCGGAATACGGCCTCGTGGGCCTTGAGGAACAGATTCTCCAACTCTCGGCAAAGACTGCTTCCGGGCATCAGTGCCCGTGCGAGGGACAGATCGCGACCGAGGGATCGAAAACGATCGATCAGCTCGATTACCTCGGCGTGGGATTCGTTGGCCCGATCGCGTTGCTTGCTAAGGAGATCACCAAGGCGCTGCCAATCCGGCACTCGTCGGCGCAGCCAATGGACGAGAGTCTGATCCTCGCGAGGCGCCTCAAGTGCTCGGGGCATGGGCAAGGTTCGCCAGGCGCTTGTGCATTTCCCGATCGAACGCACGTTTGGACACATTGACAGGTAGCGTCTCTCCCCGGCCGCTGATCAACTTGGCAGCGATCTGCGAACGCCTGTCGGGGGCGAGTGTGTTCCAGCGCGCGAGCAAATCCTGGGCGACCTCCATGGCCGGCAGATCGAGCGCACCTTCACCTGGAGCGGCAAATCGCTCAAAAGCATTGCTGGCCAGCTTCTTTTCGTAGGCGAGCAGCGTACCGGCAGCCATGTCGCCGATGCGGACCTGGCGCGGGCTCAGCAGCACGCAGGCCAGGCCAACGACGTAAAATAAGGGAAGCGAATCGATCAGACGAAAGACGTTTCGAATGAGCAGCGCGGATACGTCCGGCGTCTGGCCCTCCACCGTGACTATCCGAATGCCGGCGGCGCGCTTTCCGGGCGTGCGTCCTTTCATCGCGATCTCCAGGACCGGGTGGTAGAGAAAATAGAGCAGAACCGGGGGCAGGATGACGATGGTGAACACGAAGCTGCCGACGCCATCGAAACCTTCATCCCAGAAGCCTCCGCCGCCCATCAGACCGAGGAGGGTGGCCATTCCAATGAACCAGGCAAGCGCCAGTATGATGCGGATATGCCAGTCGATGAGGAAGGCGTAGCTGCGGCTGCCGGTGCCGGCGATAGGCAGATTGACCTCCGTGGCATCGGTGGAGGTGAGTTGCAGTTGGTCCTGAATCGTTGCCATGAGATTTGTGGTCAGCCGTCCGGCACCTGCCGCCCCCCGCCCCCCTGGAAGGGCAATTCGTGAGGATAATTAAAGCTAGCGCCGGGGGAGGCGTCGGTCAATCGCGACGCCGCCGAGTCGCTACCCACTTCGCAGCCATTTCGTGACGCACGCCACAGAATCGTAAGCGTGACCAGTGGCAAACTGTCTGGAGATCCTGGCTCAACCCGACGCCGAAAGTGCAGTCCGGGACGCCAGGTCCGCCGCAGAGCACGCTGTGCGGCAGTTTCGGGGTTTGAAGGACGCGCCCCATAAGAATAAGGAGAGAGACACGGCCAGACGTTGACCACGTCTATCCAGGAGTATGCCGTGAGAAAGCGAAGCTATGAGAGCGTGGTGTTACTCCACGCGGAGGAGGCGAAGCAAGCAATCGCCATCATGCACGAGCAGGGCAAGACGGCCTCGCTCGACTATTTGATGGCAAGTTACGAGCCCGACGAGAGCACTCTGGTCGACCATCGCATGCCTCCCTGGAACGATGGCGACAGCCTCTACGAGAATGACGAGTTCGTGCTCTATTACAATTTGAACTCGCCCTATATCGGGCTGGTGCGCAAGCTGTCGAGTTTCAGCGCCGTCTGTTGAGCGGGCGGGTGTGTGCAGCGGGTGCCGGGTTAGTATCCCTGCGCCTTTGCGCCGACGCGCCGCGGGTCCGCGGCGCCGAAAAATCCCCCATCCATGCGCATGACCGTCTGGGTACTGCCCATGGCATTGCCCACATCGATGTGATGTCCCATCGCGCTCAGCGAGTCGAGGGTATCGTCGCTGATGCCGGTCTCCACGCGCAGCTTGTCGGGTAGCCATTGGTGATGGATCCGTGAGGCGGCCGTGGCCGCTGCGATGTTCATGCCGTGGTCTACGACGTTCATGATGATCTGCAATGTGGTCGTGATGATACGGCTGCCCCCGGGACTACCGGTGGCAAAAGTGGCTTTCCCGTCCTTGAATACGATTGTCGGTGTCATGGAGCTCAGCGGGCGTTTGCCCGGCTCGATGGCGTTTGCCTCGCCCCCGATGAGTCCGTAGGCGTTCGGTACCCCCGGCTTGGCGGAGAAATCGTCCATCTCGTTGTTGAGGAGAATTCCCGTGCCGGCGGCGACGATGCCGGAGCCAAAGCTGAAATTGAGGGTGTAGCTGTTCGACACGACGTTGCCGGCGCTGTCCATGATGGAAAAGTGAGTCGTCTCGTTGCTTTCATAGGGCAGCGGATCGCCCGATTTTATGTTTTTGCTCGGAGTCGCATAGTCCAGTGAAATGCGCTCGCGCAGCTTGGCGGCGTAGGCTTTGGAGGTCAGGCCCGCTACCGGGACCTTCCAGTAATCCGGATCGCCCAGATAGCGGCTGCGGTCCGCGTAAGCGAGCTTCATCGCCTCAGCCATCAGGTGGATGGTATCGGCGCTGTTGTGGCCGAGAAATGCAATTGGATAGTCTTCGAGAATGTTGAGAAGCTGAATGACGTGCACGCCGCCGGAACTCGGTGGAGGCATGGAGAAAATGTCGTAGCCACGATAGGTGCCGTGCACCGGTTCACGCACTACGGCCCGATAGTTGTTCAGATCGCCGATGGTGATCAGACCGCCGTTCGCCGCCATGTCAGCGGCGATTTTCCTGGCGATGTCGCCGCGGTAAAATGCATCGGGCCCCTGACTGGCGATCTGCGACAAACTCCGCGCCAGATCGCTCTGCACGAGTCGCTCACCGCTGGACCATGTTTCGCCGTCGGCGTTGAGAAAGATGCGCGCTGTCGGGCGGTGTCTCGACAACCTTTTTTTCCGCCGATGCAGAGCGTTCGCCATCTGTGGCGTGACCGTGACGCCATCGCGCGCTAAAAAAATCGCCGGCGCCATGACTTGCGCGAGGCTCATGGTGCCGTACTTCTCCAGCGCCAGCGCCATGCCGGCAACGGTGCCCGGCACGCCCACCGACAGATAACTGAAACGCGCGCGTTGCTTGACCACGTTGCCTTGCGCGTCCAGGTACATGTCCCCGCTGGCGCCTGCCGGGGCCATCTCCCGATAATCGATGGCCGCCGTTTTTCCGGATTCGGCCATGTGCACCATCATGAACCCGCCACCGCCGATGTTGCCCGCCCGCGGCAGGGTGACCGCCAGCGCAAACGCCACCGCGACCGCGGCATCCACGGCGTTGCCGCCCTTTTTGAGAATATCGACGCCGATTCCTGTGGCCGTGGCCTCCTGGGTGGAGACCATGCCGTGGCGTGCGAACACCGGATGAAAGATGTCGCGGGCCGAGAGTATCGCGGCATCCCTGGCAGCAACGGGAACGATGCCGATCACCAGAAAAGCAACGAGGAGGCCGGCGATCCACGACGGGAAAGCGTGCTTCGGTGCCCAATTGGTCGTTCGAATCATATTGTCAGCTCGATGGTCAGCGCTCGGCCACCGAGGTTAGCGTAGGGGTGCTAGGATGTCATCGGCTCCGAGGACCAGGAATGTTTTCTATTTCTCCTTACGGTACATGGCTGTCTCCCATCACCACCCGGATGTTGGTCGCAGACAGCGTACGCTTGGGGGGCGTCGCCCTCGACGGCGAGCGCGTCTACTGGTTGGAAGGCCGGCCGTCGGAGGGCGGGCGCAACGCGCTCGTTTGCCGGGACGGCGAAGGCGTGATCAGTGATGTGATACCGGCGCCCTTCAATGTCCGTACCTGTGTTCATGAATACGGGGGCGGTGCGTTTCTCGTGGACGACGGGCGGATCTGGTTCGCGAACTTCGACGACCAGCGTCTCTACCAGTGTGACGATGGCGCCCCGCCCCGGCCGTTAACGGCGGCCGGACCCTGGCGCTACGCCGACATGATTCTGGACAGTCACCGAAAGCGGCTCATCTGTGTACGCGAGGAGCATGGGGAGGACGGACGGGAAGCGGTCAACACCCTGGTCAGCGTCGGACTTCACGACGGTGTCGTGGCGGTGCTCGCCCAGGGGCACGATTTCTACGCCAGCCCCTGCTTGAGCGGGGACGGCAAGCGGCTTGCATGGATCACCTGGGACCATCCGGACATGCCCTGGGACGCTACCGAGCTGTGGCTGGCGGACCTGGCGATTGACGGCTCGCCGGCGGCAACCGAACGGGTCGCCGGCGGCCACGGCGAATCCGTGTTCCAGCCGGCATTCAGAGACGATGGCGTGCTGTTTTTTGTCGCGGACCCGGACGGCTGGTGGAATCTGCACTGCCGCGACCATGACGGTATCCGCTGCGTGCTTCCCATGCAGGCGGAATTCGGTAGACCCCAATGGCAATTCGGTATGTCCACCTACGGCTTCGACGCCCGCCAGCGGATAGTCTGCTGCTACTCGCGCCAGGGCTTCTGGCATCTTGCCCGGCTGGCCGCTGACGGCGGCGAGTTGGAATCCATCGACACCGGGTTCACGGACATCCAGGCAATCGCGGTGGCAGGCGATCGATTGGTGATCATCGGCGGCGCCGCCACGCGCACGGCGGCCGTCGCCATGGTGGATGCGGCCGACGGCGTCACCCGCGTGCTGCGCGAATCCGCGCCAAGAGCTTTCGATGAAGATTTCGTTTCGCTGCCGGAGGCCATCGAGTACGCCACCGGCGACGGCGAGCACGCCCATGCCTTTTACTACCCGCCGTGCAACCCGCACTACCGCGCTCCGGCCGAAGAGCGTCCACCGCTCATCGTCATGAGTCATGGCGGGCCCACCGGCGCCACCTCGGCGACTCTGAGTCTGCCTCTTCAGTATTGGACCAGCCGCGGTTTCGCGGTGCTCGATGTGAACTACCGGGGCAGCACCGGCTTCGGTCGCGCCTATCGCGAGCTGCTGTCGGGGCGTTGGGGATTGGCGGACGTGGAGGATTGCATCAACGGCGCGCGGCATCTGGTCGATACGGGGCGCGCGGACGGCGCGCGGCTCGCCATCCGCGGCAGCAGCGCCGGCGGTTACACGACGCTGGCGGCGCTCACCTTTCACGAGGTTTTTGCCGCCGGCGCCAGCTACTACGGCATCAGTGATCTGGAGACCCTCGCCCGGGACACCCACAAGTTCGAATCCCGCTATCTGGATCGGCTCATCGGCGCCTACCCGGAGGAACGTGATCGTTACCTGGCGCGCTCACCGATTCACGCCGTGGAACGGCTCTCCTGTCCCGTGATCTTTTTCCAGGGACTGGACGACGCGGTGGTGCCGCCGTCCCAGGCCGAGCGCATGGTGGAGGCGCTTCGCAGCAAAGGACTGCCGGTGGCTTATCTGGCATTCGAGGGCGAACAGCACGGCTTTCGCAAAGCCGAAACCATCGAGCGCACCTTACAGGCCGAGCTCTGCTTCTACGCGCGCGTGTTCGGATTCACCCCCGCCGACGAGTTGCCGGAGCTTGCCATCGACAACTTATAGGGGCATCCAGGCCGGCCCGCGATGGCGGGGCGCGATGGATTCCGGATGCAGCAACTCGGCGAGGATCTCCAGAGACTCCACCAGCCGTGGACCGGGCCGGTTGAAGAAGTGGTGGCCGTCGGTCAGGAATACCTGCCCCTCGGTCACGGCCGTCAGTGCGCGCCACTCCGGCATGTGTACGACCGTCTCCAAGGCGTGCCAAGCGACGAAAGGAAGTCGGGTGTGGGGGTTTAGTTAGGGCGCCCATATTAGCAGTGCTGGGGGGCG
>SMUX01138951.1_pt1 | contig 16488 bp, 13 predicted proteins | sample 2456431 | NCBI WGS metagenome assembly SMUX01 (sample SAMN11095930, study PRJNA526329) | marine sediment metagenome | biome: Marine sediment; feature: Surficial sediment; material: Deep marine sediment; isolation source: Hadal surficial sediment | place: Pacific Ocean | collected 2014-11 | depth... | reverse complement strand
GGGCCACGTAGTCGGCGCCGGTGGCCTTGAGATCCTCACTGCGGATTAGCCAGGAACCGAGAAAGCGTCCGGGTACGTGCGGCTCTTCCACGTAGTGACCGTGGGCAGCGGCCACCTGCCAGGGTGTCGAACGAGACCGTGACTCGCTGAGGGGCAACATATCTGTGTAGTCCAGGTGTGCCTTGCCCCAGACCTCCAGCCCAAGTTCAGGAAACACCGCAGCATCCTTGGTGGACAGACCGAGCACGCATAGGTTCGGAGTTGCCCCTAACGGGGCGCGCCGATAAACCGAGTCGGGTGTTAGCGGATCATGGTTGCCGGGGAGAATTACAATTGGGGTGCCGAATTCACCCATCATCCCTATGGTCCGATCGATCAGCTGAGATGATTGCCGGTTGTGGTCAAACGTATCACCGGCCAGAATCAAGAGCGCCGCCCCCTCTGCCTTGGCAACAGCCAGGACGTCGCGAAGCTTTGCCAATGAATCGGACAGGTCCAAAGAACCCCCAGTGGAGTCAGGGCCCAGATGCAAGTCGGAGCTGTGAACAATTGTCACATTGGGCCGCGAAATATTACTGCCTGTCGAAAAACCGCTGTCAGCCATCACTCTTCCATTTTGGATTTTGGATTCCTACTGAAAACTTAACCGCAGATTTTCGCCGATTATCGCAGATAAAAAATGGCAACGAGCAGATAGCGTCCATTTTTAAGCCATCAGCTCTCAGCCGTCAGGTTTCAGCTCCGGACTCATTACTGCTAACTGCACACTGTCTTTCGGCTCTTTTTCTCGGGCTGACAACTGATAGCGACTGCTGATAGCTAAATCCACTCAGTCCTCAGTACTCGTTACTCGTCACTAATTTAGTCGCCTTGCGCCATGCGCTTAGCGCATATCCCTCGGTGTCCATCTGCGTAAATCTGCGGTTAACAGCTTTTGACGCTTTGCGCCTTTGCGGCTCGCCCCGTGGAATACCGACTCGACCAAGATTGAGTTGTTCGCCCGTAGCGCTATTCCACAGGGCGAGTCATCTTTTTCCCGATTTCAAACCTATTTTATTTGTTCAAATGGGTATCCTGCCCTGGTACGGGATTGGCTATGGCCTCCTCCAGGGAACCTATTCCATGCCATTCATTGGCAGGCCGTGCCCGATCATCGCTTCCCACCTGATCTAGGCCCCAATAGATCTCCAGACGGTGGTTGTCGGGATCGCGGAACTCCACCGCAATCTGACATCCAGCTCGGCGTCGACCTTCGAAATCGATGTGAACGTCACTGGCGCGCAGGCGATCGCGGGCACGCAGGACCTCGTCCAGCGTCGAGACCTCGAAGGCCATATGGTGCAACTCCACATTCTCTGCGTGGCCTTTCCCTGCACCCACTAAGGCAAGACTGTGGTGATCCCCATTACAACGGAGAAAAATCATCCCTCCGGGCATCATATCATGAGGATAGACGTCGGAGACCTTGAAGCCAAGGATTTGGGTGTAGAAGTCTAAAGACCTCTCCAAGTTGCTCACCTGGAGGACCACGTGGCCGAGTTTGCGGATTTTAAAAGGCATCCCCTTGGGCGGACGGGTTCGTTTTAACTTTTCGACGTCAATCGCCATAGTATTTTCCTTTGTCTAAAGCCCGATCGAGGCTGGGTAAGGCCGCGCGTTTTATCTGCCTTCGCATAAGACAACGGGCGTAAGCCCGTGAGTGAATGCGCATGGTGGACCCTCCGAAGCTCGCAGAGCGAAGGAGGGTGCTTCGGCGGATTCCACCGAAGAAATGAAGAATACCACGGGTGTAAACCCGGGGAGGCTTCATTGGCGCCAAATTGGGCCAAACAACCAGTTACTGAGCACAGGCTCGGGCCAGATGACTGCCATGAAGTAACTCATGAAGCCATAAGTCCACAAAGCTATGATGCCGCCAGTTATTGCGGCGGTAAGCCAGCGCCGCCGGCCTGGCAGGAATAACACCGGCACCAACACAGCAAATGCGATGGCTGCGTTGTCCAATCGGACGGTCATTGTTAGAAAGATAAAAAACGCGCTGAGCTCTGCCAGCATCAGCCCTACGCGGGTTGCCCCCGCCATCCCGCTGCTCCGCATGCCGAGGTCCATAATTTGACCAGGGCCGCCTGTCTTTACAAACCATTGCCTGAAAAGCTCCACACCCGAGAGCACGAGCATACCTACAGTGAGTGCCAAGGGAACTACGCGCGCTTTCATCGGATATCCCAGAGTCACCCAGACACTGACGGCGCCACCCGCGATTAGCAGGAGCGGGACAACGTTTTCTGCTCTCAACGTGAAACCCTGCCGTGACTCCCGAGGGATTGCTCCTTCAGACGATTTAGCCTGCGACGTCGTGTCCTCCTCAGCGATGGCGCTCTTATCCGCTTGGGCCATGAAATGGGTGAACAAATATGCGGTCAAAACGACCAGCACCAAGAGGATAACGGTCAGGGGACGCGTGAATACCCCCACAACCCCGTAAAGTGACAGGGCCGTATGGAGGTTCACGTCAATGATGGGCCCGAGGATGAATCCTAAGATGAGCGGTGGCCTAGGCCAACCGAAACGCTTCATCAGCAGGCCGACGATCGCGAAAATTATCAGTATCGGAATGGCATACCAGCTGCGCATATCCAAGAACGCTGCCAGAATAACCAGGGGAATGACCACGCCGGAGATAGCGGGATACGGAATGGACGTAAGCTTGATCAGTGGTGCCGAAGCCACCAGACCGATCATCGTTACGAGCAGGTTGCCAATCGCAAGGGTGAGCACTATGATCATGGTGATGTGCGCGTGCTGGCCTAGCATGGGAGGGCCAGGGCTTATACCATACATCAACATGGCGGCAAGAATCATGACCCAGCCAGTCCCGCCTGGGATACCTAGTGCGAGCGTAGGGAGAGCCTGCCCTCCCTCTTTCGAGTTCTGCGCCGCCTCCGCGAACAGCACACCATCCAATGAGCCCTTACCAAACTCCCTACGGTCCTTGCGCCACAGGATGCCGAAGGCGTAGCTGAGCCAATCGATGACACCGCTGCCGACTCCCGGAATGGCCCCCAGGAAAACGCCGAATATTGATTGCCGGATGGTCTCTTTCCAGTGCTTTAAGCCATAAAGAGCCCCCTTCATCATTTCGGACTGGGAGAATTTCGCCCCCGCAGGGGCCACGGAGCTCCGTGTCATGGTGAGATCGAACAATTCAGGGATGGAGAAGATCCCGGTGACCACCGCAACTAGTGGAAGCCCCTGCCAGAGCTCGATCTGGCCAAAAGTAAACCGCCGAGTACCGGTGAACGGGTCGACACCTGCAGTCGCGATCAAAAGCCCCAGGAAACCAGCTGCAATGCCCTTGATCATAGCCCCCCGGCTCAGTATAGCGACCATGGCCACACCGAACATCGCGATGACCGCGATCTCGCTTCGATCGATGCTCAAGATGAAAGGCTTGATTACGGGGATCGCTATGGCCAAGGCCACTGCGCCCACCACCCCACCCATAGCTGAAACGCTGTAGATGGCCCCCAGGCAATAGGCGGCCTGCCCGCGCCTGGCAAGCTGGTGTCCTTCGAGGAAGGTGACCTGTGTGGCGCCGCTTGGCACACCGACGACCACAGCGGGAATGGAGTCTAGGGTGTTGTTGGTCCCGGCAATGGCCGCGAGCATAACAAGGGCCACGGCCGGGTCCTCTATGTTAAAAACGATAAAAGGCAGGAGGATGGCCATGACCAGGAGGGAGCCCACTCCCGGCACCAGGCCTGTAACAATGGACAGGAACACGCCTGCAAGCAACGCCTGCCAGTAGGCAATCGTCCCAAGATATGAGCCGGCTTGTAGAAGGGCGTCCATTGGCACCCACCCGATTTAGACGCGCACCCGTCTACTTGTCACGAATATATTTGTTATACATCTTGCGACGCAGCTTTTTTTCCTTCTCCTGGTACCGGGTCGCGAGACGTTCTGAATCAAGCGCTTCCTTATGAGCCTTGTCCGCCTTTACAAACAGCGCCGGCATGCCTGTTACCTTTTCTATGCCCGCGCGGAATTTATCATCGGCCATAGCCTCATTAAGGGCTTTGCGGAAAACGTTAACGATGTGAGCAGGCGTTTTAGGCGGCAAAACAACGGGCTTGTTCATGGCCTGAGGGGCTTCGATCATACCCGTCCAGATCTCCTTTTGCTCGTCGTTGAGCAAGCTGTAGACTTGCGGCACTTTGTCCACATCGCTGAACTCGGCGTTGGGTTTCATGCGTGCACCGAAATATGTAACGTCCAGCAAGGGTTTCATCCTACCTTCAGCTATCCAGCCGGGCCGCAGCTTGGGCATGCCAAACCACCTGCCGGCACCCCCGACCATCACGTTCATGTTTCCCCGCTCCATCTCGAGGAGGGTTACGGAGGTGCCTCGCTCTGCAATGACTCCGAACTTCGCGGGGAGGTCCAGCCAGTATGAGAGCAGCATTAACTCAAAGGCCTGGGTGTTCATGTCCTCTGGGCTCGGGATCTGGTCCAGGTACTTCAGCGGAGGTCCCTGCTTACCCATAGCGTCCCGGATATCCTGGTAGGGAAGGTCAAAGCCGGTTACCACAGTGGTCCGGTCGCCTATGTCCCCGACGAACTTGAACTGGCTAGTTTTGAACTCCGCCTGCGAGAGGCGCTGCTCCCTTAAGATGGAGGTCGAATGCATGAATACCGTCAACCCGTTCCCTCTGGAGCGCCATACAAAGTTCAGCCCGTGAACGTGGGGTGGAAAGTTGGTAACGACAAAACGTGGATTTCCCGGAAAAAACTTGCCCCAGTTCCCGGCTAAGTAGCGGAGCAGGATGTCCGTGCCACCACCTGGCCTTGAGCCAGTAACGAAGCGAATTGTTTTCCCCTTAAAATAGGCCTCAGCGTCGAAACTGAACGCAGTTTGGGGTCCCACGACTGCTAATAGCATCGTGAGAAGAAAACCCCAGACAATTCCCTTGTTATTTCGCATAATTGCCTCCTTTTATATCGCTGTAGAATTTGTCACAGAACAGAAAGGAATAGCTTATATGGTATCCTTGCCCAGAAATCAACCTATCTCGCCCAAAACTACTGCAAACCCTTATTTTCAAAGCCCTATATCCAGACTAACCTAGCCTAGGCCTCGTCCTTTACGTGTAGCTCCATTGCGCCGATTTTTTCGATGCTCCCCTTTAGATGATCACCATCAACGAGTTTTCGCACACCTGCAGGGGTACCTGTAGTAATCAGCTCGCCCGGGCGCAGCGTCAGCACGCTGGTGAGGAAGCGGATGTGCTCCCGCAACCCGCAAATCATATCGCTGGTATGCGCGGTCATGGCGGGTTTCCCGTTCTGCTCCACCGTAATGGTAAGGTTTTGGGGCTCGTCGATCTCGTCCCGCGTCACGATCCAAGGGCCCAGGCCGGCAAAAGTGTCGAATCCTTTGCGGATATTCCGGGTGTTTTGCCGGCTCAGGCCCCACGGGTCTCGCTGGCTAATGTCCCAGCAGATGGTATAGCCAAACACGTAATTCAGGGCCTCTTCCTCGCTGACACGCCTCGCCCTTTTCCCTATGACCGCACAGAGCTCACACTCGAAGTCCACAAGCTTCGAGATTTTGGGAAGGATAATGGTGTCCCCCGGACCGATAATGGACGAAGTCGGCTTGAGAAAAAATTCTGCCATCAGGTCGTCTTTGCTTAGCTGCGATCTGTCGGAACCCCCCACCCTCCCCCGCATCTCCTCCTGGTGCGCCTTATAATTAGCGGCCGCCGCCCACAAGGAAGGGGGATTCAAGATAGGCGCGAGGAGCTTGACCGAGCTCAGCGGGACCGGCGAACTTGTTTTCAGGGCATCGCGCGCGCACTGCATCGCCGCGGGTTCAGTGGCCAGAACTTCAATGACCTCAAGCATGGTATAGCGCTCCCTCAAATGACCCGCCTTGAGCACGGCGTCCCCAATGGGATAGACCTGATCCCCAACCACGGCGCCCGCCTGGTTGGAATTGTAGTGGCATATTTTCATTTTTGTGACCTCCCATTCCTTAATATCGAAGCAACTGCCTCTCAATCTACCCGTCTAATACCCGATGATGACTTCAAAATCCAATGAAATGAGGTGTCGAAGCGGGGTTTCATCATATCGTTAACCTAGCGCCAATTCCGTCCTGAACACGTCTTAGTCCATAACACGGCCCGATATAGCCATTGACAGCGCCCGTTAGATTCCCCTAGAATTTAATGCCAATCAATAAGGAGGTGCGCTCATGGGTAAAATTCGGCATATCGCTTACCGTGTGGTGGACGTAGAGGCCATGGCAAGTTTTTTCGTAACCGCCCTGGAGATGACCATTACTCAGAGACGAAAAAACCGTGCCATTGACCTTTCCGACGGCAGCATCAATATCACCTTGTTACCTAAACTAGAGACTGGCCGTAACGGCGAACCGCCCCATCAAGGAATTGACCATATCGGGTTCACGGTGGAGAATGATGACGAGGCGGAGCGCCGCCTCGAAGGTGCCGGTGCAAAGAAAATTGCTACCATCGAGCTCGGCAGTGCGGCCCATTTTGAGGCGAAATTTCAGGGCCCCGAAGACATTGTGGTGGACATCGGGCACTGGATCGGAACGGGACCGATCGATAAATAGGAAAAGTAGCTCAAGGCTTAAGAAGTCGCAAAGTGGGGCAGCACCTTCTCTCCCCACGTGCGCATGACTTCGCGATAAACCCCTCCGGGTAGGGTCAATAGAATTCGGTGGAGGCCCGCCTGTTCTAGCTGCCGAACCCTCTCCACACACTGCTCCGGCGTGCCTGCGATGGAGAACCTCTGAATAAGATACTCTGTGATTAGACGAGGATCCGACCGCTGTTCAAAGGGCTTGCTCAGGTCGAAGTTCGCCATGAACTTTTTGACGCTTTCCAGCTCCTCTTCGGGAACTGAATCCAAGTTAAACCGAAAGTTATGATGCGCGCGGTTTGCCAGTCTACCCTTGGCCAGCTCGAGGGCGCGGTTTTCATCCTCATCAACACACATGATGCCGGCACCCATGAGGTCTATGTCCGATATCTTTCGGCCAGCCTCCTCTGCTCCCTGAGCGACATAGTCCCGCGCCCATTGAAGGGCCCGCAGGTCAAACCCCGAGCCCAAAATGACCCCGTCCGCCACTCGTCCGGCCATCCTGAGGGCGCGTGGGCCCGCCGCCGCCACATAAACCGGGACGGAGAACTTCCCTGAACGCAGGGAGGCCTCACCGGCCTCACTTTCTTTGCCTTTGGGAACGGGAATGGACCTTCCGTTGACCAGCTCCCGAATAACTCTCACCCCTTTCTCGAACTCGGATAATGGAGTCGCCGTCCGCCCCATGGTATAGACAGTGGCGTCTCCACTTCCCAGTCCCAAGAACACACGCCCATCGGAGACTTCATTCAAGGTGGCGGCCTGATTGGCAATGACCGTCGGGTCCCGGAAGGCCATGGTCAAAATGGCCGTCCCCAGGAGAACGCGCTTGGTACGGGTCGCAGCCACAGCCGATATCTGGAAAGGGTCGAGGCCGCTCATGAGGCCCTCGCTGAAGAACATGCCATCAAACCCAAGCTCCTCCGCCAACACGGCGCGGCCAACTTCCGTTTCGACGCGACGTTCCCGTGCGGCCCCTGCCAAACAAAACCGGACTCCCATGGACATCCCTCCGATTAATTCACTGCATTTCACAGCATTAGAATGCGTGGGCAACCTTGGGGGTCGCCGACCGCACTCGTTCAGGTTTGAACAGCTCGTTGAGGCACCAGCGTGCTACCTCGCTGCCGGTGGCAAACCAAACCCCCTCGGCCTTTTTCATATGTTGAATGATTCGCCTCAAAGTTCTCGCCCTTCCCGGCCTGCCAGAGATATAGGGATGGAACTGAAATGGACAAAACGTAGGCCCCCGTTTTGATTCCTCGTACAGCTCGTCAAAAAGCCCCTTCCAGATCACCAACGTATCCTCCGGATTTCCAGAATCCCTACTTCCGTAAGACCGACCGTCCCCAAAGGGTTGTCGTGGAAGTTCAACGAGTTTTCGGTCGCCCTCTTCCCATAAAAAAGGAAGATCATGGGAAAAGGAATTGCTGTTCCAAAGATACCCATGCTCCATAAGGAGCTCCAGGCTATTGGGGCTTTGCGTGCAAGAGCGCCATCCCACGGGTCGGCCACCCGCGTTGTCCTGGATGATACCGGAGGTCTTCCTAATGACTTCCTTCTCCTCTTCCCGCGCCAAATTCCGCGCCACCTCGTGATGGTAACCATGTCCGGCAACCTCGTGCCCCTTTGCAATGATCGCCTTGACCGCCTGTGGATACCGTTCGGCGATGCCGCCACAGGTCAAAAACGTCGCCTTGACTCCCTCTTCCTCCAGGATCCTGAGGATCCTCCAGACTGCCGTGTTCGGTCCATACTCTGCCTGGGTGTATTCTTCATGGTTAATCTTTCCATCGGGTAGGGGTCTCACGTCCTCACCCCCCTGAAAATCGAATGTTAATGTTACAGCTATCCGGTTCTGATCCGGCCAAGAGAAATTACCGTCAATATGGTGCTCTGTTAACATCGTAAATACCTCCTTGCACTATTTGACTGAGCCGCCCTCGGTCGCCTGATGGACGCTTGCTCATGAACTCCTTAGCAACTCGTATCAATGCATCGACAGTCTTTCTACCACAAGACCCGCTGTCCCTCAAAACCCCCCGTCATCTCTTCTAAACCGAAACTCAGAATCGTTGATCCCGAACCAAACTTTTTACTACCCACCGAGTTGCCACGGAGGTTGTCGTTTATAAATACGGTTGGGGTCGGGCGAACCTTTGTTGAAGGTCGCGAATTTTCCTGTTAGGTTTCCACGGTGGAAAACGAAGCTGAATCTCCTCCCAAAGCACGTCTGCCCCTACCCGTCCCATTTTTCTACGGCTGGTTAGTTGTGGCCCTGAGCTTTATCACAGCTCTGGCCACCTCGGGTACCCGCTCTGCCCTTACCGTGATGATCCTTCCTTTAGAAGCAGAGTTCGGATGGAGCCGCGTGGGTATCGCTACAGCGGCCAGCATGACTCTGTTCCTTCAGGGCCTCTCCGCTCCTCTCGGAGGATGGCTCATGGACCGTTTTGGCCCTCGTCGTATGATCCTTACGGCCTTAACCCTCCTGGTCATAGGGATCACGGCAACAACCCAGATGCGACAGATGTGGCAACTGATTCTCTTTTGGGGAGTCATGACTGGAATCGGAGCAGGGCTGCTTGGGGCAGTGCTGGGAGCCACCGTAGCCAACCGCTGGTTCGTGACGAGTCGTGGTTTGGCCCTCGGTATCCTCAACAGCGCCAATTCCACCGGGCAGTTGATCTTCCTCCCCTTGCTGATGGTTTTGATTGTCAGCACCGGCTGGCGCATTAGTATCATGGTACTAGTCACCTTTATCCTGATCTTGATGCCGATCATTGCATTTCTCATGCGAGATGATCCTGCAGAGGTGGGACTGAAACCCTTGGGACTGGAGGAGGGTGCCACGTCCGCAACCGGACAACCGGGTCGTAATCCAAATGCCGATCAAATGGTTCGCGCGACCTCGATTACCGAAGCCGCCAAGACATCTACCTTCTGGCTTCTCTGTGGTTGTTTCTTCATCTGCGGGGCAACCTCGGCCGGATTGGTTGGAACTCACCTGATTCCCCATGCCATCGACCAGGGATTTCCAGAGGTAAAGGCCGCGGCCACCATAGGGGTGATGGGAGCAATGAATTTTGTCGGCACGATGCTGTCGGGTGTTATGACCGACCGTGTCCAGCCTAGAAAACTCCTGGCAATCTTTTACACGCTCAGAGGAGTATCGCTATTTATCCTCCCCCAGGTAACCACATTCCCGGGCCTGTTCGTCTTTGCAGTCATCTTTGGCCTGGACTGGTTTGCAACGGTTCCGCCAACCATTGCCATCACGGCTGATACCTTTGGCAGACGGTCCATCGGACGACTCTATGGATGGATCTTTCTTTCCCATCAATTTGGCTCCGCCAGCATGGCCATAGGGGCGGGCATGCTATACAACTGGTTCGGAGACTACAGACTTGCTTTCAATATTGGCGGGGTGTTGGCCCTGATGGCAGGCGCGACCGCGCTGAGGATACCAGACCGGCCTCTAGAACCGCTCGCAAACCCTGTTCCTGTTAAATCATAGGACTGGACTCTTCTAACGTCCCCAGAGCTGCTTGGTGGCGATCCGGGCGCCTTCGGCCATGGCCTTGAACTTGGCCGTGCCAATCCCGCAGTCCGTGCCCGCGATGACTTTTTCGCGTTCCACCAGTTTGGCGTACCTGACTAGCCTCTGCGCCACTGCGGTAAGTAAATCTTAATCCGCGCTAATCTGCGTAAATCTGCGGTTAATAGCTTTTGACGCTTTGCTGCCAGCTGGCTTCGCTTCGTGCTTTTCGCAGTGATGGGAATCGGTTAGATGGGCCCCTCTAAGCGAAAAGTCTTGCCGGCAAGGCGGGCAACGGGAGGTAGGTCATTGTCGACGTAGCAGGCCAGTGCCTCAACCAGAAAAATGACCAGCCCTTCGGCCACCATCTCGTTCAGGACACGGCATTCCACATTGGCATGGCATCCTTTGACCAGTGGGGCCTTTACATGCTTGGCGGGTTGGGTCTCAAACCCCAGGGCCGCGAACTTGTCCTCCACGGTTCGGCCCGTGAGACCCCGACTCTTGTCGATGGCGTCCAACTGTTTTTCGGAACATGCGTTGAGGACAAATTCTCGGGTTTCGCGGATCAGTCCCAGGCTGTAGTTCTTGTCTTGAACACATACCAGGAGGAGCGGAGGATCATCGGAGATCCCCAGGGCGCGGAAGGCAAACTGGACGTTGCGCTTATCGCCGCGTGCCGTGGAGTATAGATAGAGTCCCGTTGGGGTCACTCGATAAGCACCTTTCAGATCAACTTCTTTAAGCATCTTTCATCCCCCAAAAATTCGAAATTGAAGCACTAAAGTAACTGCCCTCATCGAACCGTGGTCAGAAATTTTAACCTCTTGCCCCAAACCCTCCATTGAAAGCAGGCATCACACGCTCTGCAAACAGTCTGATGTTTTTTAGGGCCATCTCCTGCGGCATACCACCAAAATGAAACGTGCCCGACAGGGTGGTGAGACCCACTTCCTCCCGCCAACGGTGAATCGTATCGATACAGCGCCGGGGATCTCCTGCAATTATAAATCCTTTTTCGATCTCGGAGGCAAAATCGGTCCGGGACCGCAGTACTGTCTCACGATTCGGGTCGGCCGCCCTGTGGACGTCGTGATAGTTTTTCAAATGAGGCTCCGTATCACGCACCGCCTGGTCCAAACTGTCGGTCACATAGATGTGAAACTTGCCGAGAATATCGTGCCGTTTAACATCATGCCCTGCTTGAGTGAGCGCCTCCCGGTACACCCCGATGTTCTTCTGCAAGAAGTCCGGCGTCGCATACATATAAGGTAGGGTCATCAAATTAAAGCCATTCTCGCCGGCCCACCGAAAGGTATCTTCGCTCTTGGCGGCGCCGACCCAGATGGGCGGGTGCGGGCGTTGCACCGGTTTGGGAAGCACATTAACGTCATGATACTCGAACAATTCACCATGAAAGTTGACTGGTTCATCAGACCAGGCCTGTTGGATGATTGCCGTTGCTTCCTTCATGTGCACGGTAGCTTTGTCTGGGGAAACACCCGCCCGCCTGTACTCCACAGGCTCACTCCCCTTGCCAACCCCAAACTCCAACCGCCCGTTGGATATGACGTCCACCATGGCGTAGGCCTCCGCTAACTCAAAGGGTTGATGAAACGGGAGTACGCTGATGGCGACCCCTAGGCGAATTTTTTGTGTGGTGCGTGCAATAGCCGCCAGAAAGGTCGGCGGATGGGGAATGGTTCCACCATAACCGCTGAAGTGATGCTCCGTGACCCAGATATCATGAAACCCGAGACGCTCGAATTCTTCCATCTGTTCGAACATCACCCCGTAAAATTGATTGACCGAGCCCTCGAGGCTGGGGACATAGGTGGGAAGATAATGGGCACCAAATCGCATGGATTTTTACCTCCTTATATCTCCCTGCCTGCGGCAAGGAGAATCAAAGAAGCACGCGTCCTTTATATTCCTAGCAGTGCAGAGTGTCAACGTAGGATAGCTCTGTGGGGCGGGTTTGGCTAAGCTAATATTAAACGAAGGCAGGCATGACGCGCTCTGCAAACGTTCGAATGTTTTTCAAGGCCAGCTCTTGCGGCATACCACCAAAATAAAACGTCCCCGATAGTGTGGTGAGACCCACTTCCTCCTGCCAGCGGTGAATGGAATCGATACAGCGATGGGAGTCCCCCGCTATGAGAAATCCCCTCTCCATCTGGGCGTTAAAATCCCTCGAAGCCCCCAGCCTCCGACCAGGGTCAGCTGCCTGATGGGTCGCGTGATAGTTCTCGATGTATGGGGCTCCCTCCCGCACTGCCTGGTCCATGCTATCTGCCACATAGATATGGAACTTACCAAGAATTTCACGTCTCCCATGGCCGGCATCGGATAAGGCCTTCCGGTACATCTGAAAGTTAGCGCGCATATTTTCGGGGCTTGGATTCATATAAGGGAGAGTCATCAGATTGAAACCATTCTCTGCGGCCCACCGAAACGTATCCTCGCTATGGCCTCCCACCCAAATGGGCGGATGCGGGCGTTGCACCGGCTTGGGAAGCACATTGACGTCGTGGTATTTGAAGAATTCACCCTGGAAGTTGACCGGTTCGTCAGACCAGGCCTGGCGAATGATCTCGGTCGCTTCTCTCGTCAGCATGCCGGATGTTTCTTGAGATGTGTGCGTCTTTCTGAACTCATGGTGTTCGTTGCCCCTTCCAACCCCCATCTCCAGTCGCCCATTTGATATAACGTCCACCATTCCGTAGGACTCCGCCACGCCCAGCGGGCTATGAAACGGGAGCACGCTGATGGCGACACCCAGGCGAATTTTCTGTGTGGTGCGGGCTATAGCAGACAGGAAGGTAGGAGGATGGGGAACGATCCCCCCGTAGTAGCCGAAGTGATGTTCGGTAATCCATAGATCGGTAAACCCAAGCCCCTCCAGTCCCTCCATCTGCTCGAACATCAACTGGTAGAAGTTACGTACCGACCCGTCCAGCTCAGGGACATAGGTGGGAAGATAATGAGCGCCAAATCGCATGGATTTTCACCTCCTTTATTTCATGCCCAAACAAGGAGGACAGAGTACACGCGCGCAGTTATATCCCTAGTGGCACAGAAGTGTCAACGCATACCATGGGCCTGGCATTTCTGAGGTGAGCGGAAAGGTTTATGAACTTTTAGCTTGTTGCTTAGGTTGCACGTTCGCTCGTCGGGCCGACCTCGCCGGTACACCAGGGAACGAATGCCTTCATCTTGCAGGTTGCACCGTTGGCCTTCAAGTCCCGTTCGAAGATCTCGTGGATCTCGCGGTCTTCGTCCTCGTACTCGATCTGCCAGCCGCCAAGCTTAACGCTTTTTTGAGCGTACTCACCGCGGACACGTAAGGGGGTGCGCAGCCCCATGCCGCCTGTGTATATGGCAAGGTACCGGGCCCGATTGGCCCCGGTGTTAAAGTGCTGGTGAAAGCAGTTGTCGCTAGGGACGATGACCAGGCCGCCCTTCTTCCAGTCCGCCTTGACCATGTCGGAGCGGTCATCCTTGGTCCAGAGCATCGAGTAGCCGCTGGTGCCGCTCAGCAGCACCAGGTTCGCGCCCGGGCCATGGCGGTGGGCCTTCTTGTAGGTACCCACAGGGAACTCCGAGATATGGCTCTTCATGTTATTGTTGGCCATCTCCAGCATGACGTTGATACCGCCGGCGCCCCGCTCCTGCCAGCCGTAAAGGGGCATGTCGGGTGCGTTGGGAATGAAGTTGGACTGCCAGACGCGGTGGCTGAATAGCTTGCCGTTGCCGCTGAAAAATTCCTGGCCTCCGCCGTAGCGGCCGCGGAATACGTGGGCATCGTTGAAGGTGAAGTCGAGGTCGTTGAACAGGCGTAGCATGGGCGGCGCGTTGGTCACCGCAAGGTAACGCACGGGCTCGCTGCCACTACCGTTGAAGTGCTGGTACCAGACGTTGAGGGGGATCGAGAAGAGGCTTCCCTCATGCCATTCGAAGGTCTGCTTATGTTTCTCCTCGACCCAGATCGTGGTCGCCCCGCGCCCGCAGACTACGTAGACCATCTCTTCGTACAGGTGGTGCTCGGGCGCCGACTTGCCGCCGGGCTTGATCTCCACCACCTGCGAGTCGTTGTTCAGGTGATCGTTGGGGATGTTGATGATGGCGCCGCTACCGCCCTTGCGCTCCCACGGGGTCAGTTCGATAGCCTTGATATCCTCAAAGACAAATTCGTTGATGACACGGACACCTTCTCTCTTCTGCCACTGTTTGTAAGCGTCGTCTATCTCAAAGTCTTGGAGGCCCTCCGTGGGCGCCTCCGCGATCTTCATGTCCGTGCCTAGCATGACCATGGCATACCCCAATTCCCCAGAGCGCGGGCGCTAACGGATCTGTTCAAGAGTATCTCGCGCCAAGACGCCAAGCCCGCAAAGGGAAACTAGTAGGCAGATAGCAGTAAGCAGTAGGCAAATCTGAATTTAGAAAACCCAGGCGGAGGGTTTGATTGCTTACTGCCTGCTGTCTTGTCATCCGTAGTCCAAATTGCTGCCCGCTGCCAGCTGCTCACTGCCAGCTGGTTTCGCTTTGCGCTCTGCGCTTTGCCCTTCGTCCTCTAGGTTTGCTTAGGTTTCTTTCTCGCTCGTGGGGCCGACTTCCCCGGTGCACCAGGGGACGAACGCTTTCATCTTACACGGTGCGCCGTGGGCCTTGAGGTCCTTTTCAAATATCTCGTGGATCTCCTGTTCTTCGTCCGCGTACTCGATCTGCCAGCCACCCTCCTTGATGCTCTTGTCGGCGCCATCCCCGCCACCTCCCCGGGGTGAGTTCATGCCTTGATCGCCCGCCCGCAGTGCCAGGTAACGGGCCCGGTTCGTCCCGGTGTTGAAGTGCTGGTGATAGCAGTTGTCGCTGGGGACGGTGACCATGGAACCCTCTTGCCAGTCGCATTTGATCATGTCGGAGCGGTCTTTTTTGGTCCAGACCAAGGAAAAGCCGCCTGTGCCACTTAGCAGCACCAAGTGCGCGCCCGGACCATGGCAGTGGGCCTTCTTGTAGGTGCCTATGGGGAACTCGGAGATATGGCTTTTCATATTGTTGTTGGCCATCTCCAACATGGCGTTGATGCCGCCGGCACCCCGCTCTTTCCAACCATACAGCGCCATGTCGGGGGCGTTGGCGACGAAGTTGGACTCCCAAATCCGTCGCTTGTAGAGCTTGCCATTGCCATTGAAGTAGTCTTCCTCGCCCGCGAAGCGGGATTCAAACTTGAAATCAGAGTTGAATATGAATTTGTTGTCTTTGAATAGCCGCATCATGGGTGGCGCATTGGTCACGGCAATGTACCGCGCAGGTTCTGTGCCGCTGCCATTGAAGTTCTGGTAGGTGGCGTTGAGCGGGATGGAAAAGAGGCTCCCGGTGTGCCACTCGAAGGTTTGCTTCTGCTTCTCATTGTTCCAGATGGTGGTTCCACCGGTGCCCGAGACCACATAGATGGTAAGCTCATACATGTGGTGCTCTGGCTCGGACTTGCCTCCCGGCTTGATCTCGATCACGTGACAGTCGTTGGGCATATGGCGGTTCGCTATGTGAGTGACCGCGCCTTTGCCTCCCTTACGCTCCCACGGCCCGAGTTCCAGCTTCGCCATGCTGGGGAAATAGAACTGCTCATAGACCTTCACACCTTCGCTTTCCAGCCATTCCTCATAGGCGTCGAGCGTCCTAAAGTCTGTGAGACCCTCCTTCGGCGTTTCTGCAACCTTCATGTCGGTGCCTAGCATTACCATAGTGATATCCTCCTTATTATAATGATACGATTTTGCTTTCCGGCTTTACCGCAGCGTAACACAAATTTTTTGCCAATCACCCTAACTTAGAAGTCCGAAGTTACCGGGGCCATTGCGTGAATTCCCGGAGGACCCTTTTCAAGGGGACAATAGGAAATAAAGGCCTAATTGTCAACCAGAACTCGGATGTCAGATTGAGCTGAATACTGAGCCCAGCAATGAGTCGGAATCAATCAATTATTTTCCTTGGCGGTAGTGAAGGTCGAAGTGAACTCGGGCCTCACCGGGCCATGATCCGGTGCTCGTAGTGGCGCCACACACCGCTGGGTTTCCGCGAGGTGGGCGCCACCTCCGGTTTGAGGTGGGCCTGCTCACCTGTCCTCCTAATATTGGCCGCGAAATCGGCGATCTGTTCCCTGGTGATGGTGGGATGATCGGGCCCCATGGCCGTGTAGGCATAATAGTTCATGCGCGCCTGTTCTTCGAGGTTAAGCATGTTCATAACGGCTTCTTCCAGATCCACCCCGGCGGTGG